>ULPI01012493.1_pt1 | contig 12086 bp, 10 predicted proteins | sample 1953381 | NCBI WGS metagenome assembly ULPI01 (sample SAMEA4835626, study PRJEB28245) | human gut metagenome | biome: gut microbiome; material: fecal sample | place: Denmark | collected 2008
GACGCGCGTTTCCTGCTGAGGGAATTCCCGTTCCCTTTAATGGTTACGGCCGTTTCCACAGGAGGGAACGGAGCGGATAAGCAATGTGGGCGAAGAGGGGAGTGAATATCGCAGGGAGATAATACGTGATTGGAAAATAGCGATGGGCAGCGACGCTGGCAAACATAGAAAAGCGGCTATGCCTTTGGGAGGGCATAGCCGCTTCGATTTACTTAATTTCTACTTCCTCTTTCATATCTATCTCTTCGCCTTGCGGGTCGTAGAAGATATATTGCAGAAACGCAAGTTTCTGGTTGGGAATGATTTTAATGCCAAATCCGTATTTCATCTGCCATTTCCGTTTCAGGGACATCAGCCCTTGGTTGACGTAGGCGGCGATGTACGGGTGGATGTGTAACGAGAATTTCTTTATCTTCAGCTTGTTTACCAGATAGTCTATTTTACTTTCCAGGGCATCGGTAAAGAGGATGGACGACTTGATGGTGCCTTTCCCGAAGCATGTGGGGCAGGTTTCTGTCGTATTCACGTCCATGGCGGGGCGTACCCGCTGGCGTGTGATTTGCATCAGCCCGAATTTGCTCAGGGGCAGGATGTTGTGGCGTGCCCTGTCTTTTTGCATGTTCTGGCACATGCGCTCGTAGAGTTTCTGCCGGTTCTCGGCTTCGTTCATGTCGATAAAGTCCACGACGATGATGCCTCCCATATCGCGAAGTCTCAGTTGGCGTGCCAGTTCGTCGGCAGCTCCCAGATTCACTTCCAGTGCGTTGGCCTCCTGCCCGTTGGCATTCTTGGTGCGGTTACCGCTGTTCACGTCTACTACGTGAAGCGCCTCAGTATGCTCAATAATCAGGTAGGCACCACTTTTGTATGAAACGGTCTTACCAAAAGAGGATTTAATCTGCTTGGTGATGCCAAAATTGTCGTAGATGGGGAGAGGGCCTTTATACAGTTTCACGATTCCTGCCCGTTCAGGGGCAATGAGAGTTACGTAATCCTTGATTTCGTGGAACACGGCTTCGTTGTTCACATAGATGTTCTCGAACGATGGATTGAACAAGTCGCGCAACAGTCCTACGGCGCGGCTGGTTTCTTCGTAAATCAGAGTGGGGAATTTGGTGGCTTTCTGTATTTTTACTACGGCGTCTTCCCAGTGTTTCAGCAATACTTTAAGTTCTCCGTCGAGTTCGGCTACCCGTTTGCCTTCGGCTACGGTGCGGACGATAACGCCGAAGTTTTTCGGCTTGATGCTCATCAGCAGTTGCTTAAGGCGGGCCCGTTCTTCGCTCGATTTAATTTTTTGCGATACGGAAACCTTATCGTTGAAAGGTATCAGTACGAGGTATCTTCCGGCAAAAGACAGTTCGGACGTCAGTCGGGGGCCCTTGGTCGAAATAGGCTCCTTGACAATCTGAACCACAACTTCCTGTCCTACCTTGAGGGTATTGGCTATGGTGCCGTCTTTTTCAAGGTCGGGGAGTATGGTTGCCTTGGTGATAGGGTTGATTTTCTTCTTGTCGCTTAAAGTTTGCTTTACGTATTTCTCTAACGAGTTGAATTGCGGACCTAAGTCCAGATAGTGAAGAAAAGCGTCTTTCTCGTAACCCACGTCCACGAAGCAGGCATTCAGGCCGGGCATCAGTTTCCTGACACGCCCCAAATACATATTGCCCACGGAGAAAGAAATGTTTCTTCCTTCGCTCTGAAGTTCCACCAGTTGCTTGTCTTCGAGCAGGGCGATGGAGACTTCTTTGGGCTGTACGTCTACAACGAGTTCGCTGGTCACAGTCGTTACTTTTGTTTTTGTTTGATAATACAGGGTTTCATTGTGGACAAGCTGGCAGGAAACAAGTCGGGAGATGTATATATGCTCCGTTTTTTCTTGCCGGCTTGTTGCTGGCACAATTCATTACTTAAACAAAGAACAAACCCGCGAGACCTTTTGTTTCACAAGTTTGTTCTTTTGTCTTGTCTTTCAGACTAAGATTTACTTTTTGCTTTTATGTCTGTTCTTTCTTAGTCTTTTTTTACGCTTGTGCGTAGACATTTTATGTCTTTTTTTCTTCTTTCCGCTTGGCATAGCTTCTAAAATTTTATGGGTTAATACTATTGTTTATTATTTTTTCACTGAAAGAGTGAATGTCTTTGCAGGCTTAAACGCCGGAATATTGTGTTCCGGAATGATAATCGTTGTATTCTTAGAGATATTACGGGCAGTTTTCTGTGCTCTCTTCTTTACAACAAAACTACCAAACCCGCGGAGGTAAACATTTTCCTCTCTTGACAAGGATGCCTTTACTGCTTCCATGAATGCTTCAACGGTTGTAAGTACGGTGGTCTTATCAACTCCGGTGTTTTTTGCAATTTCGTTTACAATGTCAGCTTTAGTCATTTTTTCTACAAATATGGTTATTACTGTTTCTTAATTTTTTGGACTGCAAATATATAGCTTTTCCGCGTCTCTGAAAAATATATTTCGGACTATTTTTTGAAAAAGTCGCTGCATTAGGCTTTATCGGGCGGGAAATGTACTATTTTTGCGGCATGAATATTTTTAGCGAAACATTGCTTGGGTGGTACGCGGATAATGCTCGCGAACTGCCATGGAGGAATACAAAGGACCCTTATCTGATCTGGGTTTCGGAAATTATTTTGCAACAGACCAGGGTGGCGCAGGGGTACGATTATTTTTTGCGCTTTGTGCAGCGCTTTCCCGACGTACACGCTTTGGCCGAGGCCTCCGAAGATGAAGTTATGAAGTACTGGCAAGGGCTGGGCTATTACTCGCGTGCACGCAATCTGCACGAGGCGGCACGTAGCATGAACGGAGTATTCCCCAGTACGTACGAGGGAGTACGGGCTCTGAAGGGAGTAGGGGATTATACGGCTGCCGCCATCTGTTCGATAGCTTATGGCATGCCTTATGCTGTGGTTGACGGAAATGTCTATCGTGTCTTGTCGCGTTATTGGGGCATTGAAGTTCCGATTGATTCGACCGAAGGTAAGAAACTGTTTGCGGCTTTGGCACAGGAGATGCTTCCAGTCTCCCGACCGGCGGAGTACAATCAGGCCATCATGGATTTCGGAGCCATACAATGTACGCCGCAATCGCCTTTGTGCATGTATTGTCCTTTGTGCGATACGTGCGCAGCACTGGCACAGGGAAGGGTGGACCAATTGCCGGTGAAACAGCATAAGACGAAGACTACCGATCGTTTTTTCAATTATATATATGTACGTGCAGGCGCGTACACGTATATAAATAAACGTACCGGGAATGACATCTGGAAGAATTTGTTCGAACTTCCGCTGGTCGAGACCGAACGCGATATGCCGGAAGCTGAGTTTGTGCAGTTGCCCCAATTCCGTGACTTGTTTGCTGCAGAGGATAAGCCGCAGTTGCGTTGTTTGCGTCGTGGGGTGAAGCATGTATTGTCCCACCGTGTGATCTATGCCAGTTTCTATGAAGTGGTGTTGCCGGAAGAAACGCGTTCGTTTTCAGCTTATCGGCGGGTGTCCCGGGAAGAGCTTGGACAATATGCAGTGCCCAGGCTGATACATGCGTTCCTGGAAAAATACGAGTGAAAAGTAGGTGCCGATTCTTGCATTGTGTAATTATTCTTGTTACTTTTGGCGGCGAATTGATAAAATAGAAGTCTATGTCGGTAAATAAGGTAATATTGTTGGGCAATGTCGGACAGGATCCGAAGGTGACATACTACGACGGTGGCGCATGTGTGGCGCAAGTATCTTTTGCTACTTCCGAGAAAGGATATACCTTGCAGAATGGTACGCAGATACCCGACCGTACGGAGTGGCATAATCTGGTATTCCGTAACCGTCTGGCCGAGATTGTGGACCAGTATGTACATAAAGGCGACAAGCTTTATGTGGAAGGAAAAATCCGCAGCCGTTCGTATGATGACCAGGCAGGCATCAAGCGCTATGTGACCGAGATTTTTGTGGACAACATGGAGATGCTTTCGCCCCGAAACACCTCAGCGGCTCCAACTCCACAACAGCCCCAGCAACCAGCTTCATCTCCGACAGCTTCTGTTCAGAATAACCAGGCGGATGATTTGCCGTTCTAATTGTTTAACTAAAACCCGATTCTTTGGACCCAGACGCTTTTTTATGCCAGTTGGCAGACGTATTTAACGGAATTTCCGTACATACACCTTCTGTTTCGGCTATTATAGCCATTGTTTTGGCAGGACTGCTCCTGCTTGTTTCCGGATTTGCATCTGCATCCGAAATAGCTTTCTTTTCGCTTTCTCCGGCAGACTTGAGTGCCATTGCCGAGAAGAAGAACCCTTCCGATGAAAAAATCAGCCGATTGCTGGATGATACCGAGCGGTTGCTGGCTACGATTTTGATTACAAACAACTTTGTGAATGTGACCATTATCATGCTTTGCAACTTCTTCTTTATGACTGTCTTCGAATTTCACTCGCCTGTTGCCGAGTTTCTGGTGCTGACAGTCATACTTACTTTCTTGCTGTTGCTGTTTGGCGAGATTATGCCTAAGATTTATTCTGCTCAGAAGACCTTGGCATTCTGCCGTTTTGCAGCTCCGGGCATTACGATGTTCCGTTCGTTCTTCTATCCGCTGGCTTCTGTTCTGGTACATTCCACGGCGTTTCTGAACAAGCATGTTACCCGTAAGAACCACAACATTTCTGTCGACGAACTTTCGCATGCATTGGAATTGACGGACAAGGCTGAGTTGAAAGAAGAAAGCAATATACTTGAAGGTATCATCCGTTTCGGTGGCGAGACGGTGAAAGAAGTCATGACTTCCCGTTTGGATGTGGTCGACCTTGAAATACGTACCCCATTTAAAGATGTGCTGAAGTGTATTGTCGAGAATGTATACTCGCGCATTCCTGTATATGCCGAAACGCGTGATAACATCAAGGGAGTACTTTATATCAAGGATTTGCTTCCGCATCTGAATAAAGGTGATAATTTCCGTTGGCAGTCGCTGATCCGTCCGGCTTATTTTGTGCCTGAGACAAAGATGATTGATGATCTGCTGCGTGACTTCCAGGCTAATAAAATACACATTGCCATCGTTGTAGACGAGTTTGGAGGTACGTCGGGCATTGTGACAATGGAAGACATTATTGAGGAAATTGTAGGTGAAATACGTGACGAGTACGATGACGAAGAACGTACGTACACGATATTGAATGACCATACGTGGGTATTCGAAGCCAAAACACAGCTGACCGATTTCTATAAGGTAACTCATATTGACGATACTGCTTTCGACGAGGTAGCCGGCGATGCCGATACGGTAGCCGGGCTGTTGCTGGAGCTGAAAGGCGAGTTCCCGGCTTTGCATGAGAAGGTTAGCTATGAGCGTTATGAATTTGAGGTACTCGAAATGGATAACCGACGCATTCTGAAAGTCAAGTTCACAGTCAATCCCCTTACGGCCGAGGCCGAAGGTAATGCATAAACGGAGGGTGGTGTCTTGAGTCTTTTTATGCAGCATAAGGAGGACGGATTTCTGCTGGGAGTATGGCGGATGGATGAATCGTATGAGGAATTGTGCCGTCAGTTGGCCGGTACGGATCTTTGCCGTCAGGCGTCCGAACGTTTCCATGCAGTGCAGCGTAGGCATGAATGGCTGTCGGTCCGGCTTCTGCTGCGTACTCTGTTGGGAGCCGACAAAGAGATTGCTTATTTACCTTCCGGCAGGCCCTATCTGGCTGACGGCAGCTTTCACATCAGTATTTCGCATACACGGGGTTATGTGGCTTTGTTGCTGGCATCGACACCTGCAGGTATCGATATTGAGCAATATGCTACTCGCGTGCATCGGATTTCGTCGAAGTTCATGCGTGCCGACGAACAGCCAATTCCTTATCAGGGCGATGACACGTGGAGCTTGCTGCTTCACTGGTCGGCTAAGGAAGTAATGTTTAAATGCATAGACCGTTCCGAAGTCGATTTGTGTGATCATTTGCAGATACTGCCGTTTGTTCCGCAAGAAAGGGGAGAGTTTCGTGCTTGTGAATATAAGACGGAGCAGCAACGAACGTTTCTCATCCGTTATCTGCTCCATCCTGATTTTGTATTGACGTGGACGGTATACTGAGGCCGTCCTGCTCCAAGTGCTTGTCTTATTCTTCTAAGCCAGTTGACCCTGGCTGATACGTCTACTTACTTCAAACAATAAGTTGTTTACAGTCTTTCCAGTTGTACGGTGAAATGTCGCATCAGGGGTGCTTCCCAGGCGATGCGTACGCCTCGTGTCACGCTTTCGCGTCGGTCGTATACATTCTTCAGTGCAGCTGCTACTACGTTCATGTGGTTGTCTGTATACACTCTGCGCGGTATGGCAAGGCGCAGGAGATCCAAGCCGGTGAATCGGTTTTCGCGCGTCACAGGATCACGGTCGGCCAGCAGATAACCTATCTCGCATCCCCGTATGCCAGCCTCCAGATATAACTCTACTGTGAGTGTCTGAGCCGGAAATTCTTCTTTAGGAACGTGAGTCAGTACCTTGGGAGCATCGATGAAGATGGCATGTCCGCCAGCCGGACGTTGGTAGGGGATACCGTATTCATCCAGTTTGCAGGCCAGATATTGTACTTGTCGGATGCGGGTTTCCAGATTGTCGAATTCGGTATTTTCGTCCAGGCCGATGGCCAGTGCGTTCATGTCGCGTCCGTTCATGCCTCCATAAGTCAGATAACCTTCGAACTGTACGCAGAAGCCTTTGGCGCCTTCGTACCAATCTTTCCGGTTGGTTGCGATGAAACCACCCATGTTGACAATACCGTCTTTTTTCGCACTCATGGTCATGCCGTCAGCCAAGCTGAACATCTCACGGGTAATTTGTTTGATGGTCTTGTCCTGGTAGCCCTCTTCGCGTGTCTTGATGAAATAGGCGTTTTCGGCAAAACGGGCCGAGTCGAACAGAACGGGTTTGCCGTATTTGTCAGCTATGGCACGTACTTCACGCAGGTTCTGCATGGATACGGGCTGTCCTCCTGCCGTATTGTTGGTGATGGTGACGATGATGAAAGGAATTCGGTCGGCGTGTTCCTGCAAGGCTTTCTCCAGTTTGGCAGGATCGACGTTTCCCTTGAAAGGAACTTCAAGTTGTGTTTGCTTAGCCTCGTCGACAGTACAGTCCAGTGCGAAAGCTTTGCGTCCTTCAATGTGTCCTTTGGTCGTATCAAAGTGTGAGTTGCCAGGCACGATGTCTCCTTCATGCACCAGATAGGAGAAGAGTACGTTTTCGGCGGCTCGTCCCTGATGGGTGGGGATGATGTATTCGAATCCGGTCAGTCTGGTAATGGTATCTTTAAGTTTAAAGAACGATGAAGCACCTGCGTAACTTTCATCGCCCAGCATCATTCCGGCCCATTGGCGGTCGCTCATGGCGCCTGTGCCCGAGTCGGTGATCAGGTCAATGTAGACTTGTTCAGATTTCAGTTGGAATACATTGTAATGGGCTTCTTTCAGCCATTGTTCACGTTCTTGTCGGGTGCTTTTGCGGATGGGTTCTACCATCTTTATTTTCCAGGATTCGGCAAAGGGTAATTCCATAGTTGATTAGTTTTTCTTTTTTTGAGGGTTTGACATTTGGTTAACGGAATAAGTCTATGACTTATTGCTCAGGAGTCGAAGATAGTGATTTTTCTTCTATAAAGCAAGAAGTTCGTTTCCCTTTGTAAAAGAACAAATGTCCGGGCGAAATCACTTCGACCGGACATTCTCAATAAACTTGGCAGAGTTCATTTACCTTTTTACTTTCTTTGAATCAGTTGAAATGATTTGGACAGGAAATAGTTGTCCGGTTCATCAAACTCAACGCTTTTTCCTCGAAAGCAATGATAAAGTGTGTTGCATGGCAGGTCTTCTGACTTGTTTCTGTGGCAGACGCCTTCCCGGACGTATTCAGTGGCTTAAGAGGTATGTGCCTGTCACACTTCACGAAACTTACAGCAGCGGGACTGTTCAGGATTCTCACCTGATTCCCTTTTAATTGCTTTCCCGAAAGAGGATTGCAAACCAATGCAGCGCAAAGATAAGAAAAAGCCGGGGATTTACAAGGGAAATCTCCGGCAAATTAGTACATGTTACGAAGGTAATATTTTATTTTTCCTTGGCCAGTGTGAATACGAACTCCAGTCCTCCTCCTTGTCTGTTTTTGGCCGAGATGGTTCCTCCGTGTATCAGAACGGCGTTTTTCACAATGGCCAGTCCGAGGCCTGTTCCGCCCAGCTTGCGCGAACGGCCTTTGTCTACCCGGTAGAAGCGTTCGAACAGGCGGTTCAGGTGCTCAGGAGCTACGCCTACCCCTGTATCTGCAAAGCTGAAATAATAGAAGTTCTCGTCTTCGCGGAAACAGCCGATGTGTATATATATGTTGGTACCAGCGTAGGCGATGGCGTTGTCCATCAGATTCCGGAAGATGGAGTAGAGCAGTGAATAGTTGCCTTTCAGCTGTATTTTGGGTTGCAGCGAGTTGACTACTGTAATATGCTTTTCTTCCAGTTCCAAAGCTACTTCGTTGACGATGTTTCCAACCAGCAGGCTGATGTCTACCTTTTCCATATCGATCATGTTGGCTGCTTCGTCCATACGTGTCAACACGGAGATGTCGCGTAGCAGTCGGCTCAGGCGGTTGCTTTGGGCATAGCAGCGCTCCAGGAAAGTCTGCATCTTTTCGCGTGGGATGCTGTCGTTGCTGACGATGGTTTCCAAATAGCCCTGTATACTGCTTACCGGGGTTTTCAGTTCGTGAGCTATATTTTGGGTCAGTTGCCTCTTTAGTCTGATTTGCTCTTCTTCCTGGGTTATGTCGTTAATCGAGATTTCGAAGCTACGGTCTTGGAAGATGATGCATTCGATAATAAAGATACGTCCGTTTTTGTTGATGTTGAGCGACATGCGCTTTTCTTCCGTTGCATTAGCCGGACGTTTTTGCGACTTGTTGATAAAGTCGGTTATTTTCTGAAACTCACAGATAGAGAATATCTCTTCGGTAGTTTGCAGATTCTGGTCCGAAATAAGGTTCCCGTATTGTGTGAAGAGGTTGTTGACGAGTATTTCCTTTTTGTCTTTGGTAAATACACCTAGTCCCTCTCGCGATGTCTGTAAGTGTGTGATCAGTTTTTCTCTTTCGATGTAAAGAGCCTCCTTTGTCTCTCGCAGGCGTCGGTATATCTGGATGATGTGTTGCGAGATTTCTCCCAACTCGTTATGGGGGAATGCAGCCTGTATATCCATTTCAATCGGTTCATTGCGGTCGGCCCGTTTGGCAAATTCGCGAAGATTGGTGATGGCTTTTCCAAGTTTAGCTGTAAACTTGTAAAAGATGAATATCAGCAGTAAGGTTACGATAACGGTGAACCAGATGTAATGAGGATCGGCAGCCAAGTTATGAATCAGATTCAAGTTGTATGGCAGTGCCGAACGTATGATATAATTGTCTTGTAGAGTTGCCGAATAGAAGTAGGGCATTCCGGTAGTTTCTGACATACGGCGTAAGTCGTATCCTTTTCCTTGCCGAAGTGCTTGTTGTATTTCCGGGCGTCCAAGGTGATTGCCTGGTTCCTGTTTACCTTTGTAACTGTCGTATATCACTTTCCCGTTCAGACTGATAAGAGTGACACGCAGGTTATTGTTTACTCTATTGATGTAATTGTCCAAAGTGCTGGTCCACAGACTGTCGGGAACAATACGCAGTTCGAACGACAAACGCTCGTTATAATCCTGCAATTGTGTGTTGAGCAATTCTATTTTGTAGTTTTTTTCACGTTGGTACTGATAAGCGATGAAGCAAGCTGCGAATGCAAGAAACAGCGAGATAACCGAAAGAAATAACTTCCGGCTGAATGACAGAAAATGCCGTTCATCTTTATTCGGCTTCAAAGCAGTATCCATATCCCAAGCGAGTTACAATGCATTTTCCGTAAATACCGATTTTTTTGCGCAGGCGGGTGATGTTAACGTCTATGGTACGGTCGAGCACATAGACTTCCTCGCTCCAGATACGTCCCAAAATATCTTCGCGCGAGAAGACACGTCCTTTGTTTTGCAGCAACAGCAGCAGAATTTCGAATTCTTTTTTGGTCAGCGGAGCTTCCTGTCCATCAATGGAAACTTTTTTCTTCACAATGTCAAGAACTAGCGTTTTATAGACCAATTGCTCGGGCATCCGTTCGCTTTCCCCCTGTCCTGTACGTCTCAGTACGGCTTTAACCCGTGCTGCTACTTCACGCAGTGAGAATGGTTTCGATATGTAGTCATCCGCTCCAAGATTGAATCCTGTTACAGTATCGTTTTCCGTGTCTTTAGCTGTGATGAAGATTATGGGCACTTGTGCTGTCTTTTTATCTTTCTTGAGCATACTTGCCATTTTGAATCCCGATATCTCTCCCATCATTACGTCAAGCAGTAGCAGGTTGTAACTGCTGATGTCCATTCGCAGGGCTTCTTCGGCCGAGTTTGCAGTATCCACTTCGTATCCTTCGTTCTCAAGGTTGAACTTCAGGATTTCGCACAAATCTTCTTCATCGTCTACTACTAAGATCCGGTAATTGTTCATTGTTTCCTGGTTTTAAGTTGCAACAGGGAAGCACTTTTCCCGTCTGTAACGGTACGTCCTCTTCCTGTTACAAAGTTATACTTTATTTCTTTTCGCAGGCAAAAGTGAGGCATTTTTATTACGGACGCATGAAACAAGTATTACGATTCTGTTACACTTTTCATCTGAACATCTATTGCCAGGAACACAGAGAGGGAATGCTGTAATATAAAAACACACCGATGATGCTGTGGCAGTCTCATCGGTGCGTCATTTGTACGGTATACGTATCTTAGGGGTTTACACAGTCTGATGGTTGATGCAGATTCCTTGTTTGTACCATTCGTACAGACGGTGTATTCCTTCGTCTATTTCTACCTTGTGTTGCCATCCCAGTCCGTGCAGCTTGCTTACGTCGGTCAGCTTTCTCATTGTGCCGTCCGGCTTGCTGGCATCCCACTTCAGTTCACCCTTGAACCCGATTTCGGCAACAATCTTTTCGGCCACTTCGCGGATGCTCAGTTCTTTTCCAGTTCCAACGTTGATGTGGCAGTTACGAATCTCTTTTTCACCTTCACGGTAAGTGTCCTTGAAGTCCACGTTCAGCAGTACGTGTACACTGGCGTCGGCCATTTCTTCGCTCCACAGGAATTCGCGCATGGGTTTTCCGGTTCCCCACAGGGTGACAGCTTCGGCTGTGATGCCGTATTTGGCCAGAATCTGTCTGATTTCTTCTTCTGTCCGGCTGCCGTCCACTCCCTCTACCGGGCGCAGGTTAATGTCTTTTCTTACAGCTTCCCAGTTTCCTTCGTTCAGGCATTTGGCCAGATACACTTTTCTCATCATGGCTGGCAGAACATGGCTGTTTTCCAGATGGAAGTTGTCGTTCGGACCATACAGGTTGGTGGGCATCACGGCAATGTAGTTAGTACCATATTGCAGATTGAAGCTTTCACACATTTTCAGTCCGGCAATTTTGGCTATGGCGTAAGGTTCGTTGGTGTATTCCAACGGCGATGTCAGCAAGCATTCTTCTTTCATGGGTTGCGGTGCCTCTCTGGGGTAGATGCAGGTACTTCCCAAAAAGAGCAGCTTCTTGACTCCGTGGCGGAAACTTTCGCCTATGACGTTTTGCTGAATTTGCAGATTTTCATAGATAAAGTCTGCTCTGTATTGCAGATTGGCCATAATGCCTCCCACATGAGCGGCTGCCAGCACTACAGCCTCGGGTTGCTCTTCATCGAAGAATTTCTTTACAGCTACTCCATCCAGCAGATTCAGCTCCTTATGTGTGCGTCCTACCAGGTTGTGGTATCCTCTTTCCTGTAGGTTGTTCCAAATGGCCGATCCTACCAGTCCTCTGTGACCGGCTACATAGATTTTAGTATCTTTATCCATTTTCATTCTTACTTATATATACTTATGTAAAAAGGTAATTTACCGTTTACTTCACAATGCCTTTCTCCAGATATTCTGCCAGATTGGTTCTTACCTGCTGAGCTGCATGGTCGGCAGCTACTTTGGCCATATCTGCTTC
>ULPI01004103.1_pt1 | contig 11987 bp, 11 predicted proteins | sample 1953381 | NCBI WGS metagenome assembly ULPI01 (sample SAMEA4835626, study PRJEB28245) | human gut metagenome | biome: gut microbiome; material: fecal sample | place: Denmark | collected 2008
AGCGGAGATAGGCTGTCGGATTAATAAAGCGGAAAAGTGCGATAGCGGTTAAGACTTCTTCTTCGCTTAAGGAAGGCGTATGTTCGAGGGGAGTTCCCGGAATGGGGCTGAGCAGATTGATCGGGATGGACTGTACTTCGAGTTCTTTGAGAGTAAAGGCGAATTCGATGCGTTGCTCCATCGTTTCTCCCATGCCGATGATACCTCCGCAACAGATGTCCATACCTACTTGCCGTGCGGCGCGCAGGGTAGTGAGTTTCTGCTCTTGCGTATGGGTAGAGCAAAGCCGGGGAAAATAGGAAGGAGCTGTTTCCAGGTTGCAATGATAGCGGGTGACACCGGCGTCATACAAAGCACGAAGTTCATTTTCTTCCAGCAGGCCTAATGAAGCGCACAACCGGATAGAGGAATGCCGTCGCATGTGACGGACGGAGTCGCAAAGCAGAGTAAGTTGTTTCGGAGAGGGTTTTCGTCCGCTGGTGACGAGGGAGAATCGGGCTATGCCTTGTGCTTCATTGTATTGTGCTTGTCGGAGGCATTCATCTTTACTGACGAGGTCGTATACCTCCGCTTGGGTTTGGTAGTGGGAAGATTGCGCACACCATTTACAGTTTTCCGGGCAGCGTCCGGACTTGGCATTGATGATGGAACACATGTCGAATTCGTGCTGTGCACGGGCCACGGTAATCTCATGGGCAGCTGCATAGAGTGCCTCTTTATCGGCTGTATTAGCCAGCCAGGCTGCTTGCTCGGGCGTTATATCGATACCGCCCAGCACCTGGTCTTTCATTTCTTCAATAGTCATAAATAAATTGAATGGGATTGTTTGAGCCGCTTTCTGTTTGGAGAGTGAACGTTCCGTCACGTTGAGATGCAATTGCCCGATAGTGACCTGGCGCCCCAGGCTGGCAAAGGCAGCATACCCTTTCCGGCTCCAACAACGGAAGCGGACAACAGGTTTATGGGTATGGCGGATGGTTTTCATTCTCTTTCTTTATTTTTTCAGAATGCAGCAAATGTTTTTTTTGAACGCGGCAAATGTACAAAGAATCTTTTGAATCTATGTAGAGCCTGCTTAAATAATGCTGAGGAAAATTTGAACAGGCCCTACGCTTTCTTTTTTTCTTTCTTTCATCTGCATCCTGATATTGAACAGAAAAGTGTATCTTTGCGTTTAAGTATTTTCATTATTAAAACAACGGCCTTATGATTGATTTGAATCGTAAACTTCCTATAGGAATACAGACTTTTGAGGATATTCGTAAAGAAGGATATCTTTATGTGGACAAGACTGAATTAGTTTGGAGGATGGCTAATACGGGAAAACCTTATTTTTTAAGCCGTCCTCGCCGTTTTGGTAAAAGTTTGTTGTTGTCTACTTTCGAAGCTTACTTTGAAGGGAGAAAAGAACTTTTTGAGGGTTTGGCCATAGAGAAACTGGAAAAGGAATGGAATACTTATCCGGTGCTGCATCTTGATTTGAATGCCGAAAAGTATGATTCTCCGAAAGGACTACATGCTATTCTTAGCAATCACCTTACTCAGTGGGAGACAATCTAAATAATTTTATAATATGCTTATTATCAGTAAAATAACATCTAATTATAACCGATAATTTATTTTTTAGTATCAATTTAGTATCACTATTTTGTCTCATAACAAATGAAAAGAAATATGAGAATATAAAGAAATGCTTTATTAATTCATGCTTGCATAATGCTTTAAAACTTATTGTATGATGTGACGCAATAAATTTATATTTTCTCATAAAAAAATACACTTTTGTGTCAAATATAACTAAGAGAACCTTTGTACCTTTGTCTTATAAAAAACTTACTTATATGGAAAGATACAATAGAAATCGCATTTATATCAGCGAAGAAGAACAGGAGAAAATCAGGCAAGCCCGTATTCTGTTGGGTGGTGCTGGAATAGGCAGCATCATTGCAGAATGTGCATTGCGATTTGGTTTTGAAAATATTACTATCGTTGACGGTGATAAAATAGAAGAGAGTAATCTCAACAGGCAGAATTATGTCAAAGCGGACATTGGAAAATATAAAGCGGAAACACTTTGCAAACGGTTACTGGAGATTAACCCTGATGCAGAAATAAGATTCCTTAATACATTTATAGATAAGGAGAATATGGAAAGTATCATTTCAGGACACAATATAGCGATTAATGCATTGGATTTCAAAGACAGAACACCTTTTGAGTTTGACCGTATCTGCTCGGAAAAGATGATTCCCGTTCTCCATCCGTATAATTTTGGGTGGGCTGGATTCCTTACGATAATCAAGCCAAAAGGTTATCAGCTTTCTGAAATTTCCTCGGAACCAGATGGCTTTGAGTTAAAAATGGCAGAATATGTATCAAGATATGAAACATTCTGGAATATGCCAAATTCGTGGCTGGATAGGGTGATAGAGGAATATCGTGCGGAAGCAAATATATTGCCACCTCCGCAGTTGTCTGTAGCCTCATGGATTGTTGCAGGACATTGTGTGAATGCTATGTTCAATCTAACAACCGGACGGGAAGTCAAATTCTTTCCTAAATTCTATCTCTCATCCCTTATGTGTGAGAACAGCCCCTTATAACAACTTGTAATTGGTTGCATAAGACAGTGCCTCTGCAATGTTCTTGACCCCCATTTTGGAGAACAATGCTCTTTTACATGCCTTAATGGTGTCAACAGACTTGCATAATTTATCGGCTATGTCATTCATGGTATAACCTTGGGCAGAGAGAGTTAGTACATCACGCTCTGTTTCGCTCAATGTTATACCCTCTTTTTTTATCCATTTGTGCTTATCCAACGAATATTCATAATAAGATTTTGAACCGGATTTCTTCATGATGATGTAACCGGGAGCACTTCTTGCTGACATGGATATGGTACACAAGGCCAGCCATATACGCCCGTCTTTTGTCAATACCATTGGAGTAAGATGATGGTTTACCAATCTTAATTTTCTACCATGCATGATGTGGAAGTCGTATGATATGGTATAGTCAAGACGCTCTACTAAAGGTATCTCATTGAACAGGTCGAACCCCTTCTTATTTATTTCTAATAGCATCTGCTGTTCTTTCTCCGGCACATAATCCAAATAGAATTTATAACCGAAATCCTTGATTCTGTCAGAAGTCAGACCACACCAATACGCCAGATTTTCTGATACATAAAGGAAATTCTGTTTGAAATAGTCTATGATATACACACATTGATGCGTGCTTCTTGCAAATGCCTTGGCAGCATTTACAAGAAGATTTATTTGTTGATAGTCCTTATCCGTGATATTATAAACAGAATTAGACAATATAAAAAAGTCCCCCACGTTTGTTGCCATAAAATAAATGATAATTTTTTAGCAAAAATACTTTATTATCTGCTAAAATCCTATTTTTAACACACAAAAGTGTAAAATTGACAGCAAAAACAGTTATAATACACTTTTGTGTCAAATGATATAATCTGTTCGCTTTTAGTTTTGTATCAGAAAAATAAAAAGCATGGAAAAACTGATTTATACAAACGGACAGTACAATATCTGGCAATTGACCGGAAAGGAATGCCTGCAAGAATTGGCAGAATTTGTAGTAAAGGAGAATTATAAGCACCATATTGGCGATTTCTCTTATGAATCCATCAAAGACGAAATAGATTCTGTTTATCAGGAGGAACTTCAATACATCGAGGACTCCACGATATTTGTAGTCCGCAATGAAGCAAGTAAGATTATCGGCTCAATTAGGGTTTTCAGGTGGGACAGAAAGAAAATCCTTCCGTTACAAAAAGTTTTCGGTATCAATCCATTGATAACCATTCATTCGGAAAGTAATTATAGTTACTGGCATATAGGACGATTTGCCGTGGATTCCTTTGCCGGGATTCCAACTATCACGCTGTTTAAGCAACTTATGGTCTATGCAGTACATCCTATTGTTTGTGATGAAAAAAGTTATATGATAGCCGAAACTGATAGCAAATTACTCAAAGTGATGAATGCGCTTGGCATAGAAACAACTCAATTGGGGCATTCTATTAATTATCTTGCTTCAGAAACCATACCTGTATGTTCCAGTAAAGATGGACTTCTTTTATTCTACAGACATTATAGGAGATTATGTAAAGCCTCATGATATACACTTTTGTGTACTTCTTCATAGCACCTAATGATTAATACACTTTTGTGTCAAAGGACTCAGTAGATATTCATTTAAATTTGTAATATCAAGATTGAACATATAATTATACCGGTAAGAATTATAGTACAGACCAAACTGTCCAAAGGAGCGGAAACTGAAAAGCTTATAGAGTAAGTGTAACAAAAAGAAGAATAAAAATGGAACTTAAATCATTGATTTCTGCAGAGGATGTATTAACATCTGAACTGGAAAGTATCTACGGTGGAAACGAACCTGTAGAAGTAGTATGTAAAGGTGACGGAGTTGTGCGTCCGACAAATCCAACAACAGTCACAGTTTTTTAACAATTTAAATTTAGAAATCATGGATATTAAAATGTTGACATCTTTTGAAGATGTATTGACCTCCGAATTGGAGTCAATCTACGGAGGTAACGAACCTATTAAGGTTGAGTGCAAAGGAGACGGTGTAGTTGAAGTTCCAACTACCCAGAAAACAGTCACAGTGTTTTAACAGTAACAAATACTAATTATTGGGGTGCGACAGTCATTGGCTGTTGCACCCATAAAAAAATAGTAGTATGAAATATTCTCGGTATAATTATTTAAAATGCTCTGAAAAGTATGGTGCGCTATTGTTTAATACGCGGACAAGGTTTCTCATATCCTTGAATTCACAGCTTTTCTCAAGAATAACGGAATTGTCGAAGTTGAGCGACTTTAAGCTTGATACATTAGGTCTAAGTCCTGAAATTTCAGATCAACTAATAAAGGGAAAGGTTTTTGTTGGTCACAATGAAGATGATGATTTTTATGAGTTAAAAAAATTCTTAAGATATAAACAGGCTTTTTCTCAAAACTATCTTGGCATAGTATTGGTTCCTACTTTTTCTTGTAATTTCAGATGCCCTTATTGCTATGAAGACAATTTGCCTAAAACAACAATTAGCGATGAAGTACTTGATGCAATACATTCTTTTATTAAAAGGAAAGGACAAAACAGTATTGATTTATGCTGGCATGGAGGTGAACCCTTAATTGCTTTTGATAAAATTATATCGTTTTTAGATAGGATTTACAATGACGACAGCCTATCATTGCGTTCCCATTCAATGGTAACTAATGCCTTTTTACTGGATGAGTACAAATGTAAGGTTTTAAATGATTATAACCTACAAAAAATTCAGATTACAGTTGATGGGAACAAAGAGTCTCATAATAAAAGTAGAATTCACAAGTCAGGAATACCCACCTATGATACAATCATGCAGAATATCGAAAATGTTTTTCGGTATATGCCTAATTGTCAAGTCATCGTTCGGGTAAATCTTCATTCAGAGAACAGAGAGGCTTTTCCTGTTCTATATAAGGAATTAAAAGAGAGATGGAGAAATCAGAATTATGCAATAAATGTGGCTTTTGTCAATGATGTAAATAATTCATGTAAGGTTGCATGCCTGGCAGATAAGGGAAAAATATCATTTGTACGTTCATTGTACGAAAACTATGGCATTAAGGATATAGATGTTTCTACACAGCCACAAATAGGAGGATGTACAGCCTCATGCACGAATTCTTATGTGATAGGTCCATCGGGAGAAATATATAAATGTTGGGTAGATGTTGGCAAAAAAGAACGGATTGTGAGCAATGTCTTTGACGGAAAACTTTCCAACTATATATTGCCCTCATACACTGTAGGATCAGATATGTTCTCGGACAAAAAATGCAAGAACTGCGTATTCATGCCTATTTGTGATGGCGGTTGTATCGTAAGAAGGTACAATCAAAAACATAATCATGTACTATATGACCCATGCCCGATAAATGAAGATGATTTCCTGTCATTGATGGAGCTATATTACATGAAGAGGAGAGAAGGAATACTTAAATAAGATTACAAAAAAACAAACATGAGAGCGTTATTGATTTTATTATCCGTATGCTGTAATGTCTGCATGGTTCATGCTCAAACTATTACAGGAAATTTGATTGACGAGAATGGCATGCCAGTTGAATATGCCAATGTTATATTGATGACTGCCGGAGATTCCACTTTCGTAGCCGGTTGCATAACAAATGAAAACGGTCGGTTTAAACTTGAAAATACAAGTTATAAAGGAAATCTCTTAAAGTTGTCATGTATTGGGTATGAGGATTTGTATTCTCAAATAACAGAAAAGACCAATGACATTGGAATCCTTACTCTGAAGACAAAAGCTACAATGTTAGAAACTGTTACTATAAGAGGAAGCAAACCGTTGTTCAAACAGAAGAATGGAGCAATGATAACAGAAGTGGCAGGTTCTGTATTGGGTCAAACCCATGAAATGTCAGAACTTATGTCCCAGCTTCCGGGAATTGTAAAGACTGCCAATGGTGGATTTCAGGTTTTTGGTTCAGGCGCTCCTATTATATATGTGAATAACAAAAAAATTCAAGACCAGGCCGAATTACAACAACTTTCTCCAAAAGATATCAAAAGTATAGAACTCATCAGCAACCCTGGCGCCAAATACGATGCAGAGGGAAAAGCTGTATTGAAAATTATTACCTTAAAAAGAGAAGATGGAATGACCTTGCAGGTAGGAGGTAAAGGCAAGCAAAATGACCATTCAAGTTACGGTGGTAATATGAAATTGGGCTTCAAACACCAAAAGCTTAGCTTATCCGCCAACTATAGCTATGATAACACAAGAAACCGGTCCATATTGCCACAGAGCAAAGAACTGTTCCTTGATGGAAGCGCACATCGTTACATACAAGACCAGACGGCTAAAGGGCATATTACTAACCACGAATGGCAAATGAGCATGGATTATGAAATGAATGATAACCATAATATCGGAATCGAATGGAATGCTTCGGATAATAAGGACAAAGAACGCCGTAACTCCATTCTTGATTATATATTAAACGGAGAATCCGTACAGAATACTGAAATCCATAATGATTACCGGAATAGAACAAAATACAATCATATCAATATCTTTCATAATGGGCAGTGGGGGAAACGGTTTTCAACAGAGTTTAACTTGGATTATGCCAATAATAAAAATGAATATCATCAGAAAACTAATGAGGTCACAGCCGGTATTCCTGAACTGACTATCAGCATGGGGGATAACATATTGGATATTTATGCTGGGAAACTGGCTTTTGATTACAAGCTGAGTGAAAAGGTTGACTTGTCATGGGGACTGGAATACAATCATATAAATGGTAATGGAAGCTTGACTTGTGATTCGGATAAAACACCATCCTCCGATTACAATAATAAGGAAAACAAATATGCTGCGTATGCGGAAATAACAATGAAGATAGGAGATTTAATGGTAAATGGAGGTGTTCGTTATGAAAACCTTGTTTCCGATTATACTAATTTCATAGACAGAACCGGAGATGTTCATCGGCATTACAGGAATATATATCCATCATTTTCTGTGTCACATAATAAAAATGGATGGGCGAACACTTTATCTTTTTCATCGCGGACAAGCCGTCCTACATTCAGGCAACTAAGTAATTCAAGTTATTATTCAAATGAATTCATGTACCAATGTGGAAATCCATTGTTGAAACCGTCAAATTCATATATTGCGCAATGGAACACCGGATACAAGATTGTCAGTTTCTCCGCCAGTTATACGTATGTGAAGGATTATATATCAACCGATTTCTATGCTTCCGGTGAGCATAAAAACCAGATTGTCAGTTCTTATATCAATTATGGCAAAATACAATATTTAAAAGCAAATTTGAATATTCAGAAGAATATTGCATGGTGGAAGCCATCTTTATCATTAGGAATAATAAAACCTTTCTTTGATAGCGAATATCTCGGTGAAAAGATGTCTTACAATAAACCTCAGATTTATGCTGTTGTCAACCAATATTTTCAATTGCCCGGTTCTTATTTGCTTTCCGTTTATTATTACTACAATAGTGGCGGAAACCAAGGTGCTGTTAAGCTTAAACCGTATCAGATGTTGAACATGGGTGTGCAAAAGACATTCTTTGATGACAGGTTGAGTGTAAGTATTCAAGCGCAAGATATATTCCATACGATGAAGTTCAGGGAAACAGAGAAGATAAAGAATATTCATTTCCAGCAGACAGAGGATTATCGTTTGTGGAACTATTCCATCAGCATTGTTTATCGTTTGAACCAGATAAAGACTAAGTATCGTGGAAAAACTTCAATAAATCAAGAAATAGACAGGTTATGACAATCTTCCCTTTTTACCATCAGCATGACACAATGCAGTGCGGCATCACATGCCTGCGGATGATATGCAAATATTATGGAAAGGAGTACTCGATAGAATCTCTTTCCAAATATTGTTCCGTCACAACTGAAGGGGTCTCTTTGTTAGGGATTAGCGAAGCTGCAGCCCAATTGGGGCTGCAAACCACATGCGGGCGGATTTCTGTAGAACAGTTAGAGAAGTCACCTTTGCCATGTATTCTTCATTGGAATCAAAACCATTATGTGGTTTTATATAAAGTGAAGAAAAATTGTTTTCATATCGCAGATCCGGGAAAAGGGTTAGTAAAATATTCACAAGTAGAATTTAAGAAACATTGGCTTAGTACCCGTTCGCAAGGCACGGAAAAGGGAATCGTTATGTTTCTGCAACCTACAATTGCTTTCCATAGCGGAAAAGACGATGCTGTGAAAAAGAAGCATTCTTTTAAGGTATTGTTTCGCTATGTACATTATTATAACCGTTATTGGGTACTGATTATCATGGGGACAATGATTGGTTGTTTATTACAACTGATTTTTCCGTTCTTGACACAAGCTATTGTGGACTTAGGTATAACCAATAAAGATATTAGCTTTATTTATCTTGTTTTGTTAGGACAACTGATGCTTACTGTCAGCCGTACTGCTATTGATTTTATACGCCGCTGGCTGTTATTGCATATCAGCATGAGGATAAACATTTCCTTACTTTCTGATTTTTTTATAAAACTATTAAAGCTCCCGATGTCTTTTTTTGACACAAAACTAACAGGAGATTTGATGCAACGAATGAATGACCATAGCAGGGTAGAAAGGTTTCTCACCACTCAGATGTTAAGCGTAACATTCTCCATACTTAGTTTTGCCGTATTCAGCAGTGTTTTGTTTTATTACAATATGCTCATTTTTTTGATTTTTGTATTAGCAAGTATTATATATGCAACTTGGATTGTCACATTCCTGAAAAAAAGAAGAATGCTTGATTATGAACTGTTTGAGAAGCAATCAGAGAATAATAATAAAGCCTACCAGTTTATAACGGCGATTCAGGAAATAAAATTGCAGGATTGCGAGCAGCGTCGTCGTTGGGAATGGGAGGATATTCAGGCTGATTTATTTGAGATACAGATGAGAAATCTAAAACTCCAACAATGCCAGGAAGCGGGAAGCATTTTTATAAATGAGATTAAGAATATAGTAATAACTGTGGTGGCGGCCACTTCTGTTATTCAGGGAAGCCTAAGTTTGGGAATGATGCTTGCCATACAATACATCATAGGACAATTGAATAGTCCGGTGGAACAATTGATGAATTTCTTGTATTCATTGCAAGATGTTAGGATTAGTTTATCAAGAATTAACGAGATACATGAAATGAAGAATGAAGAAAATGTAGGGAAGCAATTAAATTCATACCAAAGTACAGTTAACACCTTGAATTTTGATCATGTAAGTTTCAAGTATAACAGGCATAGTTCCCGATTGACTCTTGAGAATATAAATATTACCATACCAGTATCAAAAGTTACTGCAATAGTAGGCGCATCCGGTAGCGGAAAAACGACATTAATAAAATTACTATTAGGTTATTATCCTGTTTTAAGTGGTACTATATCCATTGGTGATACAGACTTGTGTGATTATAATCTCAAATGGTGGCGCAGGCAGTGCGGCGTAGTTATGCAAGATGGTGTGATTTTCTCTGAATCAATAGCAAGAAACATCGCTGTAGATGATGGAGAAGTCAATGTGGAGCGTTTGGAACAGGCAGCCCGAATAGCCAACATACATGATTATATAATGTCGCTCCCATTGAAGTACAACACTATGATTGGACGTGATGGTGTCGGGTTAAGTCAAGGGCAAAAACAGCGTATCCTTATCGCACGTGCCGTTTATAAAAATCCGTCATTTATATTTCTTGACGAGGCAACCAATGCCCTCGATGCTAAAAACGAAAAGGCTATTGTGGAAAATCTGAATGAGTTTTATAGGGGACGCACAGTCGTCGTTGTCGCCCATCGGCTTTCAACGGTGAAAAACGCTGACCAAATCATTGTGCTTGACAATGGTAAAGTAGTGGAAACGGGAGACCATGCTTCTCTTATAGAAAAGCAAGGATCTTATTATAGTTTAGTGAAGAACCAACTTGAATTAGGTAATTGATGGAAACAAATAAAGACTATAGCTCTGACCGGATTGAGCTTCGTTCAGAAAAGGTGCGCAACATCATCGGTACAATTCCTCCGGCACTGGTACGTTGGGGTATCGCTGTTATAATAATTATTTTTTTCATACTTATGTTAGTAATATTCTTTGTACCTTATCCGTATGGGACAGGCGAAACCATCTTCCAACACTTGTTCTTTTCTCAAAAAGGAATAAACTGAAAAGTGGGTTATATTCTCCATAAAGGTTCATTCTGCCAGTTTTTGGGAATCCCCATTGCCTTACCATCAACATTCGGGTATTGCTCCAACAGCTTTTGAAAATGGGATTTCATGTCATTTTCAGGTGATATGATGTCAACAAACCACTTGATGATGCAGACTTCATAAAAAGTCCTGTGGGGTGGAACGGCATCGCTTATCCACGGACGCTTCATCTTTCGGGCAACCATAGGGTTGATTGCATACTGCCTGTTCCACACCCTCGCATGGTGACAGCAGGAGTTTCTTGTAAGGGTTATGACCGTCAGCCATGAAATGAATACAGGAACCGGCAAATCGTAATATGCTGCAATCTTTTTCTTCAGCTGATTGGACTTGATATTTTCATAAATGCGAGTAACGACCCCCAACGGCAGTATCTCTACGAGCATCCACGCTGGAGGATAGGCATCGCTATACTTGTTTTTAAAATGTAGAATAAAGTCCTCTTTGGAGTTGTTGACTTCCTTGTTTATCAACTCCATCGTGCGGCTGAATTTGTTGGGATTTGCAAACAGCGAACCATCGGTCATCCAAAAGATGTTTTCGGTTTCTTTCGCCACAACATTGGCTAAAGTACTACGTAGGGATATTTCTATCTTCTCAATTTCATTAAACATGAAAAGGCGAAGCTTCTTGTCGAACCGATATAGTTTTAGTGTCGCATCAAAACTGCTCCCTGGCTTAAAAAGCTGTCTTTCTTTGGGGATTTCAAGAAAAGGATAGAAGTATGCACTTAACCTGTAATAGCCTATATTACGGATGTATCGGCAAATACGTTCTTTATCATCAAATACAAGTCCTCTTTGGGATAGCAAGTCGGCCAAATCCTCCGGACTGTTGTATTGTTTCGGAAAATTGATTGTCATTGGGATATAAAAATAAAACGACCCCCGATTTGAGCATTGTTAAGAGGCTTGGGGGTTCTCGTGCCGCAAAGGTAAGCAAAGAAATGCAGACTACAAAATATTTTCTATCTTTCTTTTTACGCAAAACTTCATCTATCTACCTTGTTGGCTCATTCTTGGTTTAATTATTTTTTCTTGCCTGATGCTCCTTTTACAACCTGTAGTTGTTTTCTGAATACCGTCAGCGTGGAATCCATGCCGACCGTTTCCACCAGTCTCTCGTAAGCTCCGACGGTAACAGCCAGTT
>ULPI01023171.1_pt1 | contig 11754 bp, 10 predicted proteins | sample 1953381 | NCBI WGS metagenome assembly ULPI01 (sample SAMEA4835626, study PRJEB28245) | human gut metagenome | biome: gut microbiome; material: fecal sample | place: Denmark | collected 2008
AGGCTGCTCATGCCTTTAGCAGATTTCTGAGAGGTTAGAATATCTTAGACCCCGAAACCGCACATGAAATAAAATATTTTTCTGAGCGTCCCCTTTTTCCCATTATAACACACTCCAAAAAATCCCAAAATACACGAAAGGACCACTCCCAAGAGCAGTCCCCTCATAATATTTTCATGTTATACTAAACCCGCACAAGCAATCAGATCAGGCTGCCAACTTCTTAGCCAGTGAAGCCGCACTAGCCGCATCATCAGAATATCCGTCAGCACCAATTTCCTCAGCAAAAGCTTCTGTAATCGGCGCTCCGCCAACCATAACCTTAATATTACCTCTGAAATCCGCCGCATTCAACGCCTCAACAGTCTCCTTCAGAGCCGGCATAGTAGTAGTCAGCAGCGCAGAAAGAGCAATGATCTTAACATCCGGATTCTCTTTATAGCACTCAATAATCTTAGCCGCCGGAACATCGACTCCAAGATCGATCACCTCAAATCCGGCACTCTCGATCATCATGGCAACCAGATTCTTACCAATATCATGAAGGTCACCGGAAACTGTAGCAATGATAACCTTACCAAGTGCACCTGTAGAACCAGATGCCAGATGCGGTTTCAGAACCTCAACACCTTTCTTCATAGCACGAGCTGCAACCAGCATCTCCGGAACAAAGATCTCACCATTTTTGAATTTCTCACCAACTACAGACATCGCACTGATCATACCATCATTCAGAATCGCAACCGGATCATCACCCTCATCAATGGCTTCCTGTACAGCCGGTCCTACTAATTTCGCTTTCCCTTTTTCAACTAATTCCGCAACTTCATTTATCTTAGACATAATCAAATCCTCCTGTTATTTCTCAATTTCAGATTCCAACCACTTAATTCATTTACACAGTTTCTGCAGATTCAACTTACTTCTTCTTTGTTGTACCAATTAAGCCTTCTCTGTAAGCCCCTATATATTCCATACAATAATCATCCAGACCAAGTAATGCTTCTGTTGCATAAACCAGTCCAAGCATATCCTTATTTGTCGGATCCATAATTCCACTGTCCAGTCCTGCATTCATTGCCAGTACCAGGAACCCGTAATTAATCAGCTTACGAACCGGCAGATTAAAAGAAATATTACTGATTGCTGCCGTAATATGAATGGTCGGATACTGCTCACGTACACTTGTAATCGTCTCAATATTCGTTGCAATACCATCCTCAGAAGTACAAAGCATCTCAACCAGCGGATCAATGTGAATCCTGTCCGGAGCAATTCCGTACTCTTTCGCTTTCGCCATGATCTTGTCAAAAACTTTCAGACGGTCTGCTGCACATTTCGGAATACCTGTATTGTCACTCAGCAGCGCAATTACCTGCCATCCCTCATTTCCCGGCTCAGCCATGATCGGGAAAATCGTATCAATCTTATGTCCCTCTCCTGATACAGAGTTAAAAATTCCAGGTTTCTTACAGAACTTATAAGCCTGTGCCAGAACATCCGGACTCGGGCTGTCAATTGAGATCGGAAGATCTGTAACCTCCTGGATACAGTCGATCATCCATTTCAATGTTTCCACTTCTTCCGCTTCCGGAACAGAAGCGCAACAGTCAATATAAGTAGCTCCGCTTTCCGCCTGAAGCTTTGCTCTTGCTTTAATAAATTCAGAGTCTCTTTTCGCGATCGCTTCTGCAACGATCGGGATAGAACCATTAATTTTCTCACCAATAATAATCATTTTCAAACACCTCCATAGCATCATCCTCTGCAACACCTGAAATTTCATCTAAATGTCGGACAGATATTTGTATTCCGTTTTGCCACTGACAAATACCTGAGATCAGAACATAATCTGCCATGGAAGCCTTGTGGATTCAGATGCCTTAATGCCAAATTTCTCTTCATTCAGCTTGTCAATGGAATCACAGAGAGATTTATAAACACCCGGATAAACAGAACCAGGGCCACCCTGAGCGATACATGGAATAAAGTATTTGTTTCCACATTCTTCGCAGACACGACGTACCACTGCATCACAATTCTCATCTGTCCAGCCCTCAAAATCAACTGCACGATTTTCGATACCGCCCATGAAGCTGATCTTTCCGCCATATTTCCTGATCAGTTCCGGAAGATTATTGGTTTCCATACATCCCTGCCATACATCGATCCCCATCTCAATCATAGAAGGAACCAGTGTTGCTGCGTAACTGTCAGAATGATGGATAACCAGCTCAACGCCATGACTGTGATAATATCCGTAAATTTCTTTATATGGCTCAAGTAAAAATTCATCAAACATTGCAGGACTCATAAATGTACTGTCCAGTCCACCCCAGTCATCATGATGGAATAATGCATCAGGATGAAGGTTGGAACAGATACCTTCAGCAAGTTCCAGTTCCCACTCTGTCAGATATTTGATCAGATCATGCATTTCATCCGGATTAGTAATATAATAAACCAACGCATTACTGATCTCACACAGATGATGAGTCTGCTCAAATAATCCCGGTGCAACGAAAGCTGCTTTAAATGCCTGTTCTCCGTCAACTGCATCATACTGAGCCTTCACCATATCCCACTGATCCTGGGTAAATTTCAAAGACGGTGCATGTACATAGTCTTTCCAGTCTTCAATATCCTTTACCACGATCTTGTCAGGAGTATGTACAGGAAAAGAACCCGGAACTCCTTTCGGGAAAGTATTGGTTACCCCCCATGCATTCACTACATTTTCCTGACCCGGCTGAAGCAGCGGGTTTGCAAACATAAACGGATGAAAAAGAAGCTGTACTGCTTCATACTGATTAACAAATCTGTCAGGATTTCCGCCTTTTATAACTTCCAGCATATTCTGTTTCGGTGTTAACATATAATCTACCTCCTCATGCAATATGAAAATGCCCCCACATTCCCACATTGGTTTGTTTAATTTGTCGTTCTTTATCTCGTTTCTGATGATTTTATTGTAGCATTTATACAATCCAAAATATATAATCAGATATGCGGATTTTTCACGCCCGCATTCCTACAAATTGTATGAATACATCTCAAGTATTGTGCCAACAGTAACCGGCAGCCATATAATAAATTTTAAAGTCAACCGTAAATACACTTGTAACACAACTCTAAACACTGTATAATTTTGTATATACAGATATCAGATTTTAAAAATCATTTGTGCCTGCACAATAAGACTTTTAAACCTGATTTATCTAAACATGAAGAAATACGGTTTATATAACAGATCAACAGATTCCGAATGTGTTACAGTAAATATTTAACAGGTGGTGAACGCAATGTTTTCAAAAAAATTATTAATACCTCTGCTATCGCTCAGCCTTCTTGTTACTCCTGCATACAGCAGTCATGCTGCTGAAAATGCAGAGGCTGCGGGAACATCCGTAGAAGGTCAGGGAATGCTTTCCCCTTCTTCATCTTCAGAGAGTTCTGAAAGCGTCTTTAACGGTTCCGGGGCAGGCACATCTTCAGAACCGGTCACAGATGAGAAACTGGAGACAATTTTAAAACAGGTTCAGAGTCAGCTTCCCGCTGAAAACGAAACCTGGGCTGTTTTCATATCCGATCTTGTAAATGGAACCGAGGGCAGTCTTAATGATCAGAAAATGCAGGCTGCAAGCCTGATCAAGCTCTATATCATGGGAGCTGTCTACGAGAATTATGATCAGATAACCGGACAATACGGCAGGGATTCTGTAGACTCCAATCTGTACTCCATGATCACAGTCAGCGATAATGATGCAGCCAATACCCTGACAACTTATCTTGGCGGCGGCGATTCCGCAGCAGGTATGCAGGCTGTCAACAGTTTCTGCCAGGCACATGGCTATGACCAGACTCACATGGGACGTATGCTCCTTGCCAGCAATGAGAATGATGATAACTACACATCTGTAGGAGACTGTGGTCATCTCCTGCAGGAGATTTATAAACAGGATACATCCGGCTACACTCATGCCACTGATATGTTTAATCTGCTCAAGGCACAGACACGCTGTAACAAAATTCCCGCACAGCTTCCGGAAGGAGTCAAAACCGCAAATAAAACCGGAGAACTTGACAACGTGGAAAATGATGCCGGAATCATCTATGATTCCAAAAATGACGTAGTAATCGTATTTATGTCCCAGAATCTCTCAAGTGCCGGTTCCGCACAGAATACGATCGCTACCTTAAGCAGAACGATTTACGATTACTATAATTAAATAATGTACTCTCAGAGTACATTATAAACCAAAGGAGGGATTCACTATGAAAAAAAGAAAAAATATTGCAATTCCCATGATTCTTGCAGCTACGATTGCTGCTGTATCTGTACCCTGCAGCTCACAGATCGTTATGGCATCTGACACTTATCAGGTAGGTGTAAGTAAAGGGTATCTGGCTCTGCGCTCTGCCATGGCTTATGATTCCTCCAACGAGATCGGCGAGCTGTATTCCGGTGATACTGTTGAAGTTACAGAATATACCACCAGTGATTACTGGTACGTCTATTCTCCAAAACTGAACAGATCCGGATACGTAAATAACGATTACCTGTATTTCCTCTCATCACAGCCGACAAGTTCGTCCGGTTCTTATACTGTCAGTGTTGCCAAGGGTTATCTGGCTTTGCGTTCTGCAAAGGCTTATGACTCTTCCAACGAAATCGGACAGTTATACTCCGGTGATACAGTAACAGTTTCTGACAGCAGTGATCCTCAGTACTGGTATGTCTATTCTCCGAAACTGAACTTATCCGGCTATGTAAATAAAGATTACTTATATTACAGTGGCGATACTGCTGCCAGTGCACAGAGTTCTTCTGGAAATTCAAGGACTGTCAGTGTTGCCAAGGGTTATCTGGCTCTGCGTTCCGCAAAAGCTTATGATTCCTCCAATGAGATCGGACAGCTGTATTCCGGCGATACAGTTCAGCTTATCGACACCAGCGATTCCCAGTACTGGTACGTTTACTCTCAGAAGTTAGGAAAAAACGGATATGTAAATAAAGATTATCTGATTGGCGGAACAACCACATATGCCACCAGAACAGTCAGTGTTGCTACCGGTTATCTGGCTCTGCGCTCTGCGAAGGCTTACGACTCTTCCAACGAGATCGGACAGTTATATTCCGGCGATACAGTTCAGCTTGTGGATACAACTGATGCACAGTACTGGTATATTTACTCCCAGAAACTCTGCAAATATGGTTATGTAAATAAAGATTATTTATATTAATCTTTTTCGTAACACTATAAACAGTTACGCTTCTTTACATTCACCATATACAACAAAACAGAAAGGACTCACAGTTATGAGCCCCAAACGACAGGTTAACCATAACATTCGTAAACACTTTAACACAATCATTTACAATATTTCACGCTACGCGGAAATTGCTCTTTCTATGGTAATTCTGCTGGTGATCGCACTGGCAGGCTTCCGGCTGATCATGGAGGTTGCAGATACTTCTGTTATGTCCATGGATACAGAATTTTTCAGCACTTTCCTTTCCCAGGCTTTGTCTCTGGTAGTAGGCGTGGAATTTGTAAAAATGCTCTGCCAGCATTCCGCACAGACAGTTGTTGAGGTTCTGATGTTTGCCACAGCACGTCAGATGGTAGTCGAACACCTCGGGCCAGCAGAAACTCTTCTTGGCGTACTCAGTATCGCAGTTCTGTTTGCGATCCGCAAATATCTTATGACAGACAACGATGACATGAATGCTCATAACTGTCCGAAGAATACTGAAGAAAATTAAAGAAAACAAAAAACTGCATATCAGATACGATCTGTAAATTTTACCGGTCGTATCTGATTATGCAGTTTCTTTTTATTTCCACATGCTGATAAACGGGCGTCTCAAAAAAAGTAATTTTATATGATATATTCTATAGTTATGGTTATCAGCATGATGGGCGCTTATTTAATAATTACCACTAAAGAACTTACTGTCCTTCGGCAGTTCATAGCCCTTGAAGTAAGAGCCAAAATCAACCTTCAAATAATTGCAGAGGTTGGCAAGCTCAACCATTGTGTTGTCATTTACAGGAATGCCATTCTCTCTGCGCTCTTTTTCTGCAAATACTTCCTTCTCACCATGAGTATAAATCTGCTCTGCGCCTTCTGCCTTTGGACTCTGACGAAGAGTTTCCAGATATTCGGAAAAATGCGCCCTGATATCATCTGCATTTCCGAAGATTGCGGGATCAATGGCAGCAAATCCATGACAGATACCTGTCTTGTCTTTAAATGTACAGCATTTATCAGAAGTAACACCCATGGAAAAGATGGAGCTGAAAATCTCGCAGAGCATTCCATAACCGTAACCCTTATGACTTCCGTTTACCTCTTTATTACCGCCAAGTGGCATGATTCCGCCGCCCTTCTTGGCAACAATATTGGCAAGTACATCCGGGGCATCTGTGCTTTCCTGACCATTTGCTCCCAGAGCCCAACCCTGTGGAAGTGGTTTTCCCATCTTATTATACATTTCCAGTTTTCCTCTGGTAACTACTGTTGTGGAGCAGTCAAAAAGGAATGGATAAGGTTCTGCCGGCATTGCCACTGCAATGGGATTGGAACCAAGCATTGCTTTTCGTCCAAAGGTAGGTACCATGATTGCTTCCGAGTTGGTACATGCCATACCAAGTAAGCCCTGTTTGGAAGCCATTTCCGCATAATATCCTGCAATACCGAAATGATTGGAGTTTCTTACAGATACAAATCCAACACCTGTTTTCTTCGCCTTCTCAATAGCTTTCTCCATTGCAAAATGGGAAATCAGCTGTCCCATACCGTCATGTCCGTCGATCACTGCTGATACAGGTGTCTCAAATACGACCTCAGGTTTCGCATCCGGATGGATGGTTCCCTTCTCAATTCCTTTATCATATCTTACCATTCTCTGCATTCCATGGCTTTCAATCCCGTACAGATCTGCGGTAAGCAAAACATCCTTGATGATATTCGTCTCTTCTTCATTAAAACCAAATTTACGAAATACGTCGTGGCAAAAAGTATTTAATGTGTCATAACTCCATTTTACATATCCCATAACTGTAAAATCCCTCCATTCAAGTATTACTCATTTCGTTTTTTGGTATTACCAATTTGTTAAACTGATTATACCACTCTCATTTTCAAAGTGCAATACGTTTTTTATTTTTTTCAGTATTTCTTATGTTACTGTATTACTGTTCCCTGGTAATATCCCGAGGCATGCAAGCCAAACTGTTACCGTCCACTCCGTTCACAGTAACATTCATTCCAGATTGCCTGTAGCAATTGGACATCTTCTCTTGTTTTTCTAAAACTGCCGTAATATACTATGTACAGGCAATCCTGCCTGCAGGATTGCCTGCTCATTTAATAAATAATAGATTACTGCTCACTTCCGCACCTGTAATATATTTCACAGAACAACTCTGCGGCGGCAGTAACAGAAAAGGAACATTACTATGATTCAGGATATCGCACCACACACTTACCACAACGAATACAAACCTTCTGCCCCGGATAAGAACAGTTTTATCCTTGCCTACGAAAAAGGCAGTATTCTTCTTCCACATCAGGAACGGGAAGCAGATATTTATTTTCCACGTTTTCAGGATTTGGAGGAAAAAGTTTCAGATCTCTACAGCAAGTACATTTATCTGTTTTCTATCGATGATCAGCGTTTCTATCTGATTCCGGAATTGGATACCACCCTTCTTCCAGATTACGAATTCCAGGATATACGAAATCTTCGGACGGCCCGGCCACAGTATCTGGCATTTGCAGGAGTTACAGGACATCAGCTTTTCCAGTGGTACAGCAAGCGCCGGTTCTGCGGCTGCTGTGGAAAACCAATGTTGCACAGCCAAAAAGAACGTATGATGGAATGCCCTTCCTGCGGCAATCAGGAGTACCCTGTCCTGTGTCCTGCAGTAATCGTAGGAATCACAAACGGAGATAAAATCATTCTTTCCAAATATGAGGGCCGCAGATTTAAGCGTTACGCCCTTATCGCAGGCTTTGCAGAAATCGGAGAAACCATTGAAGAAACTGTTCACAGAGAAGTAATGGAGGAAGTTGGCCTTAAGGTAAAGAATCTCCGCTATTACAAAAGCCAGCCATGGTCCTTCAGCGGTACCCTGCTTTTCGGATTCTTCTGTGATGTGGACGGCGATGATACCCTGACCGTTGACCATGAAGAGCTCTCCATGGCACAGTGGGTAGAACGTGACAAAATCCCGGATCAGGGCAATAATATCAGCCTGACCAAGGAAATGATGATGCTCTTCCGTGATGGAAAAGAACCCAGATAAACAATATTCTATATCAGAAAAAGCTCATAGAATATTTTTCCCTATTATGCTAAAAGGATACATACACGGTAATGTTACTGTGCATGTATCCTTTTCGTTTCTCTGTAAAATTGCTTCACTATATTCTCAAAAATATTTCTGATTACTCTTCACGCCGCACTCCCGCTGCCAAATCCACGGCTTCTGCGGCTTCCATTACATTCCTGCTCAAATTCTTTCAGTTTCCGTCTTGCTTCCGGTGTCAGATTTGTCGGAACTTCAATCTGTACAGTTGCATATTCATCACCGTGTACCGACGGATTATTCATTGCAACGATACCTTTGCCTCTCAGACGTATCTTCGTTCCGGACTGAGTACCCGGTTTGATGTTACAGAGAACGTCACCGTAAATAGTGTGAACCTTCGCCTCACCGCCAAATACTGCTGTTGTAAATGGGATATTTACAGTTGTGTAAACATCTCTGCCTTCCCGTTTATATCCGGGTTTATCCTGAACGTTTACTTTCAGAAGCAGGTCACCGGCTTCACCTCCGCCGACTCCCGGATATCCTTTTCCTTTAAGTCTGATAGATTTACCGGATTCAATACCTGCCGGAATATTGACTTCGTAATTCTGGACGCCACCGTTGCTGCTCTGCAGGCGGATAACCTTCTTACCGCCAAAAACAGCTTCATCAAAGCTGACAGTAACCTCTGCATGAAGATCCTCACCTTTACTGCTGTAAGAACCGCCAAAGCCATGACTGCGGAAATCACTTCCACCTGTACCAAAGCCACTGCCGAAGCCGCCAGTTCCATTGCTTCCGAATCCACCAAAACCACTTCCATGAAATCCACTGCCACCGAAACCGCTACTTCCAAAACCACCGGATGATTTACTCTTCTTAAATCCACCACCAAAGATGTTCTTCAGGATATCATCCATATCTTCGCCATTCTCAAAATGATATTCATGATAACCATTGCCATCACTGTACGAGCCATGGAAACCACCGCCAAATGGATTGCCCTGTGCTCCGCCAAAGCCACTGCCAAACGGGCTGCCCTGTGCATTTCCATAATTACCGGCACCTTCTTCAAAAGCAGCGTGGCCAAACTGGTCATACAGTTTACGTTTCTTCTCATCACTCAGAACATCATAGGCTTCATTTACTTCCTTAAAATGCTCTGCTGCCGAAGCATTTCCCTCATTACTGTCCGGATGATATTTCTTTGCCAGTTTTCTGTATGCTTTCTTAATCGTTGCTGCATCTGCGTTTTTGTTCACGCCAAGAACTTCATAGTAGTCTCTTTTCAATATCATCACCTTCCCTCATAAACACATTCTAACGCAATCATTCCTGACTTCATATTTCTGCAATCCTCATTATGCAAACAACGGGAAGCCAAAAGATTTGACCTCCCGTTGCTGTAACTTAACATCTATTATCCTTCAATGGAGATGCTGTGCTTCTGTTCCACTGCTGGCTTTGCTTCTTTCTTCGGAACAAATAATGTCAGGATACCATGTTTGAATTCTGCTTTGATGTCGTCCTGATGTACTTCTTTACCTACATAGAAGCTACGACTGCAGGCACCTGCATAACGTTCTCTGCGGATATAACGTCCTGTCTCTTTTTCCTTCTCATCTTTATCCAGACCTTTCTCCGCACTGATGGTCAGATAACCATTTTCAAGTGCTGCATGAACTTCATCTTTCTTAAATCCTGGAAGATCTACAATCAGTTCGTATCCGTTATTCATTTCCTTGATATCAGTTTTCATTACATGATTTGCTTTATGTCCATAAAGTTTCTTCTCTGCATCCTTCATTGCTCTGTCATCATAATAGAATGGGAAATCTCCAAAAAAGTCATCAAATAAATTCTCTCCAAAAATACTAGGCATTAACATAAGTCATATCTCCTTTTCTAATATATTTTATATATGTCAAATCTGTTCGCCAGATTTACTTTCCAAATCTATCTTTACAGGTTTTTTCAACCTTTTATCTTCAATCTTAGCTTTTATTTTTATATCTGTTTTTAATCTCTGGCTGACCCTTAACGGGTCAGTCAGAATATTTATTCATCAGCCTTCAATGGCAATTGTTTTCTTCTGTTCTACTGCTGGTTTTGCTTCTTTCTTTGGTACAAATAATGTCAGGATACCATGTTTGAATTCTGCTTTAATGTCTTCTTTCTCAACTTCTTTACCTACATAGAAGCTACGGCTGCAGGCACCTGCGTAACGTTCCTTACGGATATAACGTCCTGTCTCTTTCTCCTGCTCATCTTTGTCCAGACCTTTCTCTGCACTGATAGTCAGATAACCATTCTCCAGGTCAGCCTTTACTTCATCTTTGGTAAATCCCGGAAGATCTACGACCAGTTCATAGCCTTTATCAGTTTCCTTGATATCGGTTTTCATTATATGGCTGGCTCTGCGTCCGTAAAGTTTCTTCTCTGTATCTTTCATTGCTCTGTCATCATAATAAAATGGAAAATCTCCAAAAAAGTCATCAAATAAATTTTCTCCAAAAATACTAGGCATCAACATAAGTCATCTCTCCTTTTCTATACCGTCCATCTACATGTGATGGACTCTCAGTTATGTATTTTTACCTTGTTTCTTTGGAACTTAGGTTATCAGGAATCTCATAGAACTTATTTCTTTGTTCTCTTTTTGTTCCCCTTCCTTTGTTCTAGTTGTAATATAACACTTATTATTAGCACTGTCAAGAGGTGAGTGCTAATTTTTTGTGAAGAATTTGTGAACGCTACGAGCCATGCAAAATAGCAAAAATAACGCCCTGCAAGTTTACTTGCAAGGGCGTCTATTTTTGCTATTTTATAGGGCGACAGCGAGGGAATTTATTCCCTCGCTGTGCATGGCGTAACATTCTCTTTCGCACTCAATTTTCTTGATTTGACCACATTTTTACGACAAATTCTTGGAAAAATATATTCGTCTGATTTTCTTACCACATTTTACGACAACGGCTTATGGTTTATACCACAGCAGGTCAGTTTCCGGCAGATTCATTTTAGACATCTCATTTTCCACGTGAGACTTCTCTGCAATATGATTGTAGACATTCATTGTAATCTGTGCATCTAAATGTTCTTCGCTCCGCTACGGTCGGTGCTAAACGGATGTCCACATTACTCTGTTTTGTTGTATACTATTCTGCTGTAATATTTTATTCTACGATCTTACAGTTATCGTTCTTATGTAATACAAGCTCATACTGTGAGATTTGTGTCATTTTCGACTTATTATCCAGATACTTCACAGACACACTGACCTTGCGGTTATCGCCATCTTTGGTAAAGACAGGGTTTACCAGTTCTGAAAATACATAGTCGCCAGAAACAGGAGCAAGCACTCCGTCTTTGACATAATAGGCAAGTTCCTTTTCCGCAGCTGTCGGATACAGCTTAAAGAATGTTTCCAAGA
>ULPI01016708.1_pt1 | contig 11616 bp, 9 predicted proteins | sample 1953381 | NCBI WGS metagenome assembly ULPI01 (sample SAMEA4835626, study PRJEB28245) | human gut metagenome | biome: gut microbiome; material: fecal sample | place: Denmark | collected 2008
GAATGGAAGTTAATACTGTAACACAAAACTATCAAAGTCGTTATGGAGGATTTGGCACAGGCACCAGTTTTACCATGGGCGGAAGTCTCCAGCTAAATAACAATCTCACACTTCCTGCTACTAACATGAGTGTAGATAACTTCCGTGTATATGACACTCGCAAACTTACAGCCAGCGAAATCAAGGAAATCTACAATGCCAAACAATAAGAAAAAATGAAAAAACACTTTTTTCTGTTTATACTACTTCTGATCCCCAGCCTCGGCTGGGGACAGGAGAAGGTAGAAGACGACTTCGAACGCTACGCCCGCGAACAGGAAGCCGCCTTCAGTGAATACGTGAGCCAAGAGGAAAAGAACTTTAAAGCCTATTACGACTCCATCAACCGGGAGTTTGCCCAATATCTGGCTGAGACATGGCCGGATTATCCGCTGACAAAGAAAGAACCGCCTCTCAAGACTCCCATTCCACCTGCAGTCTATAAGCCGGACACGCCACGTCCCAAGCCGGTCAAGCAACCCGTAAAAGGGAAAGACACGGAACATCCTCTTCCGCCACGCATTCCGCAACCTGACAAGGGGAACGGAAAGAATGAACGCCCCTTACCCAAACTGCCCGTCACCCCTCCCACCACCAACGGAGTAGAGACACAGTTTTACGGCACTCTCATCACACTGAAAAAGGCCACTTATGTATTACCTCAACTGGCAGGCACAGACGAAAAATCAGTAGCAGCCTTTTGGGCTGCACTGACCCGACTTCCCTATACAGAGTGGTCACAGTATATCCTTCAACTGAGTACCAGTCTCCAACTGAACGACTGGGGTATGTACCAACTCATCAATAAAACGTTCGAGGTTTATTTTCCCGGAAGAAACATAAACGAACAGACAGTATTTGCCGTCTTTACTCTAAATCAGTTGGGATTCAAGGCAAAAATAGGTCGTGCACAACACAGGCTTCTTCCGCTAATTGCTTTCAACTGCAATGTATTCAACACCTCTTTCTTCCGTTACGGAAGTGAAAACGGAACGACTTATACTGTTGTCAATACCGAACACGACGACCTGACTACCGTACAAAGTTGTCGGATGGAATACGGTGGTGCCACCCGCTTGATGGACATGTCCTTGCTTTCAACTCCTGCCTTACAATCACAAGTAGTATCAAAAAAACTGAATGCTAAAGACCAACAATACAATCTACAATATGACAAAAACTACATGCAGTTCATGGCCGGTTACCCATGCGTTGACTTTCACATTTATGCAGAATCGGAGCCCAGTGAAGCTTTCCTGCAAAGCATGGACATGGAACTCCGGCCTGCCGTTCAAGGCAAATCGCAGGAAGAAGCAGTTAATATATTGTTGCACTTCGTACAATATGCTTTTGATTATCAAACCGACCAAGAGCAGTTTGGTTACGAACGCTGGTTCTTCCCTGAAGAGACCATCGCCTCGCGCTATTCCGACTGCGAAGACCGCGCCATCCTCTTCAGCCAGCTGGTACGCCGATTGCTGAACATGGAGGTAGTGCTCATTTATTATCCCGGCAAGCACTTGGCCACCGCCGTCAAGTTCGACAACCCCAATACGCAAGGAGACTATCTGACCGTAGACGGGAAGAAGTTTCTGATTTGCGACCCCACTTACATCGGAGCCACGCTGGGTATGGGTATGCCCAGCTTGAAACAGGTGCCGATTGAGGTTATCAGACTGAAAAAGTGACCATACTAACCCCAAAGAATATTAACGATTTTACAGCCATGCTTAAACACACCAAATATATCATCTTCCTTGCCATATCTATCCTCATGTTGGCAAGTCCGGGAATCATACATGCCGAAGAAGCGGTAGGAAAGTATCCGGAGGCCACGGTTACGTCCACAAAGAAGTTGAACATGCGTTCGGGACCGGGCACAGGTTACGGCATTGTACATCAACTCAATCCGCAAGAGTCTGTCTATGTGATGAAAGCGGACAGCACTTCCGAAGGTTGGACTGAAATATTGACCAAAGACCACATCAAAGGCTACGTGTCATCAAAATATCTGTCAGGGCATCAATCGCCGCAAACAATCGGTTCGTCAGATTTTGATGATAAACTCGATAAGGTCTTGGGTTACATGTTTTCCCCATTTACTTATTTGTTCACCAACATTTATATCTATCTGGTTAAAGCTCCTCCTGCCTTGACTGTTGTTATATTTATTTTGATAGGTCTATTGGAGGCGTGGCTTATCTACCTGTTGCGGGAAAAATACAGTTACCCTTTCTATGATTCGGCAAAACCGGCAACCTGGACACTGGTCATAACTTTTCTTCTGACACGTCCTATCTATAATATAAGTATGATTTACACCTCCGGTAAGTGGGAAATGCTGGTAGCCGTATTGATGCTGCTTAGCACTTCCTGTCTGATGCTCCATGCCGCATGGAGAATACAACAATGCGGCATGATTATGGGGATGAAGATTAATCCAAAATCCAGAAAATACAATACCGGACGCTGGATTGGCAATATCCTTTGGGGACTTTTATTGATACCCATAGGTAAAACTTGGTTTGCACTATGGGAGGATTTCTATTATCGAATACCTGACGGTTGGGGATACTGGGCACTCATGTTTCTCGGTTTTCTAGTTGTTAATCTATGCATTGCCTATCAGGTTTGGCCGTTTATCGTCAAATATCTGTTCCATATAGCCAACCAGAGCATCGTACACATCATGTCCATCCTCATGATAGGAGGCATAGCCTATGCAGAATACCACATCTTGGGGTGCAGTTACGAAGGGCTCAAGTTTTGGATTGGTCTGTTTGTCCTATTTTTACTAACAGTCAATACGTACGGCTGGTTATGGTACTATATCCAGGAACATCGTTGCGCCAACTGTCATCGATTTGACGGGATTTGCACAGGAGTCAAGGATCTGGGCATCACACGGCAAGTAACCCAACGCACGGAATCGGAAAATCCTTTGAACATCACTCCGCACAACTCCGGTGCTTTCGTAAAAGATGCTGAAAGGACAACTGAAACAACTACGTTTACATGGCACTGGGTATCATGCCATAAATGCCTCCACTGTTGCAATGAGTGGGAAGTGCATCATTCTGTACCAATGGGCGAAACCTCACGTGTAATTGGGCAAAAATGGACAGAAATATTTTTTAGATAAGCATATTGCCATAATTATCAACATATTAAATAGTAAATAATTATGAAAAAACTTTTATTCATCCTACTCTGTATGGTAATGGGCTGTACCTCCACTTCCAAGCAATCATCACCATTTAAAGGTGAATGGAAACAAGAAACAGCCGAAGAGTTCAATCTGCTGAAAGTAGATCTACAAGAAAAATCGGTAAAACTCCCTGATGGAAGCGGTTCCTGCTTCGGGTATCTGCAAACCGAAAACGAATTTGCAGCCGATTATTGGATTATCGGTGAAGTAACGAACATCGAAGGAAATGCTGCTGAAGTAAAAGTATATAGCTGGCGTTACGGTACTCCTGATGACAAACAAATGCGTACGTTGGCTTACAACGCCGACCAACAAACCGTATCCTGGAAGCAAGATGGGCATGAGTTTACTCTTTCACCTTCAGACGGTAGTTCTAATGAGGAAATACAAGTTGAGAACAAGCCTGTAAAAGAGAAAAAATCAGGAGGATTTCTTGATATAATTCTCATCATTTTAGGTGTTTGCGGAGGAATCATTTCACTAATAGTACTCTATTATCTCCTTAAAATAGTACTTTTTTATGTTGCATCAGTTGTCTTCTTTGCGGCCATCTTTGGTCTTCTGGGGTTACTCATAACGGGAATGATTTCTTCGGTACACGCACTTAATGTTGCAAAAATATGTGCGTATGTTGGCGGTGGCATTGGATTAATACTTGGCATTCTGGGTACATTAGAGTGGATAAAAGTTCCCTTTGCATCAGATTTGGCTAAAGAAATCACCAAGACAGACCCCAAAGGTACCAAATACAAACTTCGTGACCAATATGGAAATACTAAAACTGTTAAGAAAACGGGAAATGGAGTATTAGGTGAAACTTATTATGAAGATGAAAATGGAAACCATTATCAATCGACTTGGGGCAGTAATGAAGTAAAAAGAGAGTAAACCAAACAATCTGAAATTAGCAAGTTGATTAAGAAGCTGCAGAATTTCTTCATTCTTTCGTCTATCGACTTTTAACTTCTAAGTCCGCAGACAGGCGATAACTCCTGTTACTCCTCACTTAACTCCTGTAAATTCAGTAAATACAAAACATAAATAACCTGATTAATAACAATTAAAAAAACAATGTCATGAAAAGAGTCATTAATTTAAGTTTTCTGGTAGTAGCCATTGTAAGTCTGGTAGCTTGTTCGCCAACAACTCCCGGAAAGGCATTGAAATCCTATTTAACAGATCTGAAAAATGAGAACTATGAGTCTTTTATAAAAGGCGTATATTTCCCAGAAGATATGGATGAACAACGTAAAAAGAAGGATGAAGCTCAGCTGTTAGCAATAATCAAAGAGAAAGGAGCCAAAGAATATGAGAAAAAAGGAGGAGTGAAGAGCATCGAGATTTTATCAGAAACCATTTCGGAAGACGGCAAATCTGCAGTCGTGGAATATAAACAAACCTTCGGCAACGGAGAAGAAGAAAAACAAAGCCAAAAGATGATCAAGAAAGATGATAAATGGTTTATTGACATGAGAAAATAGTATATATACAAACTCTTTATATCAGAAGATTATAAAAGATATAATTCTTATTATCGCAGCAACTTTATAATCAGCCGCATGAAATGAAAAGAAAGAATACAATAATAAATACTCATTTGCTCTTAGAATTTATTATTGTGGCAGTTTTGTTATGGGGATGTTCCTCCACTCCCCATAACAAAACCGGCTTTTTACCCACAATACCCAAAGAAACTTTGCGTTCGGGCGATATTGTTTTCCGGCAAGGCTCAGGACTGACAAGCCGCATTGTACAAAAGGCAGACAAAAATGGGATATATTCGCATGTGGGAATTGTGTTACGTGATAAGAACGGAGATTGTCTGGTCATCCACGCAGTACCCGGTGAGCCTGATTTCAAAGGGGATGTCGACAGGGTAAAACTGGAACATATAGATAATTTTTTCGGAAATGGGAAAGCCATATGCGGAGCTGTAATGCGAGTGAACGTAGATTCTGCCAAAGCCGCTCGGGCAGCAACCCATGCCTTAAATATATTTCAGCGGAATACCTTGTTCGACCATCAATATGACCTATCTGATACAACTCAAATGTACTGCACAGAATTGGTTTACTTTGTTTATAAGAAAGAAGGGGTAACGTTAGCGGATACAGAGAGCACTTTGGTAATACCTATAATAAACAAACAGTGCTTATTGCCTGGCGATTTATTAGAGGGTAATTATTTATCAATGTTAATTGAATTATAATCTTCAAAATAACATTGACTTATCGCATTCCCAGTCAGTCCAGTTGGCAACGGGATGCCTGAAACTATCTAATAAAAAATGATTCATACTATTCTTTATAAAACTACATGTTCCACTATTAACAAATTTGCAAGCATGAAAAATATTAACTCTTTTTTATTTTGCTGCACCACAGCATTTCTACTTTTAGCCTGCGGTAATGGTTCTAAATCAAAATCTGATTCTTCTGAGAACAACGATAATTCAGCTGAAACTATATGTATTACAGCCGAAGAAAATACTGTTATTCTTTTAACGCACCCAACAAGTTGCAAGATCGAAAATACAGAAAATGGGTGTTTAGTAACATTCAAGACTGAAGCAGGAAAACAGGTTTTCCTTTTACCATGCCAATACAACCTTGCAGCTTTTGACAATCAACGAGCTAATGGCAGTTATCAGGAAATCGAATTCATACCTGGTAATGTTTTCAAACGAGATACAGGTTTTTCCATGAAAGGGAATGTCACTGTCTATGACGGGAAAGGAATCACATTCCTACTCCCCAACTATAAACTACTTTCCATAGTAGGTATATTTCTCTATGACAAAAAAGCATTAGATATGTCAACTGTACGGATACAACACCTAAAAATGAAAACGATTTCTAAAGAAGAACTTCATGTTTTAGGCATTAATGTAGCATTGGCATCATCACCAGATCATATTATATCCCATGTTTATGTACCTTCTTCTGATCCACTGTCAAAAGCTATAGATGTCAAACAAGCTGTAACAGATAAAAAGATTGAAGACTGCAAAATTGTAAATTTCTAACTATCCCACTGACCTGCAAATTATTCCCCAGTTAGCCTCCATCTTCCGGCCAACTGGGGAATAATTTTTTCCTAACTGGAGAAAAAATGATTGCCTGCGACGACTACTTCTCGATACGGATGCGCGCATCCACCGCAATCACATTCTTTTCGGTAGCCAGCAAAGGATTGATGTCCATTTCTTTGATCTCCGTAGCAAAGCGAAGGAGGGTGGAGAGGCGGACAATAATTTCGGCAAACTTGTCTTCGTTGACGCCCTTCTGGCCACGTGTACCCTTGATTATCTTATAGGCACGGAGGGAGTGAATCATGGAGTAAGCTTCTTCGTAGGACAACGGAGCGAGACCCGACGACACGTCTTTCAGCACTTCGACAAAGATGCCGCCCAAACCGCACAGCACGACGTGACCAAACTTCTCCTCGTACTTGGCACCGATGAATAGTTCCGTACCCTTCAGCATGGGCTGCACCATGACAGCAGTCACTTCGGGCAGCTGCATCATACGGTCGAACTCCAGCGCCAGGTGCTGCTCGGTCTTGATGTTGAGCACCACGCCGCCTACATCGGACTTATGGACAGGGCCTACCACCTTCGCCACAACAGGGAACCCTGCACGGCGGGCAAAAGCCAGTACTTCTTCTTTCTTGGGCGACACAAACTCGTCGACCAACGGTATGCCTGCCGAATGGAGCAAGGCCTGTACCTGATTGGGGGCAATGTAGCCGTCGGTATCGATGGAGTCGATGATACGGCGGATGCGGGGCACGTCGACGCCAAACAATTCGATCTCGTTGGCGGCTGGACGCGGAGCATTCATGATGCGGGTTAGGGCAGTACCCAGTGTCACCTCGTCGGCAAAGTTCACGTGGCCTTTCTTCAGGAAGTCGGCCACCTCGGCTCCGGCCGTATTGATGGAAGGCAGAATGGGGAAAATCGGTTTACGGCAGGTCTGCATGGCTTCGTGCAGCACGTCGTACATCTCGAACATCGTCACCAGCCCCGGCGTACCGAAGATAGCCATCACGGCGTCGATGTTGTCGAACTTGTTTTCACAATAGTCCAGACACAGTTTCAGGTGCTGGGGTGTACCGGTAGCCAGGATGTCGATGGGGTTGCCCACCGCCGCACCGGGATAGAGTTGCGCTTTCAGTTCCTCGGCCAGGGGACCTTCGAGCTTCGGTACGTTCAGTCCGCCCTTACTCAGCGCATCGGTCAGCATCACGCCCGGACCTCCGGCATGGGTGATGATGGCAAAGTTCTTTCCACGGAGTTCGGGCAGGGTAAAGATACAGCCTACGGTGGTCAGCTCCTCGCGCGAATAGCAGCGCACGATGCCTGCCTTACGGAAAAGAGCTTCGACAGCCGAATCGCTGCTGGCAATGGCCCCCGTGTGCGAACTGGCCGCACGGCTTCCACTCTCGCTGCTTCCGGCCTTGATGGCAGCTATCTTACAACCCTTCTTGATGAGCGAAGAGGCGTGGAAAAGCAGACGGTCGGGGTCGCCTATGCTTTCGATATAGAGCAGCTTGATGTGTGAGTCACGGTCGGGGTCGAAATGCTCGTCCATGTATTGCAACACGTCTTCCACTCCAATCTGCTTGGCATTACCCACCGACCATACGGAATTAAATTGCAAGCCTTTAGTCACGGCACTTTCCAGAATGAAGACAGCCGTGGCACCCGAACTGGAGATGAGGTCCACACCCTGTGGATGCAGCTGCGGAATAGGCTGGCTGAAGACACTGTGATGCCATGCGTTCATGTAGCCGATACAATTGGGGCCAATAAGGGAGGCACCGTATTGGTTCACCGTAGCCAGTATGCGGTCTTCGAGCAAGGCTCCTTCGTGCGTCTCCTCACCGAAGCCCGCCGACAGAATGATGAATGCCCTGACCTGCTTCTCGGCAGCCAGCACATCTACTACATCGGGACACATCGGAGCCGGAATGGCAAGTATAGCGAGATCGGTTTCGGGAAGATCCTTCACGTCGGCATAAGCCTTGACGCCCTGCACTTCCGCTTCTTTCGGATTGACGGCACGCAACTCACCGGCATATCCGCCGCTGATCAAGTTTCTCAGTATAGCCCCTCCCGGCTTGTGTACATTATTCGAAGCCCCCACCACGACAATGCTGGCAGGATGCAGTAATTGGGTTGTAATCATAGAGCTTTCTTGAATTAATTCACGTATATTTCACAAATATACAATAAATATACAGAAAAGAAAACGTAAAAGTCGGAAGTTTATAATGTATTTATATTGCCTGCCTGTCAGAACTGGTGCTCGTCTATTATTTTTCCGTCCATATCGCGCATTCTTACAGACAGCTTACCATCCTTTACACATCCTTCCATTACCGTATTCCACGAATTCACCCAAACCGGGAATTTGACTTCGTGCGAAGGAGGCTGATAAAGCATTCTATGCAAATGTCCACAAAGCATGACGTCAATGCCAGCTTCGTTTAAAACAGGAACAAATTTACGGAGCACATCATCTTGCCCGTGCCAGCGAGCTTTTTTGTCGGTTAACGGAGGCATATGAGCAATTACAATCCGATAAGTAGCTTCCTGAAAATCTTTCGACTGTACCGCTTCCTTCAGCCAAGCAGCCTGCTCGGTACGATAAGTGTCATAATCGGTTATTCCACTGTATTCAATATCCGAGTCGGGTTTGTCTTCTCCGGTATCTAAAACGAGAAAGCATACCGGCCCCTGACGAAACATAAAGTACAGATTCGGTTCATGTGGAGAAAAAAGCTGCTGGAATTCTGTTGCAAAAACGCCACGTGTTTCGTGATTTCCACGCGCGTAATACATTGGTTTCTCACCAGCGAAAAGTCGAATGCTTTCGTCCATAAATCCCGAAAAAATAGTGTCACGATCAGGTACATACGACAGCATATCGCCATTAAAGAAGATCATGTCCTTATTTTCGAAACTGGCAGCTTTCAGTAGGCGAGAAATATCACCCTTACGCCCATGAATATCATTGATCATCACAAAAGAAGTTTCCTTTTTCGTACGGTCGTTTGTGGTAAACGTTAATGGTGCTTTTTTATATACATTGGTAGAAGCCACTTTGCCATAAACCACTTGTGATCCTTCGAAACTAAGTACTTCCTGTGCAAAAACGCGGTAACGATAGGAAACTCCCGGCTCTAATCCCTTTATTCTTACGGTGTGAATATCACTCACCTTTTTCACGCCATTAGTAGTATCAAAATATTTAGGTCGTTCACATAGATAAAAAGAAGAGCTGTCATCCGGAGCTAATTCCACCCAGCCTACAGTAGGTTTATTGCTTAACCATACTATCGAAACCTCATTCTCGCCTAAGTTCTGCAAATAAGGATAATGACTGATAGTCACTTTCTGGGCCATTACTCCCGTACAACAGAAGTAGAGAAGGACTAAACACAAAGAAATTTTAATTGTACCATTCATAATTTATCTTTAACTTATATCAAGTTTACTAATGAGCATTTTATTTCTGCATCTAAAGAAAAAAATCCTCCCTTCCTTATAAACCGCCCAACGTCAGAAAAGCAATTAACAAAGAAAAGGAGGAAAAACATGATGCTAAATGTTCTGGTAAACAATATTTTTCAAAAAGTATCTGGCACGATTAATTGTATCCCGGATTCTGTACCAGCTTAGGATTCTTTTCCAACTGCGCCTGTGGAATCGGCCAATAGCGCATATAAGGCTCGAATTTACGATTCTCTATCAGACGGTCTTTTTCTTGCAGTTCTGATGCAGGAGTAATAACTGCACGACGAGTCGGATCGGGCTCACTATAGTCAATAGTACCTACCATGTGGTATAACGGACCATTCATAACTGTTTCAGCCACCATTTTACCATTTTTGTCTTTCCAACGGAGAATATCCTGTCTGCGGAGTCCCTCTCCAGCCAATTCAATAGTCCGCTCGCGACGAACCAGTTCGCGAATCTTATCCTGCGTATTATATTTACTGCGATCCACCTTAATATATCCTCCACGCTGGCGCAACTGATCAATCAGGTCGAGTGCTTCCGAAAGGTTTTCATTCAACTCTACATTACATTCAGCAATAGTCAGCAATACCTCTGCGTAACGAAAGAGAATGGGACACAATCGATCGTTCTTCAGCGAAGGAGAATATTGATTAATGGAAGGCAAAGCATACTTCGCATAAATCATACCTGTGGCCGATGCGTTGGTAGCTGCATCATAGTAATCTGCATTCTTTTTACCGTTAATCTCCTTGTCAAGAGTATTAATAATGCGATTTCCACTTTTGCCCTCCCAATCCATACCTGGGTAAACTACAGTATTATAGAGGCGTGGATCACGATCTGCAAAAGGATGTCGCTCGTCATAACCCGATCCTTCCTCTTCAGGCATCAGACCGTTTTTCATTTCGAACATATCCACCAAGTTTTGTGTAGGAACAAACGAAGCCCAGCCTCCATCCTGATTATTGTAAAGACGTACCACATCACCAAACTTATACAAGTCCTCAATATGTTGATCGGCATAAATGATTTCTTTAGAAGATTGTCCGTCAAGACTAAACAGCTTGATAAAATCCGGCTCCAATTCATAAAGATTCAGCGCACGAATATCATTAGCAGCCTGACGGGCTGTTTCCCAATCATCATAATAAAGATGCGCGCGCATCTTTATGGCCAAAGCTGTGCCTTTTGCTATACGGCCTTTCTGAGCCGGTGCATCAGGCAGATCGGGAATTGCTTCGTCTAACTCTTTATAGATAAAGTCTCTGACCGCTTCTTCCGACGAACGTTCAACCTGTGCAGCTTCTGCTGTTTCCGTCGGTTCCGTAATCAAAGGAATGCCTCCAAACCAATAATTAATGACCAGATATTCCCAAGCACGGATGACACGAACCTGTGCAATCATATTCTTACGGTCTTCTTCATCGGCAAATGTCGGTTTTCCGATATTTGCTAGAAAAACATTACAGCGGGCAATAGATTCATATTTATAATAGTTTGGCACTTTGTTTGGATTCAATTCGCCAGTGGCTACATACTTATAACTGGAAGATCCTGTACGGTTAAAAGAAATATCGGACATACAGTCATTAAAGAAAATGTAATTAGGTCCTGTACATTGGTCGAACCACCAGTTGTAGCAGGCTGTCAGTCCAGCCTCAGCATCTGCTTCTGTTTTCCAGAAAGTTGCCGGAGTAATAGCGTCGTGAGGAGCTACATCAAAGAAATTATCGCACGATGAAAGCAGGAAAGAAAACACTCCCGCACATACTGCATATTTGGATAATCGAATTATATTCACCATAATTATCTGTTGTTAAAGAAGGTTAGAACGTCAAGTTGA
>ULPI01020920.1_pt1 | contig 11507 bp, 7 predicted proteins | sample 1953381 | NCBI WGS metagenome assembly ULPI01 (sample SAMEA4835626, study PRJEB28245) | human gut metagenome | biome: gut microbiome; material: fecal sample | place: Denmark | collected 2008
GACTAATGCTAATAGTGCTACTATTTATATCGCCATGGCTACTAACTTTGTGAATTATAAGGATATATCCGGAAATCCATCCGAGCGTAATAAGATATCCATGAAGAATGCCGGAAAAAATTATGCCCGAGCTTTACAGGCTCATATCAATGTATATCAAAAATACTATAACCGTGTATCTCTGAATTTGGGACGTACTTCGCAGGCTGATAAACCTACAGATGTCCGGGTTAAAGAATTCGCTACCTCCAATGACCCTCATTTAGTCGCTCTTTATTTTCAGTTTGGTCGTTATTTGCTTATTTCCAGTTCTCAGCCGGGAGGGCAACCAGCTAATTTACAAGGTATTTGGAATCAGAAACTGAATCCTGCTTGGAAATGTCGTTATACCACCAATATCAATGCGGAAATGAATTATTGGCCTGCCGAAGTTACCAATTTGCGCGAGATGCATGAGCCTTTCCTGCAAATGGTGAAAGAATTGTATGAGAATGGTCAGGAGGCTGCCCGAGAGATGTATGGTTGTCGGGGATGGGTATTGCATCACAATACGGATTTATGGCGTATGAATGGTGCTGTAGATAGGGCCTATTGTGGGCCGTGGCCTACCTGTAATGCATGGTTATGCCAGCATTTGTGGGATCGTTACCTCTATTCGGGTGATAAGGAATACCTGGCTTCTGTGTATCCTATTCTGAAGAGTGCTTCAGAGTTCTTTGTTGATTTTTTAGTAAGAGATCCTAATACCGGTTATCTGGTTGTCACTCCTAGTAATTCCCCGGAGAATTCGCCTAGTATTTGGAGAGGGAAAGCCAATTTGTTTGCAGGTATCACGATGGACAATCAGTTGGTATCCGATTTATTTTCAAACACTCGGGCTGCAGCACAGGTTTTGAACTTGGACAAGCAGTTCTGTGATACTATTCTGTCATTAAAAAGACAACTTCCTCCCATGCAGGTAGGGCAATACGGACAGTTGCAAGAGTGGTTCGAAGACTGGGATAACCCTAATGATCATCATCGTCATATCTCTCACTTATGGGGACTTTTCCCTGGTTATCAAATTTCGCCTTATTCGTCACCTGTGCTCTTTGAGGCTGCCCGAAATACATTGATACAGCGTGGTGATCCTTCTACTGGTTGGTCCATGGGATGGAAAGTTTGTTTTTGGGCAAGATGTTTGGATGGGAATCATGCATTTAAGTTGATTACCAATCAGTTGAATCTTGTTTCTCCCGAAGTGCAGAAAGGTCAGGGAGGAGGTACTTATCCAAATTTGTTCGATGCTCATCCGCCTTTCCAGATTGATGGAAACTTTGGGTGCACAGCCGGGATTGCTGAAATGTTGATGCAGAGTCATGATGGGGCTGTTCATTTACTTCCTGCTTTACCTGATACTTGGAAAGATGGAGAGATTAGGGGGCTTCGTGCACGTGGTGGTTTTGAAATTGTTTCTCTGAGATGGAAGGATGGCAAGATAGAATCGGCAGCTATCAAATCTACTATCGGTGGTAATCTTCGCTTGCGCGTGCACAATGCTTTAATGGTGGATGGTATGACACTGGTTAAAGCTAAAGAGGATAATCCTAATCCTTTGTTTGGAAAGCAGGAAATCAGTCGTCCGCTTATTAGTGAGAAAGCTCCATTGAAGGGAGTGGAACTGAAAGATTCCTATTTATATGATGTACCCACTGAAGCGGGACAAACTTATATTTTCACTCAATTATAATTGTTGTATAAACATGAAAAAAATAGTATTTAGTCTTTTAATGCTTGTGCCTTTTGGGCTTGTTTCCTGTTTCTCTGGAGCATCAAAATCTTCAACTGAAGAAATTGAAACACAGAAAATGCAACAACAAGTAGATTCACTTTATAAGAAAATGTCTCAAGCTGAACGAGTTGCTCAGTTGTATGGTATCCGTCCCTCAGAGGTGATGGAGAATGGAAGATTGTCTTTACAGAAATGTAGAGAAAAAATTCCTAATGGAATAGGACATGTATGTCAATATGCTTGTGCATTAGATTTAGGACCGAATGAATTGCGTGATTTTGTACGCGATTTTCAGAATTATCTTATAAATGAAACTCCGTCGGGTGTACCGGCTATATTCCATGAAGAGGCTATTACTGGATTGGCAGCTAAAGGAGCAACTGTTTATCCTCAACAATTAGGAGTCGCTTGTTCTTGGAATCCTGAACTGGCTACAGTTAAAACAGAACAGACGGCAGAAGTCATGCGTTCTGTTGGTGCTACGCTTGCTTTATCACCCATGGTCGATCTTATACGTACCGCGCATTGGCCTCGTATAGAAGAATCTTATGGGGAAGATGGCTATCTCAGTGCAGCTATGGGGGTAGCTTTTGTAGAAGGTTTGCAAAAGAATGGGTTGAAGGATGGTGTTGCAGCTTGTACTAAGCATTTTTTGGGATATGGTGGAGGTTCTTCATTGACATGGAAAGAAATTTTTGAAGAAGTACTTATGCCACATGAAGCTATGATACGATTGGCGGATTGTAAAGTCTTGATGACATCTTATGGTCGTTTTCGTAGTGAACAGGCTGTATCTAGTGATACTCTTTTGAATAAAATATTGCGTGGATATTTAGAATTTGACGGCTTGGTAGTGAGTGATTATGGTGCTGTGGGACATTCCAGTCAGAAAGGTAATCCTGAAATTCTAAAACAAAGGGCTATTGAGGCTCTTGTAGCAGGTAATGACATTGAACTTCCTTCGAATAATTGTTATAAATTTTTGCCCGAGTTAATAAAAGATGGTTTAATTGATGAGCAATATTTTGAAAAGGCGGTGAAACGTTCATTAATGTTGAAAGCACGTTTAGGATTGTTGTCAACGGATCGGAAACTTTATACAAATGGAGATTTGGATTTAGATTGTCCTCAATATCGTAAAACATCTTATGATTTGGCTTGTCAATCTATTGTTTTATTGAAGAATAATGGGGTGTTGTCTGGCAAGCATAAAAAAATTGCTTTGGTAGGACCGAATGCAAACACTTATTGGTGTATGTTGGGGGATTATACTTACCAGTCCATGCAGGCGTTTTGGTGGGGGAGGAAAAATAGATCCTGAAAATCCTAAAATTATCTCAGTATACGATGCTTTGAAACCTAAGTTAGGAGAAAATTTTACTTTAGGGTATGAACGTGGGTGCGATTGGAGCGCAACAAATGAAACAGCCATTATTCGTGAAGGTGATCCTAGGACGGAACGTTTGAATATGATGCTTATGGAGTCATCTGATCCTACTAATTGGAAGGCTGCCATAAAACTAGCTTCAGAAAGCGATGTCGTTATTGCTGCATTAGGAGAAAACCCAACTTTATGTGGAGAGGCCCGTCAACGTAAAGGAATTCGTTTGCCGGGAGATCAGGAACGTTTTTTAAAAGAACTGATTGCTACAGGAAAACCTGTTGTTTTAATGATGTTTGGTGGACGTCCTCAAGTTATTGATGAAGTGGAGGCTGGTTGTGCAGCCATTCTTCAAGCTTGGTATCCTGGTGAAGAAGGGGGAAATGCTGTTGCTGATATCTTGTTGGGTAATGTTAATCCTTCCGGAAAACTTTGTGTCAGTTATCCTAAGACAGAAAGTGAAGAACTTTATTGTTATAATAATGGTGTTTCTCAAGAGAAAATAGCTTATCCGTTTGGTTTTGGACTTTCATATACTTCTTTCGAATATAGTGGGATGAATGTTCCGGCAACAGCGCAAACAACGGATGATTTTATTGAGATAAGCTGTCGGGTAAAGAATACCGGTATGCGTGAAGGGGTTGAAATTGTACAGCTTTATTTATCTCCTGAATCTTCACAATCTCTTAAACCTATACAGTTAAAAGGATTTGCTCGGGTAAATTTGAAACCTGGCGAATCAAAAAGGGTAAGCTTTAAAGTTTCTCCTCAGCAAATGGCATATTACGTGAATGGTAAATGGACTATAGCTGATGGAGCATATAAATTTAAAATTGGTGCGTCCTCGTCAGATATACGTTTGGAATCTTCATGCCAACTTATAGGGAAGGAACTACAGATGGAACATAGAAATGTACTGTTCGCTGTGCAAGATATACAACCTTAGAACAAGATTCTTGATGTACAATATTATAATGTAATTTTGTATGTCAAGAATTTTTCCTCATCATATATAAATTAATTCATATATGATGAGGAAACTATTATTTTTCGGAGTGTTTGCCGTTTTAGAATCAGGTTTAGTGTGGACACAAAATTTAAAGGTTCATACTATTGGAGATTCTACTATGGCAGATTACATGGAAAATACAACTCGTACTCGTGGGTGGGGAGAAATGCTGCAGGAGTTCTTTTCAAAAGAAGTACAAGTGATAAATTATGCACGTGGAGGTAGAAGCTCACGTTCTTTTTGGAAGGAAGGACGTTGGGATAAGGTGAAAGAAAATATAAGTCCTGGTGACTATGAAGAATGTAGCTCGTCAAAAAAAAGTACCTGTAGTTGATATGACAGCTCTGACCAAGGAGTTTGTTGAAGACTTAGGGGCAGATGCTACAAATCAACAGATTTATGTTCCTACAGATGGAACTTCATACGCAAGCTACCGGAGCAGCTTGTTATGCAAGAATAGTAGCTCATGATTTGGTGCATCAAGGGATATTGAGCGAATATATTGATAGTGAGGTGTCAATGGTATTAAATCCTACTTCATTGGACTTCGGGACTATTTATATTGGTAATGAGTCTACTTTCAAATAGCAGATTGGCAAGTACAGGGTTTTGAGATAGAATAATAGGATAAGAGGAGGAGAAAATAACTTTGAAAATCGAAAGGTTGATTTTTATAAGGATTTGGATAAAAAATATAAAGGTAATAACTTGAAATCGTGCACCTTTGCTGCGTGAACCTTTAAAATATACTATTCATGAGAACAAGTAAAATACAATTTCCAAAACGGTTTTCTTTTTTCTTCCTCTTATTTTGTATATTGGGAATAATGGGATATGCCCGCTCCCAGCAGAATACTATTTTTCATGCTGTTGTTGCAAAAGATGGCACGGGAGATTATACTACAGTTCAGTCGGCTATTGATGCAGTCCCAGAGAATTTGAAAAGTCCTTGGCTGATATTTGTTAAAAATGGTTCATACGAAGAACAGGTGATTATTCCCCAAAACAAGCCTTTTATTCATCTTATCGGACAGGATAAGGAACGGACTATTATTCATCTTAAATTAAATGTAGGTGGTAAACCTGATGCCAATACTAAAGATTTAGCGTATTGGCATTATTCGGTTCATAATCCAAAATCTGCTGTTTCTCATTTTGAGGGAGCTGTGGTAAATATCAATGCTTCTGATTTTTATTCTGAAAATATTTCTTACGTCAATGATTGGGGGCTGGAGGCTCAAAATGGTCCTCAAGCATTAGCTTTGAAAACGAAGGCGGATCGTATTGCTTTTTATAATTGCAAATTCCGTTCGTTTCAAGATACCTGGATGACTACTACACGAGATGCAGACCGTCATTATGTAAAAGAATGTTGGCTAGAAGGGGCTGTAGATTATTTTTATGGTGGAGGCAATGCGTTAGTGGAAGAGTCTACATTATATAATGTACGTAGTGGCTCTGTTATAGTTGCGCCCTGTCATGAATCAGTAAAATATGGTTATGTGTTTCGTAATTGTGTGATTGATGGCAACGAACAGGCAGCAGATGGTAAATTGAAATTAGGACGTCCTTGGCATAACTCACCCAAAGCTGTTTATATTAATACTTTGGTGAAGATTCCTTTAGCTCCTGAAGGATGGACAAATATGGGTACTATTCCTGCTCTTTTTGCAGAATATAACAGTATGGATATGAATGGAAAGACATTGGATTTAAGTTGTAGAAAAACGGAATATGAGACAGGTGGAAAAGAGAAAAGGAAAGGGGAATGCCGGGCTACAATTACTTCGAATGAGGCAGCTTTATATACTTATGAAAACATAATTAAAAGTAAGGATGGATGGGATCCTCGCAGCATGATGGAACAATTGCCCGCTCCTGCTCATATCCGGTGGGAGCAGGATGGTTTAAAGTGGGATGCTGTACCAGGCGCTTTGGGCTATGTGTTAGATGTAAATGGGAAAATAGTTGATATAACTTCTGATACTCAGTCATTATGGAAATCTGACATGAAAGGGGTAGTTCTGTTAATACGTGCGGTTAATCGAAACGGAACATTGGGAGAGCAAGGAGTTTGTTATTTATAATTTTATATTCGGATAACTCTGTTTTGTTATTCTCAAATCAGATTTTATAAATATTAGACCAGATAATGTAATATTCGGTTCCTATTTTTATTCATTTTTGCAGAGCTAAAACCTTTAAATTATACTATAAAATGAAAACAGTAAAAAACATGAAACAAAGTAGATTTATTCTATTTGTGCTTTCATTCCTGATGATGAGTATTGGGAATGTTTATGCGCAAAATATTATTGTAACAGGTACGGTTCTAGATAGTACCGGTGAGCCTGTTATCGGTGCTAATGTAAAGGTAGCAGGCAACTCATCCGTAGGAACCATTACCGATTTTGAGGGGAATTTCTCCTTGTCGCTTCCTGCGGGCATAAAGAAATTGGAAATCAGCTATATCGGTATGCTTTCACAAGAGACTGTCATTAAGCCGGGAACCCCGGTAAAGGTAATTTTGAAAGAAGATACTGAAGAATTGGATGAAGTGGTAGTCATTGGTTATGGTACTGTAAAGAAACGGGACTTGACCGGTTCTATGACCTCCATCAAGCAAGCGGACATTGTCGCTGTTCCTACGACGAATGCTTTGGAAAGCTTGCAAGGAAAAGTGGCTGGACTAGATATGACTAAATCAAGTGGTCAGACAGGCTCGGGATTGTCATTCTCTATTCGCGGTAACCGGTCATTGAATGCTTCGAATGCTCCGCTGATTATTGTGGACGGAGTACCCTATGGGACAGATATTGATATCAATCCCAATGTTATAGAATCTATGGAGATTCTGAAGGATGCTTCTTCTACTGCTATTTATGGTTCTCGCGGTGCTAACGGAGTCATCTTGATTACTACAAAGAAAGGAGCTGTAGGCAAAACCAAGGTTTCATATAACGGTTATTATTCTAGCAATTCTGTAGCTGCTTATCCCGATAGAATGAATTTGTCCGAATGGGCTGATTTCAAGAGAGAGGCTTATCGCACGGACGGCCAGTGGGCAGGTCCCGAAGATGATGCCAAAATTTTCGGTTCTGCTTATGATGCTATAAAAGCCAATCAAAATGTGGACTGGGTGGATATGCTGATGCAAACGGGTAGCCAGATGTCCCATTCTATCAATATTTCGAATGGTACGGAGAAGACAACATTCAATCTGGCTTTTGAATATATGTCTGAAGACGGTTTGGTGAAGTTGGATAATATGGACCGTTATAATGCAACCTTATCCTTGTCGCATAAGTTGACTGATAATTTAAAACTGAACGCTAATGTAGTATACACCTATTTGGATCAGAACATCAGACGTGATCCTTTCAACCGTTCTATTTATTACGCTCCCTATGGGGATGTATACAATGAAGACGGTTCCATCAATGTGCTTCCTTTTAATGACGGACAGACCATCAGTCCCATAGCCGAGGAAGTCCCCGGAGCCTATAAAAATAACCGGTTGACCAGCCATTTGGTGGGGAATGTAGGGGCTACCTGGAACATTATCAAGGACTTGACACTGACTTCTACTTTCGGATTTGACAAGAAAGATGTCCGTACAGGACATTTTGCTGATACATATACGTTGGACGGAGCGGGAAATTACTCGTTAGCAGATGTTACCAATCATAGTGATGTCAATTGGTCGTGGGAAAATACATTGGCTTATTCGTTCACATTAGGAAAACATAATCTGAGTCTGATGGCAGGTAATGCATTATATAAAAATGTAGCTGAGGAATATAAGGGTGCGGGACATAATCTTATTTCATCTACTATGTTGTTTTATAATTTAGGTGGTTTGCAGGATAGTCAGCAGATATCCAGTAATTATGTACAAACCACTATGGCTTCTTTCTTCGGACGTATCAACTACAAATTCAATGAGAAATACTTGATGACCGTAACTTTGCGTCAGGATGGTTCATCTGTACTGGCAAAAGATCATCAGTGGGGGTTCTTCCCATCTGTGGCTTTGGCCTGGCGTATGAATGAAGAGAATTTCCTGAAGAATATAGAACAACTTTCCAATTTGAAACTTCGGTTGAGTTATGGTATTTCAGGAAACAGTGCTGTTTCTGCATATCAAACTCAGGGAGGATTAGGAAAGACCATGTATGCTTATCTCATAAATAATACGGAAAACGGGGCCTATGGTTATTATCCGGCTTTGACACCGAATTATAATTTGGGCTGGGAAAAAACAGCAACGGCTAATATCGGTATTGATTTTGGTTTCTTCAATAACCGCATCAGTGGTTCATTGGACATCTATCAACAAAAGACATCAGATTTGCTGATGCAGAAAAAAGTACCTAGCTCTACCGGATATTCTTTGGCATGGGATAATGTAGGAAAAACTGAAAATAAAGGTGTGGAATTAGTTATTAATACCCAAAATTTCAATCAAAAGGATTTCTCGTGGAATACAGATTATACTTTTACTCTGAACAGAGAGAAAATCACTGAATTGGCAGGTGGAATCGATCGTGATATTAGTAACGGTTGGTTTGTAGGACATTCCATCAAAACGCATTATGGATTGGAGAAAATCGGTATTTGGCAACTTGACGAAGCTGAGGAAGCAGCTAAATATGGTGAGAAGCCGGGCCGTATAAAAATAAAGGACCAAAATAAGGATGGTTCTATAGACAATGATAACGATCGTGTCATTTTGGGTTCGGAAACTCCCGATTTCGTAATGGGATTGAACAATACATTCAAATACAAGAACTTTGATTTGCGCGTTTTCATGTATTGGAGACAAGGGCAAATGTTACATTCGGAAGCCAACGGGTATGGATCATACCGTATTCAAGGAGATCCGGGTATTAAAGTAAACTATTGGACACCGGAGAATCCTACGAATGAATTTCCCCGTCCGGAAAAAAGTTATTCAGATTCTTCCAAATTGGATGCATTGGGATACGTGGATGGTTCGTATTTGAAGATTAAAGAAATCACTTTGGGATATCAGTTACCTAAATCATGGATCGAGAAGATTCATGCTTCTAATATCCGTATCTATTGTTCATTAAAGAATTTCTTTACTTTCAGCCATTTGGATGATTATGATCCTGAACGAGGAGGCTCTTTGAGCTACCCGATGACAAAACAAGCAGTATTTGGTATTAATGTTGATTTTTAAATAAACGAATAGGTATGAATAAATTATATAAATGGTGTTTGCTTAGCTGTATAGCAGCAACCTTGAGTTCATGTGATGATTTTCTGACAGAGGAAAATCCCAGTGGATTGACCGCTGATACTTTTTATAAGACTGCATCGGGTGCAGAAGCCTTGATTAATTCATGTTACACACCGTTGCGTTTCTGGTATGGACAGGAATATGCCACATCAATGACAGAGTTGGGAACGGATATATTTACTCGGGGAAATGGTTGTGCCGATGCTGAACTTTCCGATTATAACTCGTCATTACAAGGTTCCAGCAATGCGATAACTAAAGAGTGGGAACGTTTGTATTCGGCATTGAATACTTGTAACACTGCCTTGAACCGTTTGCCAGGATCCGAACTTTCAGCTTCGGTTAAAGATATCCGTATGGGGGAAGCCTATTTCTTGCGGGCTCTTTATCTGTGGCATATTGTAGAGACATGGGGAGGTGTTTATTTATCGACAGAAGAATGTACCGAGCCGTCAGGCTACGTTTACCGTTCGTCCGAAGAGGATTTTTATACTCAGATTATAGCTGATTTAAAAGAGGCGATGGCTAAATTGCCAGTTTCCACTTCCGACTATGGACGTGCTACTAAAGGTGCGGCCGAAGCGTTTCTGGCACGCGTTTATCTGTATAATAAAAATTATGAGGAAGCATTGAAATATGCCCGTAATGTCATTAACAATTATGATTATAGTTTGGCAAAAGATTATTCGGACCTTTGTGATATTTATAAATGTAATGATGTAAAAGAGAATGTGTTTGTTTGTATGTACACGAAGAGTGAGATATTCGGAACTTCCATTGAAGAAGGTCCTGATGGGAACCCCATCATTTGGAGAACACCGGGTAATAACCCTTCACATTTGTTGTGGGTGATGTGCTATGATCAGGTACTCGATAAAGACGGTAAGAAACCTGTTACGCGCTCCATAGAATATGGTCGCAGTTTTAACAGATATATGCCTACGCTGTATTATCTGAATCTGTTCGATGAAAAGATGGATGCCCGTTATGATGATGTGTTCCAGCAGGCATGGATTTGTAACAATACGAACAGTGCTTATATCTCACCGGGAGATACGGCTATTTTCTTTACTAAATATAGTGTGCCCGATGCAGAGGAAGCTAAACACAATTATATTACCATAGACAAGGATTTTGTTTACAATGCCGATGGTTCTATCAAAAATAGGGTTCAGAATGTGACTTTCAAAAAATTCCTTGATCCGTCTCGTGAGTCTGTGAATTATACGGGAAGTGTGAGACATGGTGTGGTCATTCGTCTTGCTGAGTTATATCTGATAGCTGCTGAGGCTGAATTATTCTTGAACGATAATGTCTCTGGAGCATCTTATATCAATGAGGTAAGAAGGAGAGCCGCTATTCCTGGAAAGGAAGCCGCTATGGAGATAAAGCCGGAACAGTTGACATTAGATTTTATTTTGGATGAACGGGCCCGTGAGTTGGGAGGAGAGCAGCAACGTTGGTTCGATTTGAAGCGTACTGATAAGCTGCTGGAAAGAGTAAAAGCATACAATCCGGATGCGAAAGTGAATATAAAAGAGCATCATTTGCTACGTCCTATTCCTCAGACTCAATTGGATGCCATTATCAATAAAGATGAGTTTGGGCAAAATGCCGGTTACAATTAAGTATGTCTGTCAGACTAAAGTTTGATTTCTTGTAAAGGTGTAGTCTGATGATTGGCAGAGAAGTTATTTAGTTTGCAAAAGTTTTTAAACAACATAAGTTCGTTTTTAAAAACGAACTTATGTTGTTTAAAAAGGTGGTGGTCTTTTTTAAAAAGGGGGTGGTCTTTTTTAAAAAGGGGGTGGTCTTTTTTAAAAAGGGGGTGGTCTTTTTTAAAAAGGTGGTGGTCTTTTTTAAAAAGGACAAGGTCTTTCTGGTTGAATGAAAGAGGAGTATATAAGGCTCCTTACATGTGTGGATATAAGAGCTCTCATCGGAGTTTTTTCCGGCAGGTCGGAATGTTTTTCCCAATTGAAGAACAAGTTTGGAAAGGCTAGGCGGATTTTCAATATTTTCTTTTCATAAGGTTTATCAATTCTGCTGCCACCACCCCTAAATCTTTTTATCCATCAGT
>ULPI01008020.1_pt1 | contig 11419 bp, 10 predicted proteins | sample 1953381 | NCBI WGS metagenome assembly ULPI01 (sample SAMEA4835626, study PRJEB28245) | human gut metagenome | biome: gut microbiome; material: fecal sample | place: Denmark | collected 2008
TAATCCCATATATAACCATCTTGCATATTACGCATTATATATCGCCAATAAGCAAAAAAGATTTCCTCAGCAGTTGGATTAGAAATAAAAGTTTCTTCTTCCGGAAACTTATATTTTTTTATTAACTCCATATCTTTTATTGTCACTACAACTAAAAGTTTATCGGATTTTTTCCATATAGTATTTTGCAGCTGTGCAATCCATGTTGTTTTAGGTTCATCATAGAGATTGGCAATCCACTCTAAATTTTCTAATAAAATTAAGATTCTCTTTTTTCCTCTCTCTATAATTTTTGTAAGTCTGCTTAATTTAGGCAATAAAGCATCTACACTACTACTAATTTGATCAACAGTTTGATTTATTTCAGCATTTGTAACATTACTATTATTGGAATCTGCTTGAGTATTACTACGTCTTTGATTTAAAGACCCTTTTCTTTCTCGCGGATCTTCACAGTCGAAAAATTCTTCTAATTTAATTTCCTTATATTTATTCTTATTTTGAACATTAAAAAGCTTAAAACATTCCCAATCCGAATCATTTTTAACATATATAAAATAATCAAACGCTTCTCTTTCAGTTAAATAATAACGCAAAAGGGTTGTTTTAAGACTATATATACCATAATAGATACTATAAAAGTAATTATCACTGCCTAAAATTGCATCGCCTGACAAAAAATGAAGTATTTGTCCTTTTTGACGTTTCTTTTCAATTTCAGATATAATTCGGTGTTTTACACTAAAACTCACACTCTGTCCCCTCCTTCATCTGCAGGAAACTTTTTCAATAATTCTCTTAAATGCATATTCATATCTTTATCTTCAAACTTATCTTTCTCTAGTTCTAATTCTTCTTTTATCTTTTTCAACTTATCTTTTTTTTCTTTTATCTCTTTTTCATAAATTGCTTTTTTATTTTTAATTTCATTAATTTCTTTCTCTAACTTTGCTAAACATGTCTCCTGTTCTTCTTTCTGAAACTCTTTTTCTAAGTCTTTTAATTCTGCTTCAAGATGTTGCTTTTTTTCATAATACTCATGATTTTTACTGATATTACTCTGCAATTCTTCAATTTTTTTCCCTAAATCTTTAATATCAGCTTCATAATCCTCAAAATACTTTGTTAATCTCCCATCCCCAGAAGCTCGCCGCATATCAAATAATATATCACTTAAACATCTACATACATCTTCATTAAAATCTAAACCTTGAACAAACAATTCCTCATATTGTTCCCTTTTTTTTAAAAGTTCAAGCACTATATTTTGTGAAAAAGGATATAATTTCATTAAATTTATTAAGACATTTTCTCGTTCATTTTTACCCAAAGATTTTATTTTATGCCAAACGGCCTCTTTATAATCTAATTGAAAAAATGTAAAAATTAACTTTATATTATCGATAAATTCTTCATTATCAATATTATTTTGAGATAGCTTTAAATCTAAAATATTGTTTTTAGACAAAATACTAATAAACTTATCTAAATTTTCAGATGTTGCCATTTTTTTCTCCTTTATATTACAAAAGTTTTAATTAGTCATGCTAGTACCAAAAGCAGAATTTTCCTTAACTTTCTGTTTTCTATCATTGTAAACTACACTTTCTCCATTTTTTGTAACATCCATCATAGGAATACCATTTTCACGCATTTTTATAATAATACTAGACCAACTTTTATGGCAGTCACCAATAGCTGATTCTTTATGGTTAATATCTACAACCGGTTTTCCGTCAATAAAATTTATATTATCAAAATCAATTATTTCATCTCCGGCTTTACAAATAACCCTAAATCCATCATCTGGATTATCATTGATGACTACTGTCTCGGTATCATAATTTAATTCATACATTACATTTTCAATAGCCTTGGCTAATTCCATTTTTTTTATCATATTTTCTTGAAGATTAAGTGCAAAATTTTTTGCTTCATCAGCAACAATTAAAACTTTATCATAATATTTTTTTGCATCAACAAACTTTTCGTCACGCATTAAATTTTTAGCAATATTAAAATCGTGCAAAAATTTATCTTTATAATCAGTCGCTTTATATTTTTCTATGTAATCAAACAATTTTATTTTATTAGCCAGTTCCCCGTCGTTATTATAATCTAAAGGATCATAAAACCCAGTATCTATAATTCCTAAAATTAAATTTTCCACCTGTTCAGCTTCACTTTTTTCTTTTTTCCATACATTAATTTTATTCTGAAGCTTATCTGAAAATCTATTTAACTCTTTTTTTATTTCAGCAATATTCTGTATCACCATATCATCTGAAGCTTTTAAGAAATCCATTACTTTATTACTTATATTCTTATATTCATCACCATAAAATTTATTTGCCCAATCAGCAGGAATATTTTCCCAATCTTCTTTTAATTGCTCTCTTAATTCATTCGCTTGTCTTCTATTTGCTGCCGATTTATTCATATTTTCAAGACTATTACAATAAATATCAAAGCTTTTTTTCTCAGCTATAACTTCTTGCAAAATATTAGCTGCGTTAATATTCATCGTTCTCGCTTCTATGTCCAATCCTTTTCTTTCACTTAAATTCTTAGCATATCTTTTATTCAATGTTTTAGCACGGTTATATTCATTATCACAATAATCTGATTTGAATCTTATAGCATTTCTAATTTTCGTTGCTTCATTATCACATTCAGAAATTTCTGCATTTAGATCTTTTAATGTCTCTATGCAATCTTTTGCACCTTGTAAATGAATTTGTCTATCTAATATTTTCTTTTTTAAATCTTTTATATTTTTTTCAATTACAACGCTTTCATTACCAAACATTTCTTTAGCATCAGCAGATAACTCAGATACCTTTTTCGCCTCTACAGCGCGTTGTAACTCAATTATTTCTGAAGCACTTTTATTAATATTTCTATAATTTTCTTCTATCGACGAATTTAATGCTTTTTCAGTCAATACTCTTCCTTTTTGTCCTTGCTGTAATAAATCAGCAACTTCACAACTTTTTCTACCGCTCATAATTATTTCTCCTTATTATATTCTTTTTCTACCTGTTGCCAAAATTTTGATTGAAAACCCTTTTCTGGCAACCCTACTGTAAATAACGCATTATTTTTATAAATAAATTCAAGGCTTCTATTTTTAGTATTATTTATAATTTGTGCAAACGGCTTATATTTATCTGAAAGAAAATGTACAACCTGATTATCAGAACCTCGATAAATCGAGTTGTTATTTAATTCTTCCACATATTCGCCATCTATTAATATATCACTATTATCAATAATATAATTTACATCAACATTATTCCAGCATTTAAGTTCAGCCAATGTATAACCGCTATAGATCATAACATCTAACGATGTTTCATCTTTTATTAGTTTTAAAAATTCGGCAATACCCCGGCTTTGAAGAAACGGCTCACCTCCACTAATAGTTACACCTGTAAGATTTTTTGTAGAATTAATTTCATCCATTAATTCTTTGGCATCAATCCAATATCCGTTTTTATTCAAAGGCTGCCCTTCTGGAAAAATACATCCTTTACACCGTTTTTTACAACCTTGAACCCATATAACATATCTATTTCCAGGTCCTAATACCTTTACTTTATTTTCCCTATGACTTAGATATAACATTAACTCATCTTTCCCTCTACAAGGCATTTACCAACTATTTCGCCATTGTCCAAAGAAAGAAGTGCCGGAACATATATTATTTTAGCAATTTTAAAGCCTTTATTTTTTGAATCCATCAAATCTTCCATATCTTTGGCGTCAAAATCCATTTTATCACTACAATCTTCCAATACTGACTTTTTATCAGGTAAAACAAACAAATCAAATTCAACATTGGCTGCCATTCTATAACATTTATTCACAGCATCGTATACTTGCTTTTCGTCATAACTTAACTCTTTCTTATTTTGCTTTTTCTCTGTTTTCATAAAATCATATAAATTTTTTGAAAATTGCTTTTCTTTTCCAATGGCAATTACTAGCTTAAGAATCTTACTTTCTTCTGAACAGTCATCTAATCCAATTTTCTGGTAAAATTCTTTCATTGAACTACAATTTCTTATTTTTTCTAATAAATCACTATATACATTTAAATTTTCATGCCAAACATTCAACTGATTTTGTAATATATTATTCTTGCTTGTCAATACTTCTATATCCTCTTTTAATTTTTCTATTATTTTTTCTTTTTCTTTGGCTTTTTTCCCCATCTCTTGCAACTCACTTTCATTTTTTTGCAATTTTTCGTCCGTAAATTCCAACTTATTTTTTATTTCAGAATATTGCTGTTTTAGAACACTCAAATTTTCTTCTATTTTCATATTTTCACTGGCTTTATTTATATAGTCGTCTTTTGTAGTTTTAAGTTCTATATTTAGCCGTTCAATATCCCTCTCCTTCCCCTGCAGTTGATTTTCTAAATATCGCTTTTCCTGTTGAACTGTAATTATCTGCTTATTTTGATTTTCCAATTGGTCATTTATTTTCTTAATATTTTCATCTACTTTCGATAAATTATCCAGTTTTTCTAATAAGCAGTCAACTTTTACAGCAATTTTACTGATATTATTCTCTAAATTGAATATACTTTTTTTATTTTCTTCAACCTCTTGAGCTGAATTAACCACTATATTAATAAATTCAATTACTGATAATTCTTTATTATTTAAAGTTTCATTTATATACATAATTAATACCTCTTATTTATTATTCTTTTAATCTTATAATCATATTATCGTTTTGCTCTGTTTCATTATCAGGGATCTCATTTCTTAACCCTAAACGAAATTCAATACTTCTTTCATCTGCAATTCTAATATAAAGCGTTAATTTTTTATCCTCCATAAATTCTGACACATTATATTCTAATGGTTTTAAAGAGTTTCTTTCACAATTCGGACTTGTAGTATAATACAAGTTAATCATTTCATTTGTTTTATTTACTCTATTTGCCATCTTCCATGCCGTATCATTTTCATTTTTTGATATAACACATTTAAATTCGTCCGTGTTATCAATATAACCAACATTAAACATAAACGGAGGACGGCTTTCGTTGTTGCCGGTGCGCATCACTTTTAATTCCAGTTCTCCCAATCTCAACTGTCCAAAAGCAACTGCAGTTTTTTCATTTACAGCATATTGAGAACTCAGATTTTCATCATTTTGACCTTCTCCAATGCGCTGAATTCTATTTTTGGGGAAATATTCCTTTAACTTTTCTGTAACAAAATGTTGTTTAGAAGCATGTCCTCCAAGAAAAATTTCTACATCATCTTGATTAAATTCACTAATGCCATGCTTTTTCAATTCTTCAATGTTGCGTTTAAATATATCGTTCATTGAGATTCTAAAAGCATTAATAGTATTTTCTATTTTATTACTTAAAAATTCATCGATATCTGTTACTTTTAAATCAACTTCTACCTCCTCATTTTTACCATTCCTTAATTTCAAACTATAAGTAGACGCACTTGTTATTTTATCATCGCCGCTTACGTTTCCTTCAAATATTTTTTGCAAATCATCTACTTCATCGGTATATTTGAACAACGGTCTAGCCAATTTTTCCTTAATTATATTCAAATTAGTATTTGCAATTTCATCGCCGTCACTTAACAAACCTTCAAATCCATCAGGCTCTAATTCACCTTTCGGAATTACAAACTTAATATTATTGTTTCTTACTTTATCTTTATTATTAATATAAATATTATATGCTAACTGATGAATTAATTTTTCGCCACCAATTTTTTCATCACCATCGATGCCTAAAAATTGCAGTGTTTCTTCAGCTTCATAAAGTTCTTCATCGTCAGCTTTTCGCAGCATACCAAAGGCAAAGTCCATAGTTCCGCCGCCTAAATCATAAACTGCAAATAATTTAGCATTTTTTCCATCAAGTTTTAATTGTCTTCCTATTACTGCACCGACACAAGCTTCCGGTTCAGAAAAATCCATAGTAACAGAAACTATAGGCTTTCCTTTGGAATCTTTGGCATCTCTAATCCCCAAAGGCAATGCACGTTTAATTCCATATTCTAAAGAAGCTCTAATTTTTTCACGTATTTCAGCATTAAATTTAGAAGGATATGTTATTTGATATTTTCTATACAATTCGCCATTTTGAGGTTCATTTATGGCTCTACCTAAAAGATAACCATAAAATGCAATGGGATCAAAATGTAATCCATCTTCACTTTCTACATTGTCAACAACGATAATAGGTGATCTTTTTTCATCATCATATGGTATAAACTTTGTTTCAATATTATCAGCAATTAAATATGGTATCATCTTTAACTGCATTAAAATTGCCTGCATTCTTCTTCTGCCATCTATTTCATCAACTAATTTATATTCATCCTGAACTGTATATCCTGAATCATAATCAGCCTGCAATACATCTACATCCTCACTTTTAGTTACAAAAAATGGACAATTTTTGTTTGTTCTGTCCCATTGGCGAAAAACTTCTCGCCAATTATATATCATAAGATTAGTAGGATTTTCATATGCATTGTCTTCGCTTTCACGTATCTTATTAATACCAGAAAGAGTCAAAAGACGTTTTTTACCTTCTGATTTAATAGCCGCACATGTAGAAGAAGTACCAAAATCAATGGAAACAATACCATCTTTTAAAAACGGATTCTTTCCATTTTCAGAAACTCTCGTATTTTTTACCACAATATCAATAGGAAAACCATAAACAGTCTTTTCAGAATTATAGCTTAAATGTATTTCAAAACGTCCCGTAAATTTAGGATGTTGAGATTCACTTTCATATTCTTCAATAGCATCAGCTAATTTATTAGTATCAATATAAGCAATAAATTTTTTTGACTTATTATCATATCTAATTTCTTCTTCAAAAATATTTTCTAAAGGAATTTTATCCATCTCATTCCAATATAAACTTACTTTCTTTTTATTATCTGAAGTACAAAGTTTGTTAAAATCCCAATCTTCAAAAGAAATTTCAATTTTGCGGAAACCGCAATCTCCCCAAATACCTTTATTATCTGCTCTTAAATCTGTATCTGGTATTGCTTCATAACCAAATAAATCACGCTCTGTAACATCTGCATAAGTAATTTTAGGAAATTTTAAGTTTTCTTCTACTCTAAAATAATCCTTAGATAATCCACGCAATACAATAGAACTATCTATCGAATTTTCATAATCAATAATATTTTCCGAATTGTCATAACGATTTACCAAATAAGAAATATACGCATAATCTTTAATCTCCTCATCCTGTCGATCAGTAGCAAATAATTTCATTTTAATTTTATCTGGAGCAAACTTACTTACATCAAATGGAAAATTAACATGACGTAATCCTTCACCATTAGTTGAAGATTGTTCATACTGCAATAAATAACCATTTTCTTTATCTACAAATTCAATAAATACTTTTTGTAAACATTCAAAATTATTAGTTTTACTCATTACAATCCACTCCTATTGATAATATTTGTAACATTAATGCATTATTATAGTTTTGCAAGCGATACATTTCTGGTAAATTTATATTTGGGTAAGATGCTAACAAAAAACTATTTTCTAAATACTCTTGTGAAATTTTATATAACTTTAAAAATTCACAAAAATATTTAACAAAAGATTCTCCTGCATAAGTTTGTTTACTTAAAATTTGATGCAATTTTGAATTTTCTATTTCCCCAGTATTAGATACAATAAATTCCAAGGATTCTTCATAAAATACAAATCTAATCTCTTCCGGTATATCAGCAACAATTGACGCTACTTCGTTAGGTAGTTTATTATCCTTTATACCTCCTTTTAATGCTAATCTTAATTTTTTTATTATTTGATCAGCCTCTATCCCAAATTCTCTTGCCAAGTATTCTAATTTCAAAAGTTTCTTGGCTGTTAAATTTTTCGATGAGGCAGCTATCATTATTAAGAACGAAAGATATTTTGATTTCTTTTCCAAGTTTAATTTACTTGCCGGATGAGTATCATTAATCCCACTAATAACTGCTCTTTGAAGCAAAATTATTTCCTTGGAAAAAGACAAAAAACGTTTATCAAAACTATAGTCTACAATATAACCATTATTTTCTCCAACTAATCCCGGTATTAAACTTTTTAATTTAATGCCATCTGAATCAAATATCAAATCATTATACGTATATTCTTCCAGTTTCTTAGTTTGCCAACGTATATATACTTTATCAGTAGTTAAAGCTATAAATTTTTGAGCATTTTCGTCACTTTCATCTAAATTTAATAAATAAATACCTATAACCTTTTTTTTGCTTATACCTTTTTTTACAAGAATAGCCCAGGCTTTTTGCAGGTATTGACAATTTAATTCAGTTACAGATTTTTCACACTCTGTACTGCCTAGTATAAAATGCTCATCGTTTGCATCATACGAATAATCATCAATTTTAGCCGAATACTTTTCAGCAAGACAATCGATAACAACACTTTCAAATCTATATCCTATACGAAAATATATAGCCTCATTAACAGAACGCGGTAGTACATCATTCTTTACTATATCAATTTTACATTCTCGGTATTTATTCACCATTTTAATAATTGGATATATTAAATCTTTATTTATCTTTTCTTTCATTTGATTTTGAACACTCCTTAGATATTTTTGTTTGTGAATACCATATAATATCTTCTGTAGTTTCTAATATCTCTTCACTTTTACTTTTAGGTTCAGGATAAATGTTACTAAATCTTTTGTGTTCTTTTTTCATTGCATTTCTCATTTGTACACAACCTTTCTTAGTTATCATCATTTCCATTCCAAAGCATTCTTATTTCAATACGTCTATTTTCAGCAGATAGCGGATTGACAGTGTTCTTTAACCTTGTATCGCCATAACCGGCAACGCCTATACGTCTAGCATATTCGTTTCCCATATAATTCAACAATGAGGCACGAACATTTGCAGCTCGTAACGTTGATAGTTGTATATTATTCTCATAATAACCACCATCATTTACAACATTACTTACAACGCTTGGATCTGTATGTCCTTCTATCAAAACTTCCATTCGAGGATATTCTTCCATATATTCAATTAATTTATCAGCTATATCCTTAACCAATTGATCTGTATTAGCATCAAGCTCAGCACTACCCAAAGGAAATGTAACTGAAGTAAACTCAAGAATACCTTCGCTTTGGTTTACTTTCAATTGTCCTTTTTGTTCATAACTCATTAAAGCACTACTTATCTGATTCATTACCTTTTCTCTTTGTGCATCTTGCGAGTATTTAGGAGCTATGGCAGCTAAAGTAAACATAAGTAGTAAAATAAGAACTACACTTGACAAAAGATCTGAAATAGAAATCCAAGGATTCCTTCTTTTCATTTTTCAGAACATCCTTTCTGATTTTCAACCATATTTTTTAGAGGTATCTTAAAATTCATAAAATTACTAACACCTTTTTCTCCTATTAAATCAGGCAAACTCTCTATTTGCTTATTGACTATACTAGAATTATTGGCCATTTGGACAAGATTTGAATTTATTGCTTTTAACTGAGTATTATAATCATTAATCGTCTTTTTAATTAGATTAACAAATAACTCAAATTTATTTTGCATGTCAACTTGTTGAACAAAATATTTATCCTCTAAACTTTTCAAATCATTTTGTACATCAACAATAAAATTCTGGAAATTAAGATTGTTCGCCTCTACGCATTTCGACATCTCTGTCCACATTTTTTCCATATTAGAATAACATTCTTGAATCCTGTCCCTATGTTGATTTTCTAATTCTATTGCCTCTTTCATAGTTTTAGAAAACAGCTTTTGATCATCAATAAACTCTGTCCTTAACGAATTTACTTCATTATCAACTCCATTTAATTCATTATTTAATTTATCTACCACAATTTTAAGACTATGTGCAGCATCTACATACTCTCGATGAATTTCTACCAAGCTAGTCTTTAACATAGAATTAAATCTATCCTGAGCATCACGCATATATTTGTCTTCACTGCGGACAAACGCCTTTTGCAAAGTCTCAATACTTCTAATAATATCTACATGAACTTCTTTCTGCAGATTTTCCATTTCCATTTGACCATTCTGCATTTTTTCTTGCATATCATTTACATTTTCTATAAACTTTTCTACAATTTCACCAACATATTTTTTTAATTGTTCCTGCTCCGTAATAAAATCATGAGATATTTTTTCAATTGTTTCAATCATCTGTTTATGATATATTCCAACATTATTGCCAAATAATTTTACATTGTTAACAAATTCAACGGATGAATCAACATAATTTTTAAAATTGCTTTGCATATTACTAAGTTCATAAAGCTGATTATTAGAGGTCTCCTCAATCTTTTCTGTAGCTAATAACTGTCGTTCTAAAGTTGTCCTTATTTCAATTTCATCGTTATATAAATTATGTAAAATATTTGTTAAAATGATTTCTTTCTTTTCAAAATACGATTCAGCTACTAACTTTTGAAAAATTAACGAAAAAATAGTTCCCCATACAGAAATCTGAAACTTAAAAGCAATAACTCCTAAGACAGCATTGAGTTTAGATATATCAATATTTTCATTATTTAAGAGTTCAGCCGCACCTTTGATTGCAATACCCAATCCAATAAAAGTACCTAAAATACCTACTGAAACAAAAACATTTTGCAAGTCGCTTATCTTACTTTCTTTTACAGAAAGTACTTTCTGATGCAGAGCAACAAAAACATCTGGCAAATAATGTGTTTTTACATTTTTATACTCTTGTGCCGCATTATCTGAAAAGTTTAACAAATATTTTAAGCAATTATTTTTTAAAATAATACCATATAAAAAACAAGATATTAAAATTATTAAAAATATAACAGAAAATGTTGACTCTGGTTTAAACATAAATATAAGCGCATTTTGTAATAAATTTTGCATTTTAACATTCCTCTCCGAGTAAAGTAACTTTATTTTTAATTTCAATTTAAAGTTGCCACTATAAACTTAGATAAACGCGATTTCCACTCTGGTTATAATAACCACCTTTCATCAAAATAACTTGCAATTTTTCATCTGCAATACAAAAATTATCAGCATTATTTTTTCCTTATGGCTCAAACTATCATCATTTAAAATGCGCTTAATAAACTCACCCTTATCGATATAAGGAGACCATAACGGTTTACCAATCTTTAACATACTAATCACCTCTTTAACTATAGTATAAAAAATGAGATAGCCAAAATACGGCTATCTCATTTTTATTTTACTTGGCTTTACTACTTCTATCAGCATAATCTTTTTCAATATCGTGCTTCCATTCTGCGCCGTTCGGTGCTCCGGCACTCATCGTTTTAATAAATTTGCACACCCCTTCAAAATTAAGGTTAATGCCCTCACTGTCATTATTAAAATCAACC
>ULPI01007017.1_pt1 | contig 11151 bp, 9 predicted proteins | sample 1953381 | NCBI WGS metagenome assembly ULPI01 (sample SAMEA4835626, study PRJEB28245) | human gut metagenome | biome: gut microbiome; material: fecal sample | place: Denmark | collected 2008
CGTAACAAAGATAGGCTTTTTTCTTTATTTAAAGATAGCTTTAAATGATTTTCATGAAAATAAGGACTTACTTGATTATCACAAGATAAAACTGTATGTCCAGATATAACATTTAGCAAAGAATTAAAATTTCTATTAGTAGAACCAAAACTCCCAAGTGTGGCAAAAGCATGCAAAAACTGCATTGTTCCATTCCCCCTTGATTGATCTTGATATTTTAGTCTACTAATTCCTTCATTTAACATATACAACATAAATAGAGACTCCTTTTCAAAATAATGATGCTCATCAAATAATTTCAAATGTGAAGAATACTTATTATTAACAATTGAATAATTTGCGCTATTTAATTCCTTGGTTTCTTCAAATCCTCGGTACATAGAATTGCCAAAATTTATTATGGCCAAATTTAATTCAACAACTTTCTCTTCATGAATTTGTTCATGAAAAGAAATTCCATGTGTAAACCATTCACTATTGTTAAAACTATGATCTTCTGCATTATTTAATATTTCAGATACTAATGACTCAATAGTATTTAAACCATCTTGTGTTAGGCATTTATTAACTGGAGAGAAAGATTCATTAATAAAATCTACTATTTGATTAATAGCTTTAGCCTTTACATTTTCCTGGTAAGAATTCCTATATTTTCCTCGAATTAAATCAAGAGGCAATACTTCTCCATCATCATCCTTAAAATCATCATATATATAAAAGCCTAATGCATGTAGATATTTTTTAACTTTTAAATCTTTAAATGAAGGAATTATTTTAAGTTTTCTAGTTTGATATAATTTATTAATTCTTTGATACCTATTTTGAGAAACTAGAAATTCTTCATATAGAATTTTTAATAAACTAAGTACAGAAAGACATGTGCTTTCGCATTTTGAAAAATCCATGGTAATATTACCTTCCTTTCGCAAAAAACAAGCCAATAGTTGCTTAAAAACTTCTATACTTTCATCAAAATTACTATAAAAGGAGAAAATCTTAGGTATAACAATACGATTTCTTTTCAATGGACTAATACCAGAATGCTTTATAAAATTGTTTAGTGAAAATGGGAAGAAAAACTTCAAAGAGCATACTTTTCTTCTTTGATTATTTCCATATCTAATTCTCAACCTACGCGGCCTATGTTTTCTGTATTTATAAATCTTTCTTTCAATTAACAGCTGGTTCATGTTATTTTTCATATTCAGATATTTTTTGCAAAGATATAAACTGTAAACGTTAAAATATAAGATCCATGGAATTTTTAAATATCGCAATATAGAACTGATTTTAAATAATGTTACATTTTACAATTTATCTCGATAATCTCTCCAAAGTCCGTCGTATAGTGCTTTGAGAGTTGTTCCTGCTTCAGCTTCCAGCCAGTACCTTGACCTTGCACAGCCAGCTTAACTGAATGCCCATGCTTTCCGTTGATGGAGTCAATGGCATTCATTAGCCTCTCTTGTCACGATCCGCGCCGGACTTGGGAACCCTGCACGGATGCCCTCGTCGGCGTAAGGGAGTGGAAGTGAGGTGGACAAGTCCACAAGATGTATTTCGATATTCTTCATGGCGACAAATGTAGGAATAAAGGCCGATATGCTGGTACTCTTTATATAAAAAATCCCCGCAGCGGCTCGAACTGCGGGGAAAGTGTCAAATAACAAAGTATCAATATGAGATACTGAGTGAGCCTATTTTCTTAGATATGTCTTGTAGTGCATCGTTGAACGTTGCCAGTTCTTCTTCTGTAAACCGTGCGGGTTTGCCGTTGACGATGTTCCCGTTCAACCTCTGATACAGCCATGAGCGGCTTTTATTGAAATACTTCTTGGCCAGATAGCTCAGAGACACAATTTCTGCGATTTCCTGCAACTGCAATTTGATAGCATTTTCTTCCATGGAATCTATTTTCTTGTCAACCTCCTTCAATTGATCAGAAACAAATTCAGATATTACTTTTTTATCATCATTGGAAGTATACCGTGTGGCAATGTCTTTCATCCGGTCGTAAAACTCGGGGGAATCAGTCCCAAGCAACGGCTTTAATGCCTGTAGTTCATCTTTTAGTGTCATACATATATTTTTTTGTACCCTCTCCGAAGAGAGGGCTTGTTTTACTTCTTTTTTTCTAACTCTTCCAAGATCTTGTCAATGGTTAGGAGTCTGTCTAATCTTTTATCAATCTCTTTTTCCTGATTGGTTCCTGTTACCTCGGCAATAAACCTTAGCTGATCCAGTTCTTTTTTCAGAAATGCTCTTTGAATAAGCAGGTCTTTTTTAATTTGTTCATTACTCATATTTCTTTGTTATTTGACACAACAAAGATAATAACCTTTTGGTTATTATCAAAAAATAATCGAGAATATTTCGTACTCCGGCGTAATTTTACCATCTTTGTATTGCGTTACTTACTAATTTGGGAGAGGGGAACCTTGACCGTTGAGCTACTGGTGATGGGTGTTGTTGCCAGTAGCTTCTTCATACACGGTCCCGACCCCCGTGAGATAGCTTAATGGCATCCTGTACCCTTTTCCAAATGGTATGTAACGCAACGGGAAAGCGGGACCGTTCTTGTTTCTCGCTGTTCAAACATTTCAGATATGGCTAAAAAACAATACGCGCCAACGCTCACCAAGGCTTTTGTAGGCTATGGTCATTACCGGCTTACGGTCGCATTTCCGGAGGGGGAGAAGTCGGCAATTTCGGGAGATATGGACCTTATTGAACGTTTAAATTCTGAGGTAGAAAAGGAGAGGGAAGAGGCTATCAAAGAAGCGATAGCCTTTGTCCAAACATCAGCGTAAGTTATCCAATATTTTGCGGATTGCTTCGTCCGCATGCTTTCTCATTATTTTAACGTAGTTGAATATCGGCCTATTCGTCTTCATGCTTTGGCCGATACAATATTCGAGTGTTTCAAGGGGTATCCCAAGCTCAAATCCATGTTGTACGAAGCTTTTCCTTGCTGAATAATATACTACATGCTTTTCAATTCCAATCCTATCTGCGAGTCGTATAATCTCTTTAGTGACATATTTCCTAAAGTTGTCATAAGATAGCTTATATCCGAAATTTAGCTTACCATTCTTACCCATCCATTTTTTTATTATTGGCTTAGCTTCACCCGGGATAGTGAAGCTAATCTTTTTGTCACCCTTTTTGGTATTCTTTGATTTCTCACGTATATACTCTATCGTGTCTTTCCCTTTAAAATTGATCTGCATTAAATCGATCAGGTTGATTCCACCCAGGTAATAGGATAACATGAAAAGGTCACGGGCCATACAAAGCGATTTCTCTGTAACCTCTGCATCTCTGATCAGACGTACTTCATCAACGCTGATATCCAATTCCCGAACGGAGCAATCTGGTTTTTCATAAAATTCGAATGGATGAGCTTCATATGATACTTTCCTATATTTTATAGCATAATTAATGATTGCTTTTAGATGTGCCATGTGTGTACCTCTTGTCGCCGGACTGAAATTGCGTTGTTTAAGGTATAAGTCGAAGTCTTTGATGGTACGTGGTGTGATTCCCTCAAGCATTGAGTCATGTCCTACACTATCCAGGAAGTAATCGGTAGTTTTCTGGTACAGTTGTGCTGTACTCTTTCTGCCTTCTTTAATCATCCCACCAATATATTCGTTGGCAATGTCTGTAAAAGGACAAGTACCTTCTCTATAATTAGAGAGGTATTCTGCGATTTGGGAGCATGTATAGGAATTGGTGTTTATCTTATCTAATGCTTCTTGATAAGTATTAAGTAGGTTTCTCAGCTTCATATTAATATGTGAAGCGTAAGGAGCATCTACAATTTGTCCGTCTCTAAACTGAGAAGGAGAATCAATAACGAAACGAGTAACAAGATATCTTGTTTCTTGTTTATGTCCTATTGCAATTCTGATTTTATGTTTTCCGCTTTTCAGCACCTTGGCCGGAACAACGGCTAATTTGAGAGTTGTCATAATTGTTTTGGATTCGTTTTCGACAAGTTCTTAATGTCAAAAATGGCATTAATTGTCTTTTTTTTAATCCAAAACGAATTGAAGAAGTTTTGGAAGTGCCTCTGTAGCACTGTAAGAGCGATTTTGAGAAGTGGAGCATAGCGGACTCGAACCGCTCACCTCGACACTGCCAGTGTCGCGCTCTAGCCAGATGAGCTAATACCCCAATTTAAGCGTCATTGAAACGTTTGCGGAACGTTTTCTTGTTTTGATGGCGCAAATATAATGCATAATTCTGAAATAATTGCTATGTTTGCGGAGAAAAATAAGAAAAAAGTTATGCTGGTCTATAATACAACCTATCATGTGGAAGACGGGCAGGAGAAATATTTCCTGATTTGGATGCAGGAATACTACTTGCCCGAAGTGGAGAAAACAGGGATATTGCGCTCACCGCGTATTACTCGCATCTTGAGCCATCGCGAAGAAGGCAACTGCTATTCTGTGCAGTTCGAGGTAGAAGATTCTGCCAGTCTGCACCGCTGGCACACCGAACAGGGCGTGAAACTGAATGAGGAGATGATGAAGCTATTCAAAGACAAAGTAGTGGGCTTCCCTACACTGATGGAGGTAATCGTGTGATACAGCCGGTAAAGGAAAAAGTCATTCTGGGCATCGACCCGGGAACTACCATCATGGGATATGGCGTTTTGCGGGTGACGGGTGTCAAGCCCGAGATGATAGCGATGGGCATCATTGACCTGCGTAAGTTTGGCGACCACTACCTGAAATTGCGGCATATCCACGAACGGGTGTTGAGCATCATCGAGAGCTATCTGCCCGACGAAGTGGCCATCGAAGCACCTTTTTTCGGTAAGAACGTGCAGTCCATGCTGAAACTGGGACGGGCACAGGGAGTAGCCATGGCGGCAGCATTGAGTCGCGACATCCCGATTACGGAATATGCCCCGCTGAAGATAAAGATGGCTATCACGGGCAACGGGCAGGCTTCGAAAGAGCAGGTGGCCGATATGTTGCAGCGCATGTTGCACTTCAGTAAGGCCGATATGCCTACCTTTATGGATGCTACCGATGCTCTGGCAGCCGCCTATTGCCACTACCTGCAGATGGGGCGTCCGGCAGTGGAGAAAAGCTATCGTGGATGGAAAGACTTCATCGCCAAGAATCCCGACAAGGTAAAAGGATAGACAGGAACAAATGGACGAAATTATTGAAACAATAAAATAATAACAGTATGGTGAAGCTGAACGATTTGGTAATCATTGGAGTAGCGGCGGCCACAGTTGTCAGTTGTGCTCCGGCAAAGAATGAATACACTTCTTTTGAACTTTATCCGGTACGTTCCGGCAGTCTGACCGAGATGGAGTATGCGCCCGAAGCAACTCAGTTTACGCTGTGGGCACCCACAGCCGACGAAGTACGCCTGATGCTTTACGAGGCAGGCGAAGGTGGACATGCCTACGAGACCGTCAGCATGGAACGGGCCGAGGAAGGTACCTGGAAGACAAAAGTAGAAAAAGACCTGAAAGGGAAATTCTACACCTTCAACGTGAAGATAGACGGAAAGTGGCAAGGCGATACTCCCGGTATCAACGCCAAGGCAGTAGGAGTGAACGGCAAGCGTGCTGCCATCATCGACTTGCGCGAGACCGATCCCGAAGGATGGGCCGAGGACAAGCGTCCGCCGCTGGCAAGTCCTGCTGACATTATCATTTATGAAGTGCATCACCGCGACTTCTCCGTACATCCTTCATCGGGCATCGAGCATAAGGGCAAGTTCCTGGCCATGACCGAGACCGGTACGAAGAACTCCGGCGGAATGGCTACCGGCATCGACCACCTGAAGGAGCTGGGTGTGACGCACGTGCATATCCTGCCTTCGTATGACTATGCTTCGGTCGATGAGACCCGTCTGGATGAAAACAAATACAACTGGGGCTACGACCCATTGAACTACAATGTGCCCGAAGGCTCTTATTCTATCGATCCCTATCGTCCGGAAGTCCGTATCCGCGAGTTCAAGCAGATGGTGCAGGCTTTGCACAAGGCAGGCATCCGCGTAGTGCTTGATGTTGTTTATAACCATACGTTCAACACAGCCGAAAGCAATTTCGAACGTACCGTGCCCGGTTACTTCTATCGTCAGCGGCCTGATGGTACACTGGCCGACGCTTCGGCTTGTGGCAACGAGACGGCAAGCAACCGCCCCATGATGCGCAAGTACATGATCGAGTCAGTGCTCTACTGGATCAACGAATATCACATCGACGGTTTCCGTTTCGATCTGATGGGCATTCACGACATCGAAACGATGAACGAAATACGTAAGGCCGCTTCGGCTATCGATCCTACCATATTTATATATGGTGAAGGTTGGGCTGCTTCGGCACCGCAGATGCCCGAAGATTCGCTGGCCATGAAAGCCAACACTTACAAGATGCCTGGCATCGCCGCTTTCTCCGACGAGATGCGTGATGCTCTCCGAGGACCTTTCAACAACAACGAGCAAGGCGCATTTCTGGCCGGACTGCCGGGTGGAGAAGAAAGCATCAAGTTTGGCATTGCAGGTGCTGTAAAGCATCCGCAGATTAACAACGACTCGGTGAATTACAGCAAGGCTCCCTGGGCCGGACAGCCTACGCAGATGATCAGCTACGTGTCGTGTCACGACGATATGTGTCTGGTAGACCGCCTGAAGGCAAGTGTACCCGGCATCACGCCTGAAGAACTGGTACGCTTAGACAAGCTGGCACAGACGGCTGTGTTCACCTCGCAGGGCGTCCCCTTCATCTATGCCGGTGAAGAAGTGATGCGCGACAAGAAAGGCGTGCACAACAGCTATCAGAGTCCGGACTCCATCAACGCTATCGACTGGGATCGCAAGACGCTCAATGCCGACGCATTTGCCTACTACAAGGGGCTGATACAGTTGCGCCGCAATCATCCGGCCTTCCGTCTGGGCGATGCCGAACTGGTAAGAAAGCATCTGGAGTTCCTGCCTGTCGAAGGTACGAACCTCGTGGCTTACCGCTTGAAGGATCACGCTGGAGGCGATACATGGAAAGACATCATCGTAGTGCTGAATGCCCGCCGCGAGTCAGCCTCCCTGTCGGTACCCGAAGGCAAATATACAGTTGTTTGTCAGAACGGTTTAGTCAACGAAAAAGGGTTGGCGACAGTCTATGGCCCCTCGCTGACGGTAGCGCCGCAGTCGGCCATGATCATATATCAGTAATTTATTTCTATAATATGCCACATTATACAATACATGTAGCGGGGGGCGTCGTACGCAACCCGCTTGTGCGTTTGGCCCGTCCCGTTTCACTCGATTTCATGGACGGGGAGCACATCGCCATTGTCGGCCCCAACGGAGCCGGTAAGAGTCTGCTGGTCGATATGCTGACAGGCAAATATCCTTTGTACGAAGGTGAATTGTCTTACGACTTTTCTCCTTCGGCTTCGAAAGCGGTTTATGATAATATCAAATACATAGCCTTTCGCGACACGTACGGGTCGGCCGACGCCAACTATTACTACCAGCAACGTTGGAATGCACACGATCAGGACGATGCCCCCGTGGTACGCGACCTGTTGGGGACGATCAAGGATGATGCCCTGAAGCAACAGCTATTCGACCTGTTCCGCATCGAACCAATGCTGGAAAAGAAAATCATCCTGCTTTCCAGCGGAGAGTTGCGCAAGTTCCAGCTGACCAAGACGCTGCTGACTTCGCCCCGCATCCTTATTATGGACAATCCTTTCATCGGCCTCGATGCGGCGACACGCGATCTGCTGTTCCATCTGTTGGACGAACTGACGCGGCTTGCTTCGTTGCAGATTGTGCTGGTACTCTCGATGCTCGACGACATCCCATCGTTCATCACCCATGTAGTGCCCGTCAGCAACCGGACGGTTGGTCCCAAGATGACGCGCGAGGAGTATCTGAAGGCCTTCCGCGAGCAGGACACAGCCCACTCGTTCGACGAACTGCAACAACGCATCCTGAACTATCCCTACGAACACGCCAACTACGATTCCGCCGAGGTAGTCCGGCTGAACAAGGTAAGCATCCGTTATGGCGACCGTACTATCCTGAAGGACCTTGACTGGACCGTTATGCGCGGCCAGAAGTGGGCACTGAGTGGCGAAAATGGTGCGGGAAAGTCGACCCTGCTCAGTCTGGTGTGCGCCGATAATCCCCAGTCGTATGCCTGCGATATCAGCCTGTTCGGACGCAAGCGCGGTTCGGGCGAGAGCATCTGGGAGATAAAGAAACACATCGGCTACGTCAGCCCCGAGATGCACCGCGCTTATCTGAAGAACCTGCCTGCCATCGAGATTGTGGCTTCGGGTCTGCACGACAGCATCGGACTGTACAAGCGTCCCAAGGAAGAACAGATGTCGGTATGCGAGTGGTGGATGGACATATTCGGCATTGCCGCCCTGAAGGACCGTCCGTTCCTGCAGCTGTCCAGTGGCGAACAACGGCTGGCCTTGCTGGCACGTGCTTTTGTGAAGGACCCGGAACTGCTGATTCTTGACGAGCCATTGCATGGGCTGGATACCTACAACCGCCGGCGGGTGAAGAAGGTGATCGAAGCCTTCTGCCAGCGACGCGACAAGACGCTGATCATGGTTACTCACTACGAAAACGAGCTACCTGCCACGATAACCCATCGTCTGCATCTGGAACGCCATTAAGGCGGATGCCGACCCTTTCTGATGTCCCTGTATGCTGGTCTGTATTGCTCCAGATGCAGGGCATTTTTCGTTTTTCTTTCAGCATCATGACCGGAAATAGAAATAAAAAGCCTATTTTTGTCCGGAATATCAGATTCTTAGATAAAAAGTAGCTAGAAAAGACACCATGAAAGAAAGACTCATTGCATTCCTCAAGACATATCTTCTGTTCGTCTGTATCTTCGTTGTGCAGAAGCCGTTGTTCATGCTCTGCTATCATTCGCTGTATGCCGATGCCTCGTGGAAGGACTGGCTGCAGGTGATGTGGCACGGCCTTCCGCTCGACCTGTCGCTGGCAGGATACTTGACGCTGATTCCCGGGCTGCTGGCCATTGTGACCGTATGGACACTGTCGGGAGCTTTGCACCGCATCTGGAAGGGGTATTTCCTGTTCATATCCATATTGCTTTCCGTTATTTTCGTGGTCGACCTTGCTTTATACGGCTACTGGGGCTTCCGTCTTGATGCTACTCCGCTGTTTTACTTCTTTTCCTCGCCTAAGGAGGCGATGGCTAGTGTCAGTGTGTGGTTTGTGTTGGGCGGATTACTCGTCATGGCGGTGTATGCCATGTTGCTGTACTGGCTTTTCCGTGTGTTGCTGATAGGGAAGAAGTACCGCCAGATGAAGCTGCCTTACCATCGTCTGGGCATGTCGTTCCTGCTGCTTCTGCTGACGGGATTGCTGTTTATCCCTATCCGTGGAGGTTTTACGGTGTCGACGATGAACACCGGTAAGGTTTATTTCAGTACCAATATCCTGCTGAACCATGCTGCTACCAACCCGGCCTTCAGCCTGATGGAGTCATTATCCAAACAGAAAGACTTTGCCAGTCAGTATCGCTTTATGGAGCCGGACGAGGCCGACCGACTGTTTGCCACCCTGATTGACCCGGCTGTCGAAGGAGCCGCACAACCTGCCGATTCGCTGCGTGCCCTGGCCACCGATTCGCTGACAATGGCCGACCGCACCCTGTTCAATACACAGCGGCCCGACGTGTGCATCGTGATTCTGGAAGGCTTCTCTTCACGGCTGATGACTACACTGGGCGGCGCACCCGACATTGCGGTGCAGATGGATAGCCTGACCCGCGAAGGTGTGCTGTTCACCAACTTCTATGCCAACAGCTTTCGTACCGACCGCGGACTTGTATCGATACTGAGCGGTTATCCGGCACAGCCCACGACAAGCATCATGAAATATCCGCGTAAGACGCAGAACCTGCCTGCCATAGCCGGTAGCCTGAAGAAGGCAGGCTACAGTGCCAAGTACTACTATGGTGGCGATGCCGACTTCACCAACATGCGTTCGTACCTGATGTCGTCGGGCTTCGAAGATATTGTAGCCGACAAGGACTTCCCCGTTGCCGACCGTCTGAGCAAGTGGGGCGTGCACGACCATCTGGTGTTCCGCCGTCTGCTGGACGAACTGAAGGAAGAGGCTGCCACCCTTCCTGCCCCCGACGGACAGAAGCAGCCTGCCTACCGCGTCATTCAGACCTCCAGCAGTCACGAGCCCTTCGAAGTGCCCTACCGCCGTCTGGAGAACGACGCCATGAACTCGTTTGCCTACACCGACAGTTGCGTGGGCGACTTCATAAGGCAATACCGTGAGTTGCCCCAGTGGAAAAACACCGTCGTACTGCTTGTCCCCGATCACCTGGGAGCTACGCCCGAACCTGTGAACAACTTCATGATAGAACGTTACCAGATACCGTTGCTGATGGTGGGCGGTGCCATCGAGAAGCCGCGTCGCATCGATGTCTACGGTTCGCAGCAGGACATTGCCGCAACGCTGCTGGCACAACTGGGCTTGCCGCACGGCGAATTTGTGTTCAGCAAGGACCTGATGAACCCGGCATCGCCCCATTTCGCCTTCTTCACCGTGCCCGATGCCTTCGGTGTGGCTACAGCCGACAACCATTTGATATTCGACAACCAGTCGGGCAAGGTCGTTCTTGACGAAGGAGAGCACAAAGGCGCCAATCTGCGTGCAGGCGAGGCCTATCTGCAGAAGTTGTACGACGACCTGGCAACCCGATAAATCACTGAACCGATAACCCTAAACAACAGAACCCGAGAGATGATGTTAATTGACTTTTTGTCGGTCCTGTCCGATGCGGACACCGATTTGCTGCTGGCCATCAACGGATGGCGTGCGGAGTGGGCCGATTACTTTATGTATGCCTTTAGCGGCAAGTTGGTGTGGATTCCCATGTATGCCGCCATATTGTATGTGATATTCCGTAACCTGGGATGGAAGATGGCACTGGGTTGCATCGTCACGGTAGCGTTGACTATCACCTTTGCCGACCAGGTATGCGCCACCCTGATTCGTCCGGTGGCCTGCCGTCTTCGCCCGGCCAATCTGGAGAACCCCATTTCGGACCTGGTGCAGATTGTGAACGGTTACCGGGGCGGTCGCTACGGTTTCCCCTCC
>ULPI01001157.1_pt1 | contig 11045 bp, 6 predicted proteins | sample 1953381 | NCBI WGS metagenome assembly ULPI01 (sample SAMEA4835626, study PRJEB28245) | human gut metagenome | biome: gut microbiome; material: fecal sample | place: Denmark | collected 2008
ATAACAATAAGTAATATATATGATGTATGTAAAAACTATAATAGTGTATTAAATAGTCATATGATGAAAAGTGACGAATGGGGAGCAGTAGCATATTTAAGTAAAAGTAAATATGGGAAACAAAATGAAGAAGTATGGATAAATAATAATAGTAGTTTTATAACAGGTTCAACAGGAAATAGTGCAAGTGCTAATCCAGATATAGGAACAACAAATGATTATACAAGTACACAAGGAGTAAAAGCAAGTACAACAGGAACAGTGTATGGAGTATATGATATGAGTGGAGGAGCATATGAATATGTAGCAGCATATGTAAATAATGGGCACACTAACTTAACAAGTTATGGAAATGGTTTAATAATTGGTGAACTAAAAACGAAAAATGTGTATATTAAAGGAAGTTTGGATAGTGATGTAGATAATTATGAGGCAAATTCTGAAAAATATGGAGATGCGGTTTACGAGACAAGTGAGAGTGGTAGTGGTACTACATCATGGTATGGTGATTTCTCAAGTTTTCCACGCACTGATGGACCTTTCTTCTACCGTGGTGGTATTTACAATAATGGTACAAATACAGGTATGTTCTATTTAAATGTCTTGAGTGGCAGTAATAGTAGCTATGGTTCGTTCCGTCCGGTCTTGATGGTACTTTAAAGCAAGCATAAAATAGCAGGGAATGTCCAAAATTTTGTGTAATTTGAAAAAGGGTATGAAAAAATCTTCCTTATGATAATAAAATATTATAAGAAAGATTTTTTCTTTTGCTCTAATATTGAATTGAAAAAAAATATGTTATATAATCATAAAAAGTCAAAAGAGGAGAAGTAAATATATGGATAATTATGCTGTAAAATTATTTGAAAGTTTGCAAAAGTTAAAAGTAACAGATGAAAACAAAGCAGAAGTGGAAAAAATTAAACAAGATATACGTAAAAAGGATTTTAAAAAGGCTTTAGACAGAATTGAGAAAATTAAAAATAGTAATGTAGAAAAGAAAAATAAAGATAGTAATACATTATATAAAAATGCAGCAGATGTACCAGATGATGACTTTTTTACAAATAACGAAGTAAAAGAAACCAATACAGAAAGCCAAAAAGAAGATAATAAAGAAGACAGGTATAATAATGATGAAAATTATGACGACAATTATGGTGACGATTATGATGATTATGACGAATTTTCAGAAGATCCTTTATTTAATAAGTTAAAAGCATATAATGATGAAGAGGATGATTATTTAGAAGAAACTGAGAGATATGATACAGATAATTTTATAGATGATGACGAAAGTAGTGAAGTAAGCGTAAAAGATACAGAAGATAACTCAAAGAACAAAAAAGGAAGAAAGAAAAATAAGTCGGATATTCAAAATAATAATGAAAAAAGCGAAAACGAAGATAATGAAATAAACGATGACGAAGAAAGTAGCAATGTGGCTGAAAACGAAGATAAAGATGTAGACACAGAAGAAAGTGAAGAAGAAAAAGACGACGAAGAAAATGAAAATTCAAACAATGCAGATGAAATAAATAATATAGAGGATAATGAGGATGAAATTCAAGAGGAAGAAGATACTACTGGAATATATCCTAAACAACTAAAAAATGAAACACTAGAACATATATATTTAGGATTATTACTAACAAATCCTAAGTTAATAGCAAAATATTATGTAACAAAAAAACAATGTTATTTTGAAGACGATAAATGTACAGAGATTTATAAAAGTGTTTTATTTACAGAAGGAAGTAAGTACACTCCAGAAATTGCTAAAGATGGATTTAATTTGCCAAAATACAATAACGAGATACGAGAACTTAAAGACGACTTAATGGCAGAATACATGGATAGTAATTATAGTATAGAAGAAACTTATATAGAACTTAAAAAATTATTTACATTAAGAAAGAGCTATTTGGAAAATCCAATAAAGGAAAATCAAGACAAAATAGTAGAAATAATAAATTATGTTTTATATAAATCTATGTCTGTAGAAGAGGTAGAAAGTGCGGTAAATCAAGTAACAGTTACAGGAAAATTTAAACAGGCTGTTTTAAATAAAGATTTAACAAGCTTTTTAGAGATGGGGGACAATACTTTAACAAATGGATTAGACTTTCCATTTCCTATTCTTTCAGGTGTATTTAAAGGATTAAGAAAGGGAGAAACTATGGCATTTGCAATGCCTTCTAACTCTGGTAAAAGTAGATTTACAATAAACTTAGCAGCATATACAGCATTTGTTCACAAGAAAAAGGTTTTAATTATATCAAATGAAATGTCAGAAGACAAAATGAAACTATGTTTAATTACAACAATAATAAATAATCCAGAAATACAAAAACTTCATGGTCAAGAAATAAGTAAAACAGAAGGAGAGCTTTTAGAATTTAAGTTTAGACCAGATGACATTAAAAAAGTAAAAGTAGATGAAGATGGTTTTGTTGTAAAAGAAGAAAAAGAAAGTCAAGAAGATTTTGTTAAAAGATTAACAGAAATTTCGACAGAATTTAACAAAACAATAAAAGCTGTAGAATGGGCAAATAAAGAAATTAACAATTCTATTTATTTTATAAATATTACAGACCATACAAATGACGAACTTAAAAAAGTTATAATGAATTTTTATTACAAAGAAAAAATAGAGTATGTATTTTATGACACATTAAAAACAGACACTGCAAATATTGGTAAAGGAGAAGAAATAAAGAAAACGGCTACAATACTTTCAAATTTGGCTCAAAATTTTAATATGTTTATTTATTCTACATTACAATTAACAGAAAGTACAACATTACCAATAAACTTAGATGTTAACGATTTAGCAGTTAGCAGGACTGTAAAAGAAGTTTTAGATACACTTTGTTTAATTAAACAAATTAATAAAGAAACATATGATGATTATGAGTATTCACTAAAAGAAGTAGATACAAAATATTTCAATTTAAAGAAATACACAGACCCAGATGTTAGGTATTATGCATGTGTAGTTGACAAAAACAGAGCAGGTGCTAAGCCCAAGGTTTTATTTAGGCTAAATTTAGCATATAACAGATGGGAAGAGTTAGGATATTTAAGAATGAAACAGCAAGTAAAATAGGAGAGCATATGGTAAAAAAGTGGGAAGTAAACAAAGTTAATAATGAAGAAGTAGAACAATTTGCCAAAAAATATAAAATAAGTAATTTATTAGCTAGTATTTTAGTGCGCAAAGAAATAAAAACAGACGAAGAAGTAGCTAAATTTCTACATCCAACAAGAATGGATTTTTACAATCCATTTCTTTTGCCAGATATGGAAAAGGCGGTAGAAAGAATAAATAAAGCAATAGAAAATAAAGAGAAGATAACAATTTATGGGGATTATGATGTAGATGGAATTACAAGTATTACATTACTTAAAAACTTTTTTGCAAATTCTAATATAGATGTTAACACTTATATTCCAAATAGACTTGAAGAAGGATATGGACTAAACAAAGATGCAATAAGGGAAATTTCATATTCTGATACTACACTAATTATAACAGTAGATTGTGGAATTACAGGAATAGAAGAAATTGAGTATGCTAAAAAAATAGGAATAGATGTTATAGTAACAGATCATCATGAACCAGGTGAGGAAATTCCAAAATGTATTGCAGTAATAGATGCAAAAAGAAAGGATAATAAATATCCTTTTAACCAGTTAGCAGGTTGTGGAGTAGCTTTTAAATTAATGCAAGCTTTAGCAACAGATTGGAAATTGCCAGAAAAAGAATATTTAAAATTTTTAGACATAGCAGCAATTGGAACAATCTCGGATATTGTACCACTTGTAGACGAAAATAGAGTAATTGCAAAACTTGGGCTTATGTTAGTAGAAAGGACAAACAATATTGGTTTAAAAACTTTAATAGATTTGTGTGGATTCAAGAAAATAGACTCTACAACAGTTTCTTTTGGACTATCTCCAAGAATAAATGCATGTGGTAGGTTAGGACATGCAGATGAAGCTTTAGAACTATTTTTGGCTAATAATAGGGAAACTACAAAAAAGCTTGCAGAAAAAATGAACGAATATAATTCAGCAAGACAGCAAGTAGAAAGAAAAATATATGACGAAGCAGTACAAGAAATTATAATGGAAAAGGATAAACCTGCTATAGTAATTGGTAAAGAAGGATGGCATCATGGAGTGGCAGGAATTGTTTCTTCAAAAATTACAGACGAGTATTTTAAACCAAGTATATTAATATGTTTTGACGGAGATGAAGGAAAAGGTTCTGGAAGAAGTATACCAGGTTTTGATTTACACGAAGCACTAATGGAATGTTCAGAATATTTAGAAAAATTTGGTGGACATTCAATGGCGGTTGGAATTACAATAAAAAAAGATAAATTTGAAAATTTCAAGAAAGCTTTTATAGAATATACAGAAAGAAAAGATATATCTGAGATAGTTCCAGTAATTAATATAGAAAGAAAGGTAGAATTAAAAGATATTAGCATAGAAAATGTAAAAGAACTGCATCAATTAGAGCCATTTGGAGAGCAAAATAAAATGCCACTGTTTTTAATAGAAAACTTAAAAATAGTCTCAATTAGATCTCTATCAGAAGGAAAGCATTTGAAAATTCTACTAAAACAAGATAACTTTTTTATAGATTCAATAGGATTTAATATGGGGGACTTGACAGAGCAGTATAAAATAGAAGATAGAGTAGATATTGTAGGAACAATAGATGTTAACGCATTTAATGGAAATGAAAATGTTCAAATTACAATAAAAGATATAAGAAAAGCTATATAAATAAGTAGATAAAAGCTATAGCATAAGGAAGTGATTTTATGTCAGAAGTAAAAGAATATACGTTGGATGACGTAATAAAAGAAATGAAAAAGCATAATAGAAAAATAGACACAAAACTTATTAGCAGAGCATATGATTTAGCTAAATCTCAACATGAAGGACAACTTAGAAAGTCTGGTGAACCATACATAATTCACCCTGTTCAAGTTGCTTATATATTAGCAACACTTGGATTAGACGACAGTACAATTTGTGCTGCTCTTCTTCATGATGTTGTGGAGGACACAAATATTACTAAAAAGGACATTATAGAAAAATTTGGCGAAGAAATTGCAAATATGGTTGATGGGGTAACAAAATTAAGTAAATTAGAGTATGCAACCATAGAAGAACAACAAGTAGAAAACTATAGAAAAATGTTTTTGGCTATGGGAAAAGATATAAGAGTAATTTTAATAAAACTTTCAGATAGACTTCATAATATGAGAACTCTTAAATTTCTTTCAAGAGATAGACAAATAGCAAATGCAAGAGAGACTATGGTTTTATATGCTCCTCTTGCAAATCGTTTGGGTATGTATTCTTTAAAGTGGGAGCTTGAAGACTTATCTTTTAAATATTTATATCCAGAGGAGTATAGAGAGTTAGTTGAAGGTATAAATAAAAAAAGAGAAGAAAGATTAAAGTTTATTGACCAAATAATGGAACAAATAAAGACAGCATTAAAAAAGCAAAAAATTGAAGGAGAAGTAACAGGAAGAGCAAAACACTTATACAGTATTTACAACAAAATGAAAAGGGATAATATTACACTTGACCAAGTATATGACTTATTTGCTTTAAGAATTATTGTAAATTCTGTTAAAGACTGTTATGCAGCATTAGGAGTCGTACATGAATTGTATAACCCAATGCCAGGTAGATTTAAAGACTATATTTCTGTACCAAAACCTAATATGTACCAATCTTTACATACAACATTAATTGGACCAAAAGGAACACCATTTGAAGTACAAATTCGTACATGGGATATGCATAGAGTTGCAGAATTTGGTATTGCTGCACATTGGGCTTATAAAGAAGCAAGTTTTAGAACACATAAAAAAGCAAATGTTGTAGTAACAGATGATAAATTATCTTGGCTAAGAGAAACTTTAGAATGGCAAAAAGATTTACAAGACCCAGATGAGTTTATGAAAACTTTAAAAACAGAACTTTTTGAAGATGAGGTTTATGTGTTTACTCCAAAGGGACAAATAAAAGCACTACCAAAAGGAAGTACACCAATTGATTTCGCTTATACAATACATGAAGCAATAGGAAATAAAATGATTGGTTGTAAAGTAAATAGCAAAATGATGCCTATTGTAACAAAACTAAAGAGTGGTGATATTGTAGAGATATTAACATCAGACCAATCTAAAGGCCCAAGTAGGGATTGGCTTAAATTTGTGGCAAGTTCTACTGCTAAAAATAAAATACTTTCTTGGTTTAAGAAAAACCAAAGAGAGGAAAATATAGAAAAGGGAAAAGATGCAGTAGATAAAGAATTTAAGAAATTAGGATTAAGTCATACAGAAATATTTAAGCCGGAATTTGTTCAAGCTGCATTAAATAGGTACAAATTTAATAATACAGACGATATGTATGCAAGTATTGGATTTGGAGGAATAACAGCAGGTAAAGTTGTTACAAGAATATTAGAAGAATATAAAAAAGAACATAACGAGGCAAACATAGAAAAGAAAATAGAAGAGCTTACAAATCAAAAACCACATGAAGATAAAAAATATAATGCAGGAGTTATAGTAAAAGGTATAGACAATTGCTTAGTTAAATTATCTAAATGTTGCAATCCAGTTCCTGGAGATGATATAGTAGGGTATATTACAAAAGGTAGAGGAGTTTCTATACATAGAAAAGACTGTACAAATATAAAATCACTTATTTCAGAAGAAAACAGAATGATAGATGTTGAATGGAGCAAGAGTGAAGAGAAAGCATATGATGTTACAATAGAAATTTATGCAAATGACAGGACTGGTATTCTTGCAGATATTATTACAGCTGTAAATAGCATAAAAACAAAGCTAATTGCAATTAACGCAAGAACTACAAAGGAAAAAATAGTTATTGCAGAAGTTACTGTTGAGGTTGAAAATATAGAAGAATTAAACAAAGTTTTAAAAACTTTAAGAAAAGTAGATAGCGTGTATGAAGTTAAGAGAAAAAAATAAATGATAGAAAATAAATAATAATGATTACTTATTTTTTTAAGAAAAGATTACGAAGGAAGTTATTAAAATGATACTAAAAATAATAAGAGTAAATGGTGGAATACCAGAAAAAACAAATTGCTATATAATTCAAGATGAAAATACAAAAGAAACTATGGTTATAGACCCAGGTGGAAATCCAGAAAAAGTAATAGAGATGTTAGACATTTTAGATGCAAAAGTAAAATATTTATATTTAACACATTGCCATGGAGACCATATCAGTGCATTAAAACAAGTAAGAGATGCAAAAGGTGGAACCATATTAATTCATAGATATGATGTAGAAGGTTTATATAACCAAAATATTAGTTTAACAGATTATATTGGAATAAACCATATACAAATAGAAGCAGATTCTAGGGTGGATGATGGAGATTTATTACATGTTGGAGATATAGAGCTTAAAGTAATTCATACACCTGGGCATACAAAAGGTGGAAGCTCACTATATTGTGAAAAAGAAAAGTGCATATTTACAGGAGATACAATATTTAGAGGCACTTGGGGAAGAACAGATTTGCCAACAAGCAGTTTAGAAGATATAATGAATTCTATTACTAAAAAAATATTAGTATTACCAGATGATACAATAATTTATCCAGGACATGGAAAGTCTACTATTGTATATGAAGAAAAACCTATATACTTTGACTTAAAACCTAGGCTTGATTAATAGAGAAGTAAACTAATATAAGTAAATTCAAATGCTAAAAAATTTTATTAAATGTTTAAGTTTAAATAAACACATGAAAAAATAGATATAATGTATATATTTTTTGACAAACATTATTTTAGAATATAAAGCTAAATAGAAAGGGATGAAGATTATGATAGAACCAAGAACATTACCAGGATTTATGGAATTGCTACCAAACGAACAAATATTATTTGAGCAAATGAAACAAAAAATAGAAAAAACATATCAAAAATTTGGATTTTTACCATTAGATACACCTATATTAGAACTATCAGAAATATTACTTGCAAAAGCAGGAGGAGAAACAGAAAAGCAGATTTATCAATTTCAAAAGGGAGATACAGACATTGCAATGAGGTTTGACTTAACAGTGCCTCTTTCTAAATATGTTGCTAAGAATTATGGAAATTTAAGTTTTCCTTTTAGAAGATATCAAATTGGAAAAGTATATAGAGGAGAAAAAGCTCAAAAAGGAAGATTTCGTGAGTTTTATCAATGTGATATAGACATTATTGGAGATGGAGAGCTAAGCACTATAAATGATGCAGAAATTCCAAGTGTTATATATAACTTAATAAAAGAACTTGGATTTGAAGAATTTACAATTAGAATTAATAATAGAAAGATATTAAATGGATTGTTTGAATATATAAATCAAAAGGATAATTCAGTAGAAATTTTAAGAATAATTGATAAAATCGAAAAAATAGGAAAAGATGCAGTAATAGAAGATTTAGAAGAAATAGGAGTAAGCAAAGAAGCAATAGAAAAAATTATTAATTTTATAGAAATAGATGGAACAACAGATGAGAAATTACAAAAACTACAAGACTTAAATATAGAAAATGAAACATTTAAATTGGGATTAGAAGAATTAATAAGTGTTGTAAAATATATTAGAATATTTGGAGTTCCAGATACACATTTTAAAGTGGATTTAACAATTGCAAGAGGACTAGACTATTACACAGGAACAGTTTATGAAACATTTTTAAATGATTATAGAGAACTTGGAAGTGTATGCTCTGGAGGAAGATACGAAAACTTAGCAGAATATTACACAGACAAAAAGCTTCCAGGAGTAGGAATTTCTATAGGCTTAACAAGACTATTTTATAAATTAAATGAATTAGGACTTATAAAAGCAGAAAAGGCTTCTATGTCAGATGTATTAGTAATTCCAATGGTAGAAGATTTATCAAAACCAATAATATTAGCTAATTCTTTAAGAGAAAAAAATATAAACACAGAAATATATTTAAATGATAAAAAGCTAAAGGCAAAATTAAAATATGCAGATAAATTACAAATTCCATATGTAATAATAGTAGGAGAAGATGAGATAAACTCTGGTGTAATTAGCGTAAAAAATATGATTACAGGAGAAGAGAAAAAAGCTAATATATTAGAAGATGGTAAAAACATAAATGTAGAAGAAATTGTAAGTATAATAAACCACTAAAAATATTACTTTATATATTTCAAAATAAACGAAATAGAAATTTTATGAAACCTGAACAATAATATTATGTTAATGTATTACAACAATAAATGTAGTATTTTTAATTCGACTGCGGACGCACTGCTACTTTAAATTTGTATGCACAAATTTAAAGACCTTGTTTCACTAAAAATATTACATTTATTGTTTTTGTATTGTTAATAATAATTAAAACAGGTTATGTATAAGATTAAATTTATTAGTTTGTCATAATTTAAAATGTACTGGCATATATTAGTATATAAGAACTTGGACAAAGGAGAAATATATTAATATGATTAATATGGCAGTAATTAGTTTAAAAGACATTATAAAATATCTAGTAAAAATAACTATAATAATTACTATTGTAGTAGGACTTACTAGATATTTTTTAAGTGTAAAAAATAATAAAGAAAACAATAACAGTATAGAAAAAAGTAGTGAAGCGGAAGTTATTAGTGAAAATAACAGTAAAGATATAAATAAAAGTTCAAGTGAAGTGAAAAGAGAAAATCAAAGCGAAAGCAAAGGTACAAATGAAAATCGAAATGAAGATAATAAACAATTAGGATTAGAAAATAATTGGCAAAATTTTTTGTCATGTTTAGATATAAGTATACCTGCAATATCACAAATAAATAATAAAGAAAATAGTAGTAGTCCAAAAGAAAATAAAACAATAGAAGATATTTTAAGTGTAAATTTAGGAGTAATAGATAATTTAAATTCAGATAAAAATAATAAGCAAATGGCAGAAAAAAATGCAGAAGATGAAAACACAAATAATGTAGGAAATAACGAGGAAAATAGTAATGAAATTAACAATAAGCCTTCTGAAAATATAGAACATGCAGAAACAGGATTAAAAACAGAAGTATTAGAATCAAATGTAAGTCCAAGATATTCACAAGAATATTATGGAGTGAAAATAAGAAATGAAACAGATTATAAATTAACAAATGAAGTATTAGATCCAAGCAAATTAGAAATAAATAAAGATAATATTATAATTTATCAAACACATTCATGTGAAAGTTATACAGCAAGTGAAAAATATCAATATAAACAAACAGGAAATTTTAGAACCACAGATAAAAATTTTAGTGTAATACGTGTAGGAAGGGAATTAACAGAACAATTAAAATCATATGGATATAATATAATACATGACGAAAACTATCATGATTATCCATCATATACAGGCTCATATACAAGTTCTTTAAATACAGTAACAAAATTACTTGAGGAAAATAAAAACACAGACATAGTTATAGATGTACATAGAGATGCTGTAGGAGACAATAAATATGCGCCTACAGTAAAAATAGGAGATGAATATGCAGCACAAATAATGTTTGTTGTAGGGGGAAATGGAAGTAGTATACCACACCCTAAATGGCAACAAAATCTGAAATTTGCTATAAAAGTGCAACAAAAAGCAAATGAGATGTATCCAGGTTTGTTTAAGCCAATAATATTACGAGAGTCGGGATATAATCAACAAGTATCAAAAGCAGCAAGTTTAATAGAAGTAGGTGCAACAGGAAATACACTAGACCAATGCTTAATTAGTATGAAGTATTTAGCAAAGGTGTTAGATGAGGTACTTAGCAATTAGAAAAATTTGTATAAATTTTTAAAAATAGATAATCTGTAGTGACTATAAGTAAAAGATATGTGTTTATTTCAATAAAAATAATATAATAAAAATTATATTAAAGAGATTATGAATTTTTTATAAGTAATTGAAATGTAATATAAATGTAATGCAAAAGAAATATACAAT
>ULPI01013362.1_pt1 | contig 10757 bp, 8 predicted proteins | sample 1953381 | NCBI WGS metagenome assembly ULPI01 (sample SAMEA4835626, study PRJEB28245) | human gut metagenome | biome: gut microbiome; material: fecal sample | place: Denmark | collected 2008
AGCCGGACACGCAGACGAATCTGTCCTCACATATACTGCCATCACCGCTGTGCTGACGGATAAGGGCGTATTTATCTCCTCGTCTTGCAAGGACTATCACGCAATTATAGAACATATCAAACCACAAACGTTTGCACTGTTCGCAATACGGCACAAGACCGTCATCGCCTGTATTACGTCCCACCAGTCTGCTTGCGCAATCGGGACAGAATGTAAATCTCATATCATTCTCCGTTTTACAAAAAAGCCGCACGGCACAGCCTATGCGCCAAGCGGCTTTTATATATTCTGTTTTTATCAGGAATTTGCCTTTATATAGTTCCAGCTGTCACGGCACATCTGCTCAAGACCTCTCTTAGCTGTCCAGCCGAGCTTTTTCTTAGCAAGTGAGGGATTTGAGTAGCAAGCGGCTGCATCACCCGGACGTCTGCCTGTTATAACATAAGGCACCTTGACCTTGTTTACCTTTTCAAAAGCGTTGATAATATCAAGCACAGAGTATCCCTTGCCTGTACCGAGGTTGTATGCGGGACAGCCTGTATGCGCTCTTGCCGCCTTTATTGCGGCAACATGACCGAGTGCAAGGTCAACAACGTGAATGTAATCTCTTACACAAGTGCCGTCGGGAGTGGGATAATCATTGCCGAATACGCTGAGCGTTGCCATTTTTCCTGAGGCTGTGCGGAGGATAAGGGGCATAAGGTTATTCGGTATACCGTTGGGGTCTTCACCGAGCTTACCGCTCTCGTGCGCACCGATAGGGTTGAAGTAACGTAAAAGGATAATGCTCCACTGATCATCGGATGCATACAGCTCTCTGCACATATTCTCAATCATCAGCTTTGTAGAACCGTAGGGATTGATAGCACTCAGCGGGAAATCCTCTGTTACCGGCACTTTATCGGGTATGCCGTAAACCGTTGCACTCGAGCTGAATACGAGCTTCTTACAGCCGTATTTCTGCATTGTTTCGATAAGCGCAAGAGTTGAGTTGATGTTGTTTTCATAATACATTATAGGCTTTACACAGCTTTCGCCTACTGCCTTGTAGCCGGCAAAATGTATTACTTCTGTGATGAAGTTCTCTCTGAAAATCCTGTCAAGAGCTTCTCTGTCACAGCAGTCATTCTCATAGAATCTGAAATCTTTGCCTGTGATTTCCTTGATAGCCTCAATAGCCTTCGGCTTTGAGTTATAGAAGTTGTCTATTACAATAATATCCTCGCCTGCGTTAAGAAGCTCCACGCAGGTGTGAGAGCCGATATATCCTGCTCCGCCTGTTACCAATACTGCCATAATAATGTTCCTTTCCACAGCATAGAAACGCTGTATCCACAACGGTTTGCCGAAAATAATAACCGTTGCACTAACTTATATTATATATCCGCAGGGTCGGATTGTCAATATTTTTTACTTTGATTGACAAAGAGGAAATAATGTGATAAAATCACATCAGTAGAAGTTTTTTTACATAAATTTGCTTTAATTATTAAGGAGGATTCAAAATGATCAATTTACTTACATCTGCAAGCCGATTTCTGAACGACACAGAAAATTTCAATTCGACCACAGACAAATTGCTCTCCAGCTTATTTGACGGATTTATTTTTTATCTGGCAGTTGTTGTTTTTATAATAACAGTGCTTATTATAACTGCCAAATACAGAAAAAATCCCACGCTCGGCAAGAGAAAATCGCTTACTGCAATAACTGTATTGCTTACCGTATTCGATTCACTTCTTCTGCTGTTCAAGATTGACTTTTTCAGGCTTCTTTGCAACCCTTACGACTATTTCACAAGCTACAATTTCACTTCCTTTGTACCGGGAACAAGCGAATATGCAATATATGTGTCGTACTATATCGTTATAATCGCAACGGTCATTGCCGGAATTATAATGTGCATTGTAGGATATACAACGCTCTCTGACAAGGAACTTAAAAAGAAAGCCTTTGAAAAAGCGGCCGCATTACAGCAGCAGTACAGAGCAGGCTTCGCAGTTCCGCCCCAGCAGATGCAGCAGCCTCAGTGCAACACGTGGAAATGTAACGTTTGCGGTACAATAAACAAGGATATAGGCGGAGATTTCTGTTCGCAGTGTGGCGCACCTAAAAACAGTACTTCCGGCAACTCTAACGGTCAGTAAGGAGGGACCTGTATGCTCCATATAGGTATTGCTATTGCTTTACTCGTTTTATGCAGTTCTTATAAGAGTTGTCCTATCGTTTCAAAACTTACCGGAATCAAGGTGCTGACTATTATTCTGACAGTTCTGGCATCAATTAAACTGATGTCGTTTCTGTTCGGCGTATTACCGATGTATTACGGTTCGGAGAGCGAAAACTATTACCCCATTCTGTCAGTGTTCGCTTCAAGTGTCTTTGCAATAACCGTGATATACTACTGCGGCGTTATCACTCTGAGTGTCATCGCCTGTATCAAGGGATACAAGTGTATGAGCAACAACGAGCTTACCTCTGCGGCTTACAGTGAACAGCAGAGAGTAAACGCCGCAAGAGCACAGCAGATATACCGTACACAATCGTATTCCGATGTACAACAGTGCTACACAACGCAAAATACCGCATGGCAGTGTACAAGCTGTGGCAAGTACAACGAATCGGACAACAAATTCTGCATTTACTGCGGACATATAAGATAAATTCATCAAAGGAGATATGCAAATTGGTACTTATAGCACTTTCGATAATTGTGCTTGTTCTCTGTTCCAGATATAAGCAGGAGCCGATGACGAACAGCCGTACAGGCATAACGATAACAACAATAATTACAGCGGTAATCACATTCTTCGAGTTGACAGGCGTTGTTTCTCTCGGTGTTATGAACGGAATTTTCGGAGGCGACGCTTTCAGGCAGATGCTTTATGACGCTATTGCAAGCGGAGAACTTGATTTTGAGGATTTTGCAACGGCAAATGAAGCGATGGATTTTGCTATTTCCGTTGTTAATGCGGTATTTGTAGTTTCAATGATAGTGTGCATTCTTATAGCCGCTTTCGGCATATTCGCTACCGTTATCGGCTTCAAAACAATGGCCGACAAAACGCTTACGGCAGCCGCAGCGGCAAATACGGTGGCACGCAGTCAGGCATATAATATGCCCGGTTACAATAACTGCAATACTTCTTTTCAGAACGGCTACTATAACTACGGCAATCCTCAGCAGAATTATCAGACTTACGCACATGGCAATACAGAAGCGGCAGCTCAGCCGACAAGCAACGTTTCTCAAAACAGCGAGTGGTACTGCGTATGCGGAAACAAAAATGCCGCAGGACAGAAATTCTGTTCAAACTGCGGTGCGGCAAATCCGGACAGTAACCATCAAGTCTGATTACAAACGCAAAATTCATAATCATATTATAAAAACCGGGTATCTTGCCCGGTTTTTATTTTCCGCCAAATAAATCCGAAATATGTGCCACATTTTTACTTGTTCTTTATTTACATTTTTGTAATAATAAATGTTGTTATCATGCACAAACTCAAGACGTTACTGATTAGTTTTTTATGCAGGTATACGAAATATTAGCAAAATGCAAAATTAGCATCAATTCAGACGTCACATTTTCGGACTTTCTGCGTTATATATATAGGTCGTTTTTTAGCAGTGCTTATAAATACACAGGTTATCCGGCATAAACCAAAAGCAAATTCCCATCAAAAACTACCCTCAATGCCACACCCTGTTATCCGCCAATATCCACATCATACACGACCGCTGTAAAAGAGCCATACAGAGAATACCTGCTCTGTATGGCTCATTTTTATAAGTTTCTGAAATAATTGCAAGCATCATCAGATATGCAATCTTTTGATTATCTTATAAACTACCGAGTTTTCAAGCACGAGCGGTGATTTATGTGCAAAGAACACAATTCCGTTTGCGGGTGACTTGATTTCTTCCTTGACCGTGCCTTCAAACGGATCGAGTATCTCTGCCATTACATCTCCCTGCTCCACCTCGTCGCCGGGCTGTTTTATCCTGCGATATATTCCGCCGCTTTTAGCGTGTACCGACATCAGATGCTCTTCCTCAAGCGTAGTTGCCATATAACCGCCGTGGCTCTGATACTTTATGACGCCCATTCTCGACAAAAAACGAAGTACAGCGCTTACCGCTATATTTGCCGATTCCTCGTCAATATGCTCTGTTTCATTTGTATATACGGAAAATGCGCTGGTATCACAGTTCTGCCAGTTGAAGTTCAGCGTTGCCGTGTCAAACGGCTTGGGCTTTCTTAGAAGTATATACGGAAGACCGAATAAATTTGCAAGTCCTATGTTTTTATGCTCGGTATCCATCATTCTTACATGAGGTATAAAGTCACCGGAAATATAGAATGAAGTAAACTGAATACCGTACTGATATTCCTTTATAAAATCGAATATGCCTGCGGCTATTCTCTGTGTGGTCTTTCCGTGTGCGTCACCGGGGAACATTCTGTTGAGATCGGTATTATCTACCGACCAGAAACGGCGCTGGATATTCATTGAAAACGGATTCAGTGAAGGGATGACCATTATCTGCTTACCGTAGGCAAGATCCCCCTTCTTTTCAATATTCGAAAGGGCTCTTATGATCTGTGAGCATACATATAACTGCTGAACCTCGTTGCCACGCATTGCACCGACTATACAGCAGGTTTTTTCGCCCTTACCGAATCTGTATCCGTTTATCTGAAAATCATCACGGTAAGGTGATTTCAATGTAACTATGTTTTCTTTATTCATTTCAGCACCCTCCGAGTATTCTTGCAAGCAACGAGCCTTCATATACAACGGGGTACTCACGCAACGTAAATACAATACCGCTGCAAGGTGCGAATATTTCCTGTTCGACAGCACCCGAAAGCGGATCGAGTATATCGCCTATGTGATCTCCCTTGGATATTCCTGCCCAGTGCTTTATTGCAGGCATAAAGATACCGGATGTATCCGAATATATGAATGATACGTTTCCATCTGTGGAAACAATAGGATGAGAAACCTTCTTCGTTTCGCCTGTCCATATTCCCATCTCAGCCATCAGGTTGAATATTCCGTCAAGGAGCTGATCGCCGTAAGACTTGGTTATACGCATTCCAACACCCATTTCAGCAACAAGTGTCGGTGTTCCCTCTTTGTTAAGGCTGTGCGAGAGAGTAGCCTCCATAACCGTGACGCTGGAATGCACCCATATAAAGTCAACGTTCAGCATTTTGGCATAGGGCAACAGCTTCGGCGCTGTTTCTTCCGAAATACGCACCTGCGGAATTTCACGCAGGAATATATTGCTTGCGTGAATGTCGATACATATATCCGCACCCTTTATATCGTTCATGATAGCGGCGGCAATATGCTCAGCCACCGCACCGGTTTCCGAGCCCGGAAATATCATATTCATATCAAGGTCAAATATCGGCATCTCACGCTTTATCGAATCCATTCCGAGCGGATTCATAGACGGATATATATCAACTATACCGCTGAGCAAATGCCTGTTTTCGCTGAGCTTTCTTATCAGTTCATAGCAAACGTACTGCCCTTCCAGTTCATCGCCGTGAATACCTGTAACTATACATATACGCTTTTCGTTGCCTGTAAGGTTGTACGGCTCAAAATGATTCTTTTTTATCATCATCCGCTCATTCACAGGGAGTGAAACGGATACAACGTCCTGTAACAAATAGACACCTCCGAAATCTGTCGTTGATATAAGTATATTCCCTTTTAAATTCATTGTCAAGGTCGTAAACAACAAGGCAGGTAATTTATTTTACGGCAGAATATCCGTGTTGCTTTTACCGCTGTATAAAGCGAAACAGCACGATTTGCGATTAATTCTCCGAGTAAGAAGCAAAAGGTGCAAAACATTTCTGCTTTGCACCTTTGCAAATTCTTAATAAACCACAAGCCTCTGCGGTATCAGCTGTCAAACTGTGAATTGTAAAGCTCGGCATAGAAACCGTTCTTTGCAATAAGTTCCTCGTGGTTACCCTGCTCGATAATATCTCCATCCTTAAGAACGAGTATAAGGTCGGCATCTTTTATCGTGGACAGGCGATGTGCTATTACAAAGCTTGTTCTGCCCTTCATAAGATTATCCATAGCCTTTTGTATCTGTATCTCGGTACGGGTATCGACCGAGCTTGTAGCCTCGTCAAGAATCAGTATCTTGTTATTTGCAAGAATCGCTCTTGCTATTGTCAGAAGCTGTTTCTGACCCTGCGATACATTGGATGCTTCCTCGTTTAACTCCATATCATAACCGCCGGGAAGCGTCCTTATGAAATGGTCAACGTGAGCCGCTTTTGCGGCGGCAATGACTTCATCATCTGTCGCATCAAGCTTTCCGTATCGGATATTCTCCATAATACTGCCCTTGAACAGCCATGTATCCTGAAGCACCATTCCGAAAAGCTCTCTAAGCTCGCTCCTGTCGAAGTCTGCTATGTCATACCCGTCAATGAGTATCCTTCCACCGTTAAGCTCATAGAAACGCATAAGCAGTTTGACAATGGTTGTTTTTCCTGCTCCGGTAGGTCCGACAATAGCTATCTTCTGTCCCTGTCTGACGCTTGCACTGAAATCATTGATTATTATCTTTTCGGGGATGTAGCCGAAACGAACGTGCTCAAACGTTACATCACCGGTAATATCAAGCGTTGTTACATTTCTGGTATTACCGGAGGTATCGGTAAGCATTGCGTGTTCCTTCGCACATTGCTCTTCTTCGTCTTCTGCCAGGAATTCAAATACTCTCTCGGCGGCTGCGGCGGTCGACTGAAGCATACTTGATACCTGTGCCAGCTGTGTTATAGGCTGTGTGAAATTCTTGACGTACTGGATAAACGATAATATGTCACCGACCATTATAGTTCCGTTTGCCGCCAGTAAACCTCCGACAACAGCAACAGCAACGTATCCCAGATTTCCTACAAAAGTCATAACAGGCATCATAACACCGGAGAAAAACTGTGACTTCCACGCAGACTTATATAAAATATCATTTGCCTCGTTAAAATCTTCGATAACACGTTCTTCACGGTTGAACGCCTTGACGATATTGTGACCGCCGTAGATTTCCTCGACCTGTCCGTTTATGTGACCGAGATACTCCTGCTGTGACTTGAAATACTTCTGTGAAATCTTTACAACAAAAAGCACAAGCACCATTGAAACAGGAAGAATAAGAACGGCGATAAGCGTCATAAGCGGGCTTATCGACAGCATCATTATCATTACACCTATGATAGTGGTAACAGAGGTGACAAGCTGTGTAATGCTCTGATTCAGATTCTGTGCCAGAGTATCCACATCATTTGTTACTCTTGACAGTGCCTCGCCGTGCGTGCTTTTGTCAAAATAGTTCATCGGCATACGGTTTATCTTTGCGATAAGCTCCTTACGGAGTCTGTAGCTGACCTTCTGTGAAATGCCCGTCATCAGCCAGCCCTGTATAAATGAACAGATACTGCTGATAAGATAAAACCCAATAAGCAAAAGAAGTATAGCGCCGAGCGCATCAAAGTTCACGTCGCCTGTGCCGTTTACCTTTGCGATAATGCCGTTGAAAATCTCCGTTGTGGCATTACCCATCAGCTTAGGACCGATAATATTGAATACGGTTGATGTAATTGCGAATATCACAACGAAAACAAGCGAAATCTTATATTCGCTCATATACCTTGCCAGTTTTCCGATACTGCCCTTGAAATCCTTTGCCTTTTCTACAGGAGCGCCGGGTCCTCCTCTGTGAGAATTACGCATTTACAGCACCCCCTTTTGCGTTATCTATCGCCGCAAGGTCTTTTTGCGACAATTGCGAGTGTGCTATCTGCCTGTATACCTCACAGTTTTCCATAAGCTCACTGTGTGTTCCGATTCCTGCTATTCTGCCCTCGTCAAGCACTATTATTTTGTCGGCATTCAATATCGTGCTGATACGCTGTGCAACGATTATTATCGTGCAATCGTGAATATTGTCGGCAAGTGCCTTTCGCAGCTTCACATCTGTCTTGAAATCAAGCGCAGAGAAGCTGTCGTCAAACAGATATATCTTAGGCTTTTTGGCAATTGCACGGGCAATAGACAGACGCTGTTTCTGTCCGCCCGAAACATTCGTGCCGCCCTGTGAAACAGGCTCGTTGTATTTTTGCGGCTTGCTGTCGATAAATTCAGACGATTGCGAGATCTCTGCGGCAAGTCGGATAGTTTCATCATCGGCATTTTCCGCACCGAATCTTATATTGCTGTCTATCGTTCCCGAGAACAGTATGCCTTTCTGCGATACAAGGCCTGTAACGTCATGGAGAGAATGCTGTGTTACATCTCTGATGTCGGTTCCGTCTATAGTAATACTGCCTTCGGTAACGTCAAAGAATCTCGGTATGAGATTTATAAGCGTTGATTTGCCGCTGCCCGTACTGCCGATAACAGCGGTCGTTTCACCCGCATTTGCGGTAAAGGATATATCGGTCAGAACATCTTCCTTTGCATCGGGATAGCGGAACGAAACGTGATCGAAAGTAACATCGCCCCTTAGCGACGCTTTATCAAATGTTGCCGCATCCGGCTTATCAGTGATGCTCTTTTCGGCTGAAATGACTTCGTTTATTCTCTCTGCGGAAACTGCCGCTCTCGGAAGCATTATTGAGATCATTGTCAGCATAAGGAATGACATTACAATCTGCATCGTATATGTGATAAACGCCATCATATCTCCGACCTGCAAAGAGCCGTCCGAAATCTGTCCTGCACCTACCCATATGATAAGAACGGTGACAAGGTTCATTATCATCATCATAAGAGGCATCATAAACGTCATTGTGCGGTTTGTGAAAAGCATTGCGGATGTCAGATCCTTATTGGCTTTATCGAAACGTTCTTCTTCATATTTTTCACGGCTGAAGGCACGGATAACAGGCAGACCGGTAAGTATCTCCCTTGCAACAAGGTTCAGCTTATCGACCAGTTTCTGCATCAGCTTGAATTTAGGCATCGCAATCTTCATCAGAATAAGCACCACCGCAAGAATAACAATTACGGCAAGGGCGATAATCCACGCCATACCCGTACCGGTAGTCAGTACCATAAATACACCGCCTATGCCGAGAATAGGCGCATATATAACCATTCTGAGCAGCATTACGATAACCATCTGTATCTGCTGTATATCGTTCGTGCTTCTCGTGATAAGGCTGGCAGTGGAAAATCTGTCAATCTCGGCGCTTGAAAAGCTGACAACATTTCTGAACACTCCGGCTCTTAAATCTCTGCCGACCTTCGCCGCTGTTGTCGCCGCAAAGAAACCTACCGTCACAGATACCGCCATCATAAGAAGTGCGATAAGCAGCATTTTTCCGCCGGCTGACAGCAGATAGTTCTGCTGTAATACGTTCATATCTACGCCCAGCGATGAATATTCGTCTTTTACAAAGCGTACTGCGGACTGCTCTGTTATAGTTCCCGGCATTTCCGATATTTTGTCAGACAATGCCGACAGATCGGTATCTCCCATGCCGCCTTTTTCCACAAGTGCCGTAATAATCGTCAGTGCATTTGCTTTGCCGGAAGAAATACCGAGCATTTCTCCTGCCTGTTCAAAAGAAGTAAAAGGCAGTTTAATCCCCTGCTTTTCGGTCATAGATAACAAATCTTCAAAGGAAAGCTCTTTCGTCATCTCAGCCGCCGTCATAGGTATATTGACAGCATTAATGAGCTGTTGTTTTTCATCTTCCGTAAGTTCGTTCAGAAAATAAACGTCATTATCGGCAGACCATGGAAAGCGGTCTTTCTGAGAATCGGTCGCTTCGCCTTTTTTCACAAGAGTATAGCTTTTTGCAAGTATGCTTTTCTGCTCGTCATTCATAAATGCTTCAAGCGCATTATAGCCGTCAACGCTCAGCACATCTGCCGCCGCATTTTCTATACCGCCGTTCTGTATACCTATATCCACGATATCCGATGTGTATTGCGGTAAAGTAAGGTCGCCCCACGCCTGAATTATAAGCAGTACAATTATCAGCAAAACCTGCGGTATGCTGTTTTTGAGATACCCGAATATTTTAAACAAATACTATGCTCCCTTTCTCTTACTTCAGTTCAGCCGACTTTTCGTAAGCGTCCGCAAAACGCAGAACAAGCTCAATCAGCTTATCCGTGTCCTCTTCACCGAGTATTTTAGCTATATTTTCAAGTCTTACAAAAATCTCGTCATATTTTGCTTTTGCCGTTGCTTTTCCGTTTTCAGTGAGCCTGATATATGTTACCCTTCTGTCATCCTTAAGAACGACTCTCTCAACATAACCCTTATCCTCCAGCTTGTTGATAGTCTGTGAAAGATTCGGTCTGGTAAAATTAAGATAGCTGTTAAGTTCGCTCAGTCCAAACAGCTCGGTATCCGGTTTTTCCGCAATAATCTGCGTCATTGCCCAGAAAACTCCTGTTTCACTGGCGTTAAGCCCTTCCATTATTCTGTACTGTCTTGGTTGTGCGGAAAATTTACCAAGTGCTATTATAAGTCTCATTATTCTGTTGTCCATAATTCTTCTCCTTTGTATTTCTCACAGTTATTCCCATACTGCCTGCGAAAATCAATCATTCCTCAATCAGGTAAACCACTTGCTTACCCGATGATAATATGGTATACTTTTTATGTTAACAGATTATAAATTTAATTAACTTCTTTGAACGGAGCAGAAATGAAAATAATTGATACCGAAACAGCAATTATAGGCGGAGGCGCATCGGGG
>ULPI01022509.1_pt1 | contig 10750 bp, 7 predicted proteins | sample 1953381 | NCBI WGS metagenome assembly ULPI01 (sample SAMEA4835626, study PRJEB28245) | human gut metagenome | biome: gut microbiome; material: fecal sample | place: Denmark | collected 2008
TGAAGTAAATCTGAACTTAAATGTTATAATCCCGTTTTCAAATTCGGCTTTATATTTGAATCCATGCATTTCAAGGGCGGATTTTACTATTGAAAGTCCTATTCCGCTGCCGCTCTTATTATCTCCCTTTGCGGCTCTGAAATAAGGTTGCCACAATTTTGAGAGATTTTCCCTGTCAAATGACGAGCATTGATTGCTGATTGACAATACATCATCCGAAACATTAATTGTGATATCCGAACCGTAATCGGAATATTTTTCGGCATTGTCGATAAGATTTTCAAGCACCGTTTTAAGCATGGCAGGGTCAGCCTTAATTTTTGCCTTTGAGTTGTAAATGAAAATAATTTCGTGTTCTGTGTGAACATAATAATTTTCAAGAATTTTCTCAATAAACGGTTTAAAGTCAAAAACTTCGCAATTCAGCTTTAATGCGGGCGAATCGAATCGTGACAAATCGAGCATTCTGTGAATAAGAATGTCCATTTCCTCAGTCTGTTGCTGAATGATTTCTATGTTGTGAAGTCTCTTTTCGGTGTCTTCCTCATTTTTAAGATTTTCCGCAAAACCGCCTATGACAAACAAGGGGGTTTTGAGATTGTGCGCAATTGCATTTGTCATTTCAAGACGGGTTTCCTCCTGTGCGGTTCGCCTTTTAAAATCTTTCCACGAGAAAATTTCAACCGTAATCACCACCGCCATTATCGTAAACGCAACAGCAAATACCGTTATAAACTTCCATAGGCAATCATTGAGTAAATCTATTTCTTTTAAAGAAACAATCAAATAAGACCCCTGTACAACTTTATATACATAGTCACTATCATCGAGATCACTTATCAAGCGATTTTCTTTGTTGTAATAGTAATCACTGCTCAACAAATAACATTTAAAAATCCCGTCATTTACAACAGCAGGTGATTCGTAAATATCAATATAAGATAAGGCGTTATCTTTAAGAATTTGTTCTACATTCTTTTGAGAATATTTAGGTTTGTCCTTTCCAAGAAAAAAATCTTTATCAATTATATTACGGTGCATTTCGTCATTTTCAAACGGAGTAGCCTCTAATTCTTCTATGGTCAAATAATCATATTTGCTAAGGTCAAAGCTATATGTTTTAACAACTTCATCCTGAACATACCAATCATTCACTTTGTTGGTCTTTACAACCTCAAGCTGACAAGGGACATAGCCGTATTTTTCGCTTTCATAAAACTTTTTGCAGATCAAAACATAGTAATTTCCGTCATTATCAGTCGGAGTGTTGAGATATCCGCAAATTTCTTTATTCTCATTATCACTGAGCAAATTTTTAATCACATCAAAACTTATATAATTTCTGTTTTGCGATATATAATACACCGTAAGAACATTATCCGTAGTTATCGTCAAATTTTTCTTATCAGTAATCTGATAGTATGTATTGCTTTTATCAACATTTTCGTTCAGCAATCCTACTTTGTCATTGTATGGATAAGCTCCATTCACCTTATCATCTTGAGAATCTGTTAAATTTATGCCAAGGTTATGCTCTAGATCAATCATCTTCATTTTAAGCTCATTTTCGGCATTGGCAACGAGCAAGTCTTTGGAGCTGTTCAGTATTGCAAGAGAGGTAAAAACCGTTCCCAGCAGACACACAATTATTGTTACGGAAATTATAATGTAATGAAACTTTTTTCGCCGTTTGATATATCTTGATTTCATTTTTTATCCTCTGCCTTATACCCTCGCCGTATTACCGTTTTCAAAACAGACGCATTTTCGCCCAACGCTTTTCGGATATTTTTGATATGCGTGTCAAGCACTCTTTCATCAATCATTGTGTCATAGTGCCAAACGGCTGTGATGATTTTTTCACGGGACACAACGCTGTTTTTATTCTCTAACAGAATTTTAAGAATAGCGTATTCCTTTGCGGTAAGGGTTACTTCTTCACCGTCGGACACAACAACACCGTTGTTCGGATTAAGCGAAACATTCCCCACCGTAAGCAAATTGTGCCGTACAAGTCCTTTTGAACGCTTGATGAGGGCTTTCACCTTTTCATAAAATACGGGCAGAGCAATCGGCTTTACAATGTAATCGTCACAGCCGAGAGCGTAACCGTTGAGCATATCCGCCTCGCTTGTTCTTGCCGTGATGAACATAATCGGCACATCGCTGTATCTGCGGATTTCTTTGCAAAGCGTAAAACCGTCCATTTCGGGAAGCATTACATCAAGGAGCAAAAGGTCATAGCTATTCTCATATGCCTTATCAAGTCCCTTTAAGCCGTTTTCCGCAAGGGTGATATTAAATTTTTCTTTATCTCTTTTTGAAAAATATTCGACAAGCATTTCACGAATATTTTTATCGTCCTCAACCAAAAGAATGTTGTACATTTTCCTCACCGTACTTTGATTGTAATACATTAATCTGAAGTTGATATGTAGATTTCTGTATATTTAAAATTCAGTTTCTGTCATAACTAAAACGGCGGATGCAATTTTCAGCATCCACCGTTTTTATGTATCTTATTTATTGACAAAATATCTGATGATATCCTGACGGGTTACGATACCGATAAAAGTACCGAGGTCATCGGTTACGGGGATAAAGTTCTGATTCATTGCCCGTGCAAGAAGCTCGTCCATACCTACCGAAATTTTAACCGCCGGATTAAAGTCGGGACGGAGTATGTCACGGATACGAAATTCTTCCTGTTCTTCAATATCGCCCGAAGTCTTTTTGTCAATTATATGCCACAAAAAGTCACCCTCGCTCACCGTGCCAACATATTTTCCGTCACGGGTTATAACAGGGATAGCGGTGTAGCTGTGAGCACGCATTTTTTCAAGTCCCTGTCTTAGGGTATTGTCCTCATAAATATATTTTAAAGAATCTTTATGCTTTAAAAGCATAATAACATTCATCTTTTCACCTCCAGTCAAAAAACAAATATTTGTCAGCCAAAGGTCATTATAGTACCAAACAAACAACATTGCAATATCTTTTTACGATATTTTACACAATTATTGCATTTTTGATTTTACATACTTATTTGTAACATAAAGCTGTCCGATAAGGTACACCACGCCTGCCGTGAGCAAAAGCGTTTTAACCTGCAAAAGTCCGCTCATCATAAAAATTACTGCGGTTACGGCTGTAAGAAGATATGCCCATAATTTTGAAAATCTGTTAAAGCATAAAAGCCACAAAATAAGTGCAACGACCGTCAGAACACAGGTTGAGATTATCCAAAAGGTTTCCATAATCGGCTTTGTAAAACCGCCCTCAAGCACGCCGATGTTGATTCCCATAAGGAAAATACTGCAATATTTTCCGATTCTTTCTATGTAAAGCATAGCCCTGTTATCAAAAATTGTTCTGTCTATTCTGTTGCTTTTTATATAGACGATGTCGGGTACAAGCAAAGCAATTGCAAAAGCAAGTCCGTACCAGTTAAAAAGATTTGTACTGAAAAAGTCCATAAGTTCACTCCGTTATTTATTGTTTTCGTGGTATTCACAAAATTCCTTCGTTTTGCTCCAATACTTTATTCCCCAGTTTTCAAAATTCCACTTCTCCATATAATCGTTACATTCGTAGTCGATGTACCACAAAAGTCCGTTGTTTAAAATGAAATTTGTCGGGAAATAGTCTATGTTAATTCCTTTTGGATTCAACAGTCTGCACATTTCACGAATCTGCTCAATATATTCGGGTTTCATCTCATTCTGCAAAACAAGCTCATATGCGGTTTTGCCGTCAATGTAATCTTTAAGAATCCTCTCGTTTTCCACATCGCAGTCAATAAGCTTCGGCAGTCTGAGCCCGGCATTTTTCAGCCGTTCGTAATCGTTAAGCTCACTTTGAATTTTGTTACCGAAGGTATAGTATGAACACGGCTCGTGGTGAATCTGCTTTAAAACATAATTGTGTTCTCCGTCTGAAACAAGGTAGGAATAACCGCCCTTGCCTTTTCCGAGAAGCTTAATGACGGTAAAAGCTTTTCCGTTCACACTCATAGTATCCATACGAACACCTCCGCACATATTACCGTATTATTTTATCACAGCTAAAGTTTAGGTGCAAGTTTTAAATTCTTTATGTGTAATGAACAAATGCTAAAATAAGTACATTCGGTAAAATAAAAAAGCGTGGATTTATAAATTTATTTTCCCATGCGGCAATTTATTACAAATTTGTTGTTGATTTTCTTATTAAAAAAAAGTATGATATAGAATATATTATTCTGCCCAAATGCCACAGTTGTGACATTTGATGCCCACTACAATTGAATAACAACTTTTAACACACAGGAGAAGATTTATTTGGAAAAGAAAAAATTCAGAATCAGCGGAAAGCTGATATTTAATCTCGCTGTTGTGGCAATCTCGATTTATCTGATCATCTACTTCTTTGTTTCGGAGGACGGTCTGATCGACTTGCTCAAAAAGCCTGACGGTTGCAATATGCTGATTATCCTTGCGGCTTTGCTGATTTATGATTTGAACATCCTTGTTGACGCTGTTGTCACGCTGATATATGTGCGGTCAAAGTATGAGAATTTCAGCTTTATTGAGGCTTTGAAGGTCGCATTTGTCGGAGTATTCTTCAGTGCGATTACACCGTCAAGTACAGGCGGACAGCCTATGCAGCTTTACCTTATGTCAAAAAAGAACATAAGCGTAGGTTTCGGTTCGGCTTGTATGACGCAAAAGTTCATTGTGTATCAGATAGTAATGACCGCTGTCAGCGTTATTGCTGTTATCACAAGGTTCAACTATTTCAGTGATGCTTTTACAAACATCTGGTCAACACTTTTCATTATTTTCGGATTTACCGTTCAGCTCGCAATGACGGCTTTGTTCCTGCTTGTTTCATTCAGTCACAAGGTTACAAACAAGCTCATCAATCTTATTTATAAGATTATGAAAAAGTTCAAGTTCATTAAAAATCCCGAAAAAAAGGTTGAAAGACTTCACAAAGAAGTTGATGTGTTTCACGACACAAACAAACAGCTTTTTTCAAGCGTAAAACGGCTTGTTGTAATTTATGCACTTGTATTCATTCAGGTAATTTTAATTCTTTCAATCCCCTACCTCATCTATGTTTCATTTGGAATGGCTCCGATTGCAAGAGCGGCAGGTCAGCCGACACTTTCATTCTATGATTCAATCTGTATTCAGTCATTCGTGCTGTTCACGGCAAACCTTATCCCGCTCCCCGGTGCATCGGGCGGTGCGGAGCTTGCATTCACAATGTACTTCGGTTCATTCTTCAAAATCGGTGCAATAAGCAAAATCAAGCCGGCAATCCTTATGTGGAGATTCATTACATACTACGGAGCAATGCTGATTTCTGCCCCGTTCTCCTACTTTACAAAGGGTAAAAGGCGTGACGATGAAATAAAACAAATTGAAGAAGAACTTGAATCGGAAATGGAAAATAAAAAATCGGAAGAAAAAGTAACTCAGTAGTATTTTCATAAATATCTCTTTCAAAAGAACGGAGCAGACACAATTCAGTCTGCTCCGTTTTTTGTTGTATGACAAACCGTTAGCCATTTTTTACGGTCAATTGTTGGAAACAATTTGTAGCGGCGAACACGGTTTGCCACTACAGTATATCATCAAACATTCTGTTTAAGGCAGGTTTTCAGGTCATCTTCTGCGTTGCTGATTGGACGCAAGCCGAATGTTTCTGACAAATACTGCAACACATTCGGGCTTAAAAATGCAGGGAGTGTCGGGCCGAGGTAGATATTCTTTATTCCGAGGCTTAAAAGTGCCAGCAAATCGGCAACCGCCTTTTGCTCATACCACGAAACAATCAGCGACAACGGCAAGCCGTTTACATCTGTATCAAACGCATCGGCAAGTGCTACGGCAATACAGATTGCGGAGTAAACATCGTTACACTGACCGATGTCGAGTAATCTTGGCAAGCCGTCGATGTCACCGAATTCGAGCTTGTTAAAGCGGTATTTTCCGCAGGCAAGCGTCATAATTATGCAGTCTTTCGGCACATTTTCAGCAAACTCCGTGTAGTAATTTCTGCCCGGTCTTGCACCGTCACAACCGCCGATAAGGAAAAAGTGTCTGACTTTTCCGCTTTTGACGGCCTCGACAATTTTATCGGCATATGAAAGCGTAGCGTGATGACCGAATCCCACAAGAATTTCGTGCGGTTCAACATCTTCCTTAAAACCTCCGAGTTCAATTGCCTGCTGAATAATTTCGCTGAAATCTTTGTCGCCGTTTTCCTTTTTGCCGATGTGCTTAACGCCCTCCCAGCCGACAACATTTGTACTGTAAATTCTGTCTTTGTACGAATCTCTCGGCCGCATAAGGCAGTTTGTCGTCATAAGAATACAACCGGGGATATTGTCAAACTGCTTTTGCTGATCTTGCCATGCACCGCCGAAATTGCCGATAAGATGCGGATATTTTTTTAAACCGTCATAGCCGTGGCACGGTAGCATTTCGCCGTGAGTATAAACATTTATGCCCTTGCCCTTTGACTGTTCAAGGAGCATTTCAAGGTCTTTCAAATCGTGACCCGACACAATAATAAACGGACCTTTTTTGATGTGAACATCAACCTTGTGCGGTGACGGATTACCGTAGGTTTCAGTGTTTGCTTCATCAAGTTTTTTCATAACTTCAAGAGCATTTTCACCCGTTCTCATCGTCATTCTGATAAGCTCCTCAACCGTGAGCGAATCATCCGTTGTCGCCTCAAGTGCAGTGATGTAAAAATCGTCAACCTGATCGCTAAAATAGCCGAGTTCACGAGCCTGATGACCGTAGGCGCTTATGCCTTTGAGACCGTAAACAATTGTCTGTCTTAAAGAGCGGATGTCGGGGTCAAGCGACTTTTCGTACATAATTCCCGCAAGCGGTGCGTCTTTGAGCATTTCCGACTTTGTTTCGGGAAGATTGTAGGTTGCGTGCAGAGTATGATTTTTTATTTCGTCCACAACTTCACGAAGTTTTTCCTTGATTTGCTGAGATTCACGCAAAAGCGACACATGCACATCGGCATCAAAGTTTACATTCGTCAGCGTTGTAAAAAGGCAGTTTTCCACAAAGCGAACAATGTCCTTGTCAATGTGCTGACCTTTTTCAATAAGCACCTTGCCGTAACAGCTTATGCCCTTCAGCTGAAAGATAAGTAAATCCTGAAGATTTGCAATTTCGGGAGTTTTTCCGCAAACACCGAGCCGTGTGCAACCCTTTCCGTTTGCCGTCTGTTCACACTGATAGCAAAACATCTCATAACCCAAGTCCATATTATTACTCATAAAAATTACCTCCGAAACATTCTGCAAATATTATCTGCAAATTTTCGGAGGTTTATTCTTAATTTGGATTTTTAATAAACACTGAATGAAGTGCTCTCACTCTGACCGCCGCCTGAAACGGTTATCGGATAAGTTCCCGATTTTGTTCTTGTGCCGACTTTCCAAGACCACGATGCGTTGCCATTGCTGTCGGAAGTAACATCTTCAAGTCCGCTTGCCGTTGATATTCCGCTGTTATACACAACTGTGATTGAATATGTTGTGTTTGGAGCGCCGTGAATACTAACGCTCGCAAACGAACCTGCACTTACGCTTGATGTAACATTTGTAAATTCGAGCGTTGTTTCAGCCTGTGACGACTTATCCTCATGCTTTTCTACAACCTTTTTTACAGGTTTTTTAGTGGGTTTCTGAGTAGGCTTTTCAGTCGGTTTCTCGGTGGTCAGCTCTTCCGTTGTAGGTTCTTCGGTTGTCGGCTCTTCCGTAGTCACTTCGGCAGTTGTTTCGTCTTCAAAAACAGACGAAACAATGTCATCAACAGTATTGATTGACTCTGATGCTTGGGAACATCCCGAAAATGTAAGGAGCAATCCCAGTGTTACCGCAACAGCTAATGTTCTAAATTTTCTCATCTATTGTCACCTCATACAATTATTTTATTTAATAATAGTACAATTTGTTTTATTTGTAAAGAGTTTTTTGTGCAAATAATCAATAATTGTTATTTTTTAGAACAAAACTGTGTAAAAAAGAACAGCCAAAAGGCTGTTCTAAAAAATGTATTAGATTTTTATTTTAAAGATTTGCGAAAACCTTTGTACCTTTATTCTTAATCCAATACCAAACCGGAAGGCTGATGAGGATAAAATAAAGTGCTGTGCAGGCGAGGAAAATTTCTGTCGAAATTTTGATTTCAAAGCTGAGAAGAACCGGATACGCAATAGCAGGTACGCATACGGCAAGAACTGAAAGCAATAATGAAAGCATAACGCTTGCACTCTGTTTTACTGCCTCAGCGGTTGTATTCCAATCAAGCTTTGGCTTTTTCAGGTCAAACATAAGTCCGAGAAGTCCCGAGAACAACGAGAAAATTATCGGAATAAGAATTGTGATAATAATATTAACCGGTTTCATTCCGAGCATTATTGAGAGAACAACCGAGGGTACAAGTGAAACAACACCGTTTACAATAAAGTGAAGTTTCAGCTTTTGCGTAAGCACCTGCAATGGTGATACAGGAAGCGACTGCATAAGCCAGAGATTCTTTGCCTCCATTGAAATTGATGCCGCAGAAATCGGTCCAACTGCAATAACGAATGAAATTATCAGCGGAAGATATACCGAAATAATGTCGGTAAATTCACTTGTAAGTGTATTCACCATATTGAACTGGAACACCGCATAAATTGTTCCGCCTACCATAATTAACGCACTGAGTCCGCTGTTAAGCATATAGGTTGCGTTGCCTGTGAACATCATTCTTTCTTTGCGTAAAAGCGCCTTTGATGCAGAACTTACTTTCAAAGTTTTCTCTTTATACACGGCTTTCTTCGCACCCTTTTTCGCTGTTGCAAGCTTTATGAAGCTGTGAGAAAGCACCGCATAAACAACTGCAAAGAACGCAATAATTACGACAGCAACACCAAAAAGCGGCAACAATTCGCCCGATGCGCCAAGTCCTGTGAGATAAAGCGGATATGCACTGTCCATTATATTTGCACCGATGCCAATTGAATTTGCAGCGAGTGTTTTTACAAGGTCCTCTGCCTGATAATAAAGGTAAAAATACAGTGCAAAGAAAACAAGTGAAAATACAATTGTCACAACATTTTTATGTCTTGTCCTTGATGTTACAAGTGCAATCAGCCAGCCGAGAACACACGAAACGCTCAGGCTTAAAAGCGGAACTAAAAGCAGAATCACAATCTGACTTACTACAAGCGAAGCCGAAACAGACACGTTTGTTGCATAGGCCGCAAAAGCAGGGACCTGTACAAGTGCACAAAAGAGAAGATTTTGTGCATACAGTGGCAACATTCTGCAAAAGAGAATACTGCGAGGCGGAATAGGCATTGAAAGCAAAAGTTCATTATCCTTTGCCTCATAAAGCTGTGAGAGCGAAAGGAAAATACAGCCTATTGTGCTGATTACAAACGACGCACCCATAACATAGAGAAAATACAACCAACTGAATCCCGATGTTGCAAGCATAGGTGCCATCATGCTGAACATATTGTAGAACATAAATGCAAATACAACACCGACAAAAGCGAGAAGAGCAAGATAAACAGCCGGTGAGTTAAATGAACTTTTTTTGCCGTTCTTTTTCTTGTTTGACGAATTTGCGGTGTACCGTGCAAGTGCCTTTTGAAATTGGAGTTTAATTAAGGTTTTAAGCATCTTTCTCCTCCAGTTCAAGGAATACATCTTCAAGCGAATCATCGCCCTTGACCTCATCCATTGTACCCGACTTGATAAGTTTGCCGCTTTTGATGATAGCAACCTTGTCGCAAAGCTTTTCGGCAACTTCAAGCACATGGGTTGAGAAGAAAATCGCACCGCCGTTATCGCACATCTCTCTCATCAAAGTTTTGAGAAGGTGGGATGATTTTGGGTCAAGACCTACAAAAGGTTCATCCATAATGATAAGCTTGGGGTTATGTATGAGTGCGGAAACAATTGCAAGTTTTTGTTTCATACCGTGAGAATAGCCGTCAATTGTCTGAGCAAGTGCATTTTTAATTTCAAACATTTCAGCATATTTACTGATTCTTGCCTGACGGTCAGACTGGCTGATTCCGAAAATATCGGCAATAAAATTGAGGTACTTAATACCTGTCATAAACTCATACAAATCGGGATTGTCGGGAATGTAAGCAATTTTGCGCTTACATTCGAGAGGTTTTTCTTTTACCGACACACCGTCAACATAGATTTCGCCCTCGTCAAAGTTGAGAATTCCACAGCAGGATTTGATTGTTGTTGTCTTTCCTGCACCGTTGTGTCCGATAAAGCCATAAATCTCGCCTTTTTGAATATGAAGTGACAAATCGTCAACAGCCTTTTTGTCACCGTATTTTTTAGTTAAATGTTCTATTCTGAGCATAAGCGCTCCTCCTATAGCCAAATAAATTACTCAAATTATACTACACAAAATATTCTTGTGTCAATATGTTATAAAAATTCAACAAATTTGAATTACAAACCAATAAATCTGCGAATTTTGAATAACCGAAACCGTTTTTGATGAAATGTAAAATCTATTGAAATATTTTGCATTACGAATCATCTTGAATATGTGCAGGAATGATTTATAATATTAGTACAGATTATTTTTTGGAGGTTCATCTTGGCAAAGTTCAAAAGAAAATATACACTCGGGGAAGAAATTTTCAACTCTGTATCACACGGAATCGGTGCAGGTCTGTCGATTGCGGGAACGGTTGTGCTTATCGT
>ULPI01012412.1_pt1 | contig 10706 bp, 9 predicted proteins | sample 1953381 | NCBI WGS metagenome assembly ULPI01 (sample SAMEA4835626, study PRJEB28245) | human gut metagenome | biome: gut microbiome; material: fecal sample | place: Denmark | collected 2008
CCCCGAAAGGCTTGCCGATGCAATGGAGGCAATGCGTAAATATTCGGTTGAGCCGAAAAAATTAAGGCTTGTTCAACAGCGAAAGTCAAAAGCCCCGAAGCTCTTTTTGCTTGAAGGCAGAAGGGGCGGCAAAAGGGGATTTCTTGAGGTTATGCCAACCCTGTTTATTGAGGACGAAAGCAGAAACTTTTCCGAAGAAATGCTGAACATCTACGGCAGTTACAAGGAGGACTATATAAATTGAGCGGAATTTTATATGTAACGGGAACGCCGATCGGCAACCTCGGAGATTTTTCACCGAGAGCCGCAGAAACCCTCGAATCGGTTGATTTCATTGCGGCAGAGGACACAAGGGTAACGCTTAAGCTCTTGAATCATTTCGGCATAAAAAAGCCTATGGTGAGCTATTTTGAACACAACAAGCGTGAGCGTGGCGAAATCATCTGCAACAGAATTGAACAGGGCGAAAATTGTGCAATTGTAACGGACGCCGGAATGCCGTGCATTTCCGATCCGGGTGAAGATTTGATAAAGCTCTGCGAGGAGCGTGGAATAAAAACCGTGGTGATTCCCGGTCCGAGTGCCGTGATTTCCGCACTTGCGGTTTCGGGACTTGAAACAGGCAGATTCACATTTGAAGGCTTTTTGAGCGTGAACAAAAAGAGCCGCAACGAGCATCTTGACAGTCTGAAAAACGAACACAGAACAATGATTTTCTACGAAGCACCACACAAGCTTCCGCAAACTCTCCGAGATTTGTACAGCTTTTTCGGTGACAGAAAGCTTTCGATTGTTCGTGAACTCACCAAAGTTCACGAAGAAGTAATCCGCACCACAACAAAACATGCTGCGGAAAATTATGCAGACGGCAGTCTGAAGGGCGAATTTGTGCTTGTGCTTGAGGGCAAAAAGCAAGAGGAAAAATCCGAAGAATACACCCTTGAATTTGCGGTTGAAACCGCCCGCAAGCTGATTGAAAACGGTGCAAAGCCCACCGAGGCGGCAAAAGAAGCGGCAAGTATAACAGGCTTTAAGAAAAATGAGATTTACAGGGAGCTGTTGTAAATGACATACGAAAATGCTGTTGAAAAAATTCATTCACTTTTGACATTTGGTTCTCGTCCGGGACTTGACCGAATGAGAATTTTGCTTGACAGGCTCGGAAATCCGCAGGACAGGCTGAAATTTATACACATTGCAGGTACGAACGGCAAAGGCTCGGTTTGTGCCATGCTTTCATCCGCACTTGTTGCGGCAGGCTACAAAACAGGCTTGTTCATTTCACCGTATATCACGGATTTTCGTGAGAGGATACAAATAAACAATTGTATGGTGAGCGAGTCCGTTCTTACGGATGCGGTTGAAAAAACTTTCCCTATTATCGAGCAACTGCGTAAAGAGGGCACAATCATCACAGAATTTGAGTATGTCAACGCTCTTCAATTTTATATACATGCAAATGCAGATTGTGACATTGTTGTTCTTGAAACAGGAATGGGCGGTCTGCTCGACTGCACCAATACTATAAAATCACCGCTTTGTGCCGTTATCACCACAATCGGACTTGACCACACGGCAATTCTCGGTGATACAATTGAAAAAATTGCACAGCAAAAATGCGGAATCTTCAAGCCCGACTCAATGGCGGTTACTTCAAAGCAGGATATCCGTGCAATGAAGGTTATTGAATCAACTGCAAGAGAAAAGAAAATTCCGCTTGCAACGAGCGAGAGCGTTAATATTGATGTCATCGAAACCACCTTAAAGGGCAGTCGCTTTATGTTTAACGGTGTTGAAATTGACCTTCCGCTTTCGGGTGATCATCAGCTTGAAAATGCAAAAACCGCACTTGCGGCACTTGATATGCTCCGTTGCAATTCTCTGATTTCAATAACAGATGAGCAGATTGCAAACGGTTTTGCAAAGGCTGTCAACCCTGCAAGACTTGAGCTGTTGAGTGAAAAGCCGATTGTTCTGCTTGACGGTGCTCACAATCCTAACGGAATTGAGGCGCTTAAATCGGCAATTCAAAAATTCCTTCCGAATAAGTATATAATTGCAATCACGGGGATGCTTGCCGACAAGGATGTCAGCACTTCGGTAAAACTGCTTGACGGAGTTTTTGACAGAGTTTACACAGTTCCCGTTCACAATCCAAGGGCAATGCACCCTGCAAAGCTTATGCAACAGTATGCAAGATTTGTTGACGATACAGTAACCTTTGAAAGTGCCGAACACGCATTTGATATGGCTTTTGAACAGGCTGAAAAGACCGATTGTGCAGTTGTAATCTGCGGTTCGCTCTATCTTGCAGGCGAAATCCGTCCGTATATTATCAATAAAATTAAGGCTGAAAACGAATCAGCCGAAAAGTAAATTTTTCGTTACAACAGAATAAAACAAATTTTTTGCTCCGCACTTATTATCATTAAGATAACAGGTGCGGAGCTTTTATTTTTTAGAAGGACTGATAAAATTGCTGAAAACGGAATTTAAAAATAATATTCTCACGGCATACATTGACGGCGAAATTGACCACGATTCGGCGGCAGGAATACGCACAAAAATTGACGCCGCCGTTCAGACAAACAAACCGAAACTTTTGTGCCTTGATTTTTCAAAAGTATCGTTTATGGACTCATCGGGCATAGGTCTTGTAATGGGGCGATACCGCCAGATGAAACTTGTCGGCGGAGCATTGCGTGTGATTAATATTCCCGACAGATTGTACAGGCTTTTTTCAATGTCGGGACTTGAAAGTTTGGGGGTGTTGAGATGAAAACAGTAAATGAAATGAAACTTTGCGTGCCGTCAAAAAGCTGTAATGAGGCTTTTGCACGGTGCGTTGTGTCGGCATTTGTAATGAGCCTTGATCCTACCGTGAACGAACTCAGCGACCTAAAAACTGCTGTATCCGAAGCTGTGACAAACTGCATTGTTCACGGCTACCGCCACCAAAGCGGAAAAATTTACATAAACGGAAAAATTACCTCCGAAAACAAGGTAATAATCACAATCCGTGACAAAGGCTGCGGAATTTCCGATATTAAAAAGGCAATGGAACCGTTGTTTACAACCGCTCCCGAGGAGGACAGGGCAGGACTCGGCTTTGCAGTTATGCAGAGCTTTTGCGACAAGGTGCGTGTCCGTTCAAAGCCCGACAGCGGAACAACTGTAACTCTTGAAAAAATTATAGGTTCGGAAAATGACCGATAAAAATAAACTTGCCGACAAAAATATGGGACTTGTCCATGCCTGTTGCAAACGATTTTCAGGCAAAGGAATAGAGTACGAAGAACTTTTTGCATCAGGTTGTCTCGGACTCGCAAAGGCGATTAATAACTTTGACGAAAGCCGTAACCTGCAGTTTTCAACCTATGCCTTTCCTGTAATTATGGGCGAAATTAAGCGACTTTTCCGTGACGGCGGTGCAATCAGGGTAAGCCGCACATTAAAAGAGCTTTCGCTTGCAATATCAAGGCTTAACAATGAAAGTAAGCTGAAAAACGGCAGAGAACTCACCGTGAGCGAGCTTGCCGAAAGGCTTGATACAAGCGAGGAAAAAATCATTGACGCACTCAACAGCACAAGAGTTCCTCTCTCCCTGACTGCCGAATATGACAGCGAGGGCAACCCACAGCTTGATGTCCCGACAGATGATATTCAGGACGAAATCTCGGAACGATTGTCACTTGAACAGGCAGTAAAATCCCTATGCGACACCGACCGAAAAATAATTCAACTGCGGTACTATCGGAGCAAAACACAAACTCAAACCGCCAAAATTCTTTCCATGACGCAGGTTCAAATCAGTCGGCGGGAAAAGAAAATCCTCACCGCCATTCGGGACAAAATGTCGGTTTAGCACCACGATTTCCCGAATGCGGCGTTCAATGAATCCCTGCATATTTTTATTTATAAAAAAATTCATATTTAACAACAAAAGCGCCCGAATAACGGACGCTTTTACTTTTTCTTTAATTCTGTTTTTCAAGCTTCAGCTTTTCAACAATTGCATCAACCGTGGTTTCGATACTGCTCAGCTCCATTGACACCGTGATATCGGCATACTTTTTATAGAGCGGATAACGCACTCTGTACACATCATCAAGAGTTTCACCCTTACCGAATGCAATGCCTCTTGTTTTGATATTTGTAACTCTGCGCTTGATTTCATCAAGGTCAACATCAATGAAAACTACCTTGCCGTTTTTTCTGAGGTTTTCCATGGCATTTTCGCTGAGAACCATTGAACCGCCTGTTGCGATAACGGTCTTGTCGTAGTCAAGCTCTGCACCGATTCTTCCCTCAAGGTGGAGAAAAAAGTCAAGACCTTCATTATCAAGAATCTTCTGCAACGGCTTTCCTGCCTCTTTGCAGATTATCAAATCTACATCAACAAAGGAATAACCCAGCGCCTTGGCAAGCAACACACCGACTGTGCTTTTGCCCGATCCAGGCATTCCGATTAAAACTATATTTTTCATATTAAAGAATCCTTACATTAAGTGAATCTGTGCTTGAAGTCGGGCAGGTTTTGTTTGACGAAAGCACAACAACCGTGTCGCCTTTTTTGACAACGCCTGTGCTGAGTGCCTTTTCCATAGCCTGTTTCGTAATTGAATCAGATGTGCGCTTTTCTTCGCCCATGACAGCCATAACACCCCAGTTAAGGCAGAGCTTTCTGCACACAAGCTGTGATGTTGCAACTGCAATAACGGGACAGTCAGGTCTGTAATGAACCATCGCTCTTGCAACTCGACCTGTTGCACTTTCAACAATAATAGCCTTTGCGCCTACTGCCTGTGCAATATTCTTTGCAGCTTTACAGATACTTGATCTGATTGGGTTAGTGTCCTTCATTCCGTGTTCTTCCACATACTCATGAAGTGCGGTAAATTCACCGTTTTCCTCAGCCTCCGAACAAATTGCGTCAAGTGCCTTTACGCTTTCAATCGGGTACTTACCTGCGGCGGATTCTGCCGAAAGCATTACTGCGCTTGTGCCGTCATAAACTGCATTGGCAACATCACTGATTTCGGCTCTTGTAGGACGGGGAGCCGTTGTCATACTCTCAAGCATCTGGGTTGCAGTGATTACATACTTACCTCTTGAAACAACCTTTCTGATGATTGTTTTCTGGATTTCAGGCAGCTTGATAAACGGAATTTCAACACCCATATCTCCTCGAGCAACCATAATACCGTCTGCGTAATCAATGATTGCGTCCATATCGTCAACACCGCTCTGATTTTCAATCTTTGCGATAATTTCAACATACTCATAGCCGAGGCTGTCAATAAAGTCACGAAGAGTTCTAACATCATCGTGATTGCGGACAAATGATGCGGCAACAACTGTTGCACCGTGGTTAAGACCGAACTCAATGTCCTTTCTGTCCTGAGCGCTTACATACGGCATATTGATAAAGTAGCCCGGAATGTTGATACTCTTGCGGTTTTTAAGCACACCGCCCTTGTTTACGGTACAAACGATTGACTCGGGATTTACCGACTTAACGACAAGCGAGATAATACCGTCATCAAGCAAAAGCTCTCTGCCGATTGCCTCCTGACCTTCGGATTCAAAAATATCAACAAGCTTTGGAAACGAAAGGCTTACACCTGTTTCGTCGCCCTCTTCTTTGTTTTTAAAAAGACTGAACTCTGCACCCTCGACAAGTTCAACAGAACCGTCCTTGAATGTGCCGACTCTGACCTCAGGGCCCTTTGTATCGAGCAGAATTGCAACATTTTGACCACTCTCTGCAATTGCCTCTTTAAGGTTTTTGATTGTAACCTCAAGCCGGTCATAAACGCCGTGTGACATATTGATTCTGGCAACATTCATACCTGCGTCAATCATTTTACGCATCATTTCTTTTGAATCGCAGGCAGGCCCAATGGTACAAACTATCTTAGTTTTTCTCATGATTTCTCCGTCCTTTTAAAATGCTTATATCCTGTTATTGTGCATATGTATAAATCTGTGTAAAAATTTTGATTACACTCATTATATATTATTCACAACACAATTTCAATCTTTGATTTGTAAAATTTTACATTCTGTGGCTTGTACAAAAATTTTCAAAACAATAACAAAAAATCGGGCAGTTTCCTGCCCGATTCTGTGCCTAAATTATACAAGATTTACGACAATCTTCTGAATTTGTGTTGCGTCAATAACGCTGATTTCACCGTCACCGTTTACATCGGCAACATTGAGCTGACTGTCTGTGAGTGTTTCAAGACTTACAATGTACTTCTGAACAAGAGTTGCGTCCATTACAGTAACTTCGCCGTCACCGTCAACATCACCGATTTTAGCGGAAGGAGTGTACTCGCTAAACCACTTACTGCTGATCCATGCCGCACGGCTTGTCATCCAATCAGCCGCATAGTTATACATATCCGTAAAACTGCCCTGATTGTAGCTTGTCTTAGTGTTACTTACGGTATATATACCTGTTGTCATATCAAAGTCAGCCTTGTTCATTGATGTGTGGTCACAAATCCAACTGCTCGTTCTTATATGCCAGCCGCTTTTGTAATTCATTGCACCGCTGTCCTTGAGAAGGTCAAAATACTGTGTTTTTGTATAGAATTCGTCAGAACCCTTGTAAGATGTGGTCTTGCCTGCAAAATAGTTGATTGCAGGAACAAACTGCTCAAACCAGATATTTACGGCAGCCTTATTAAGCTGAGTGTTTCTTGAAATGTTGTTAATAATGTTGGTGCTGCTCTGAGTGCGTTTTTGTCTGTCCTTGAATCTGCACCACCAGCCTGAATACTGTGTGTAATCCTTAACACCGAAGTTCTGAAGATCCCAAGCACTGCCTGCAGCATTACCGAGCGCATTATCGTAGTCCCATACAGGTGAGCCGAAGAACTTATAGTTACCGTCAGAATCCTGCTTATAAACAAAGTAAACGCTTGAAACACCGGAATCCCAGTTTTTACCGAGTTCATTTATAAGCCACAGCTTTGCGCAGGAATCGACATCAGCATACTGTGAAAGGTCGGAGTCTGCTTTTTTAGCGGCTCTGTGGAAAGCATTGTACTTTTCACGGACATAGTTCTTAACTTCATTATAGCCCTTGTCGCCTTCCGAAAGCTCAGGAGCTTTAATTGTAACCTTGATACCGTCATCACATTTTACATAGTAATCTTCACCGTCTACAGCACCGGAATCAACTTCACAAAGGAACGGGAAATCCTTGTTTACATTGCCGTCAGCGTCAAGGTATGCAGTATCGTCAATATCGTTGATAAGGGCATTTTTGCCCACCTCAATTTTTTCGGTCATCTGATATGAACCCCAGTAATAACCGTCTGAGTAGAAATCAACATATCTTGAATCCGAAGCATATGGAGTTCCTACCGCATCTGCAAGGTCATAAAGAAAACGGTTTCTTGTGAGTGAATCATCCTGATAGTTTGCAAGAAGAGAGAACTTTTTACCCTTTGACATACCGCCGATTGAAACCTTATCGGAATATGTGATGTTGTAAGGCTTCTTAGCCTTGCCCCATGTTGAATTGCCTCTGCCCTTGATTTTCTTGATTGAAGTATTGTCAATCTTGCCGTTCCTGTCAACAATAGCGCCTGTTGCAGAGGAATAGTTGCTCTTATCCTCGTTAAGATAAGAGATAAGTTCCTTGCCGTTGCCGTCAGCATTGCTGTTGTTCACATAGATTGCAGACTCGGCAGAGGACTTTAAGAATGTGAGGGAATAGGTTTTTCCGTCGGCAGTAACATTGCCTGCCTTATCAATTGTGTACGAAACCTCCCTCGACTCGCCTGACGGTATAGTTACATTATTAACCGTAACGCTTTTTGAATATGCGTTATAAAGCTCAACGCTTGTTGACGAAACACTGCTTGGAAGGAAGAAATACTTCCTATTAGTATTCAATTCCTCCATATCCTCGTTGTGTTTACATTGCCATGCAACCCATGCGTCAGAATCGTCAGAACCGCTTACTGCGTGTGCATAAAGTGCATTCTGAGTTTTAAATGAAAGAGTCGGTGTTGATGTTTGAGCGGCAGAAACAGAAAATACCGACATACCGCCAACGGTCATCAAACCAGCAAGTACAATTGAAAGCGCTTTTTTTGTTGTCCTCACTATAATCACTCCTAAAAAATTATATCAATAAGGAACTTTTAGATATATTCACAAAAAGTTCACTTGTTAATCACATCCGTAAAAATTATTGTACCATTTGCATAAAATTAATACAAGTAATTTTTCAATATATAACGGTACAATTTTGCGAAATTTCTTTATTTTCGTTGATTAATTTGATATAATATTATGGTAAAGATACGGTAACACTTACCGAAATTTTAAATCACATTAAGGAAGTGGCATAATGCGTAATTACGGCAAAAAGAAAAACTATTGTCTTATTGCGGCACTTGCATCACTTGTAGCTTTTTCAACTATGGCTGCAAGCGTTATGAGTGGTTGCGGAGAAAATTCGGATGAACAGAAAGCAACAGAGATTGTTCACGAAACACGCATAGATACTCAGATTGAAACAAAAATTGAAACATACACCGAGGTTGTAACAGACGCTCAGGGCAACACTGAATATGTTAAAGAAACAAAAGCTGTGCCTGTAAACAACAACGCCGGCGGCAACAGCAAGTCAGGCGATTCAGGCAATAACTCCGAAAACTCAGGCGGCAGTTCTTCAGGCAAAAATTCAAACAGTCAGCAGAGTTCCGTTATTGAAAAGAGTGAAACAAGCAAAACTACTAACAACAGTTCTTCAAAAACAGACTCAGCCAAAACTAATAACAACAGTAATAAGAATAATAACAACAGCAATAAAAATAACAACAGCAATAACAACAGCAACAAAAATAATAACAGTTCATCTTCAAAGTCGGATTCATCAAAATCTGATGACAGCAACAGCAAGTCACTTAAAATCGGCGGCAAAACATTCAATGTAGGTGACACAATTGTATGCACATACAAATTGAAAACACCGGCAGTTCTCGAAAACTATCAGGCAAGGATCAAATATGATTCATCAAAGCTTACCTGCAAAAGTGCAAAAATGTCTGAACCCGCCAAAAACGGAGCTATGCTCAACATAAAGATTGCCGGAGAGATTTCTATAAGCGGCGTCAACATCGGTGACGGTTATGACTACACGAACGGCGGTACATTTATGACCGTAGTATATGAAGTTAAAGGCGGCGGCTCAACATCACCAAGTTATCACTGGGAAGTTGCCTGCAGAGCAAGCGACAGTAAGAACCTTATCGACAAAAAGGGTAAGCCTGCGAGCGGTTTTAAGCTCAGCTCATCTTATAAAGATTAGGTTGCCAACTAAAAATTGAATTGCTTTTAAAACCGTAAAATGAGGCTGTGAAGAAATGAAGTTTAAGACTTCGTTCTTCACAGCCTGTCTTGTTTTGTATAAAAGCACGGCGACCCCGTTTCCTGTTCGTGAATACAGTTTCACAAATAAAAAGCATTTATGCCAGAGCGTATTATTGCAGTTGTTCATACAATTTCAATGCAGCGCCGTACCGTGTTCGCCTGCTGATGAACTTTTTGTGGCTCTATAATAAAAGGGCTCTATAATAAAAGTGGCTCTATAATAAAAGTTGGGGTAAGGGATAGAGCCTACATTTTGAAACAAACGCAAAAACTCCCGACTAAAAAGTCGGGAGTCAAATTGAACTTGTATTAACTTAAAAAGAATTAAACGAGCTCGATAATTGCCATTTCAGCGGCGTCACCACGACGGGGACCGATTTTAGTAACTCTTGTATAGCCACCGTTTCTATCGCTGTATTTTGGAGCAATTTCCTTAAAGAGCTTGCTTGTAACATCTTCCTTAGTAACAAAAGCCAAAACAAGGCGTCTGTTGTGAAGAGTATCTTCTTTAGCTGTAGTAATCATCTTCTCTGCCATAGCCTGAACTTCCTTGGCACGAGTAAGAGTTGTTTCAATTTTGCCGTTTTCCAAAAGGAAAGTAACCATAGCACGAAGCATTGCAGTTCTCTGTGCAGTAGTTCTTCCTAATTTTCTTGTACCTGGCATTTCTTTCACTCCTTTACCGTTGAGTTTGTTGGTAAGAATTTGACAGAATAGCCTGTCAAAGACTTTGGGAAGTTATTCGTCTTCCTTCTGAAGACTAAAACCGAGAGAATTGAGCTTCTGTACAACTTCCTCGAGAGATTTTCTACCGAGGTTACGCACTTTCATCATATCCTCTTCGGACTTGTTGATCAAATCCTCTACCGTGTTAATGCCTGCACGCTTGAGGCAGTTGAAAGAACGAACTGAAAGATCAAGATCTTCAATTGTCATTTCAAGAATCTTTTCCTTACCCTTGTCATCCTTCTCAACCATAACTTCAGCACTTGAAGCTTTGTCGGAAAGGTTAACAAAGAGGTTAAGGTGTTCGGTAAGAACCTTTGCTGCAAGAGAAACAGCCTCCTGAGCATTGATAACTCCGTTTGTCCAAACATCCAAAGTGAGCTTGTCATAGTCAGTAATCTGACCTACACGAGTGTTATCAACTGTATAGTTTACCTTTAACACGGGAGTATAAATTGAATCAATCGGCAAAACGCCAATAACATTGTTGCCGCTTAACTGCTTGTTGCGCTCTGAAGGAATATATCCTCTGCCCTTGTCAACTGTGATTTCCATATTGAGCTTAGCACCCTCACCGAGTG
>ULPI01016087.1_pt1 | contig 10638 bp, 9 predicted proteins | sample 1953381 | NCBI WGS metagenome assembly ULPI01 (sample SAMEA4835626, study PRJEB28245) | human gut metagenome | biome: gut microbiome; material: fecal sample | place: Denmark | collected 2008
GTTGTTCTGCAAAACGCCGAACAGCTTTGTATTTTCAAGTGCCGCCTCGCTCGGAACATATCCTACAGCGTCGGGTAACGGCGTGCTTTTGTCAAGTGCTGAAAGCAGGTCGCTTACGTCATAACCGGTATGTACCTTGCCGTATGCGGCAAATTCCTTATCGTTTACCGAATATATCTTCATATCAGATTCTCCTTTTAACTTGCAGAATTCTTCTGCGTGTTAACGTTTTCACAAACAGTAAAGAAAACAGCCATAAGCTGAAAACTCATGGCTGTCCTTGATTTAAAATTATTCCTCAGCGGGAGCGCCAACAGGACATACACCTGCGCAAGCACCGCAGCTAACACATGTGTCAGCGTCGATAACGTACTTGCCGTCACCTTCAGAAATTGCCTCAACGGGGCACTGAGCAGCGCAAGCGCCGCAAGAGATGCAATCATCAGAAATTTTATAAGCCATCGGAATGATCCTCCTTGTGATTTTTTGTCATAGAGTTATATGACTTGCTTATATTGTAACACAATTTCAAAAAAAATCAAGACCTTTTGATAAATTTATATTGAAATATCACACTTTTTTCTGAAAATTTACGCCATTTTCAAGTTAGCGTTAAGCAACTGTAAAACCGCTCCCCGTCTTGCTTTGCAGTTTTAGTCGAGTAAAGCGAGCAACTTGTCCTTGCTGACAAAACCAACCGATTTGTCTATTTGTTTACCGTCTTTAAAAGATATTACGCAGGGTATAGAATCTATGCCGAAGCTTATTGCAAGCTCACGTTCATCGTCCGTATTGACCTTGCATATCTTGATTTCGGGATGCTCTTCTCCAAGCTCCTCAAGCACAGGGCCGAGCATTCTGCACGGACCGCACCACGATGCCCAGAAATCCACTAAAACCGGCTTATCGGACTGTAAAACCTCCTGCTTGAAGTTTTCCGATGTTACATCTATATGGCTCATAATTGATACTTCCTTTCATTTTCTTGGTTTATTGCCTTTCAAAGAATATAGTGCGTAAATTTATCGCACTTATTCTGTATACAATTTTATCACATTTAAAGGGAAATGTCAAGATAATTCGTAAACGTTACTGATTTTATTTTTTCAAAAAGCCGTTGCAAAAGCCGTCCGGATATGTTATACTTTAAGAAATATGTAATATCACCATCGGTGCGGTTTTTCGCACTTGAATTCCCAAAGACAAGAAGGAAAGGAAACTGGAAAATGGCGGAATTTTCAACAAGCGAGCACGAGCTCGTACTCGTCATTGACTTCGGCGGTCAGTACAATCAGCTTATCGCACGCAGAGTCAGAGAACATAACATATACTGCGAGGTCATCTCATACAAGACACCTATCGAGCAGATAAAAGCGAAGAATCCCAAGGGCATCATCTTCACGGGCGGTCCGAGAAGCGTATATCTTGACGACTCCCCCAGAATGACAAAAGAAATATTTGAACTCGGCATACCGATATTCGGCATCTGCTACGGTGCGCAGTTTATGGTTTACGGTCTTGGCGGTACTATCGGCAAGGCTAACGAAAACGCCGCCGCAGAATTCGGCAGAACAGAGTGCGAATTTGATACGGAATGCGCCGTATTTGACGGTCTTAAGAAAAACTCGGTAGTATGGATGAGCCACAACGATTATATCGAGGTTCTCCCCGACGGCTTCAAGGCTGTAGGTCACAGCGACAAATGCCCCTATGCCGCAATCGAGAACGTTGAAAAGGGATTTTACGCTACACAGTTCCACCCCGAAGTAAACCACACTGAGCAGGGCTTTGATATGCTCGGAAACTTCCTTTACAAAGTATGTCACTGCAAGGGCGACTGGACAATGAGGAACTATGCGGAAGAAGCTATAAAGCAGATCCGTGAAAAAGTCGGCGACGGCAAGGTACTGCTCGCTCTTTCGGGCGGCGTTGACAGCTCGGTAGCCTGCGCACTGCTTTCAAAGGCAGTCGGCAACCAGCTCACCTGCGTGTTCGTTGATCACGGCTTTATGAGAAAGAACGAGGGCGACGAGGTCGAGCAGGCGTTTAAGGACTGGGACGTAAACTTCATCAGAGTAAATGCCGCAGACCGTTTTATCGGCAAGCTTGAAGGTGTATCCGACCCCGAAACAAAGAGAAAGACCATCGGCGAAGAATTCATCCGTGTATTTGAGGAAGAAGCAAAGAAGATAGGCAAGGTCGATTTTCTGGTACAGGGTACAATTTACCCCGATGTTATTGAAAGCGGTACAGGCGATGCCGCAGTTATAAAGTCACATCACAATGTAGGCGGTCTGCCCGACTATGTTGACTTCAAGGAGATAATCGAGCCGCTCCGCCTTCTATTCAAGGACGAGGTAAGAAAGCTCGGCACCGAGCTTGGCTTATCGGATGTCCTCGTATGGCGTCAGCCGTTCCCCGGCCCCGGTCTTGCTATCAGAATCATCGGTGAAATTACCCGTGAAAAGCTGGCAACCCTTCAGGACGCAGACTACATCTTCCGTGAGGAGATCGCAAACGCAGGCCTTGACCGCAGCATCAACCAGTACTTTGCAGTACTTACAAATATGCGCTCGGTAGGCGTTATGGGCGACGACAGAACTTATGACTACACCCTCGCATTAAGAGGCGTTACAACAAGCGACTTTATGACCGCCGACTTTGCAAGGATCCCTTATGACGTGCTTGAAAAGGCAAGCGTAAGAATTGTAAACGAGGTCAAGAATATCAACAGAATCTGTTACGATATTACGAGCAAGCCGCCGGCGACTATTGAGTGGGAATAATCACCCCGCTTAAAATCAAACAGCATACACACCTACAACTCAATCCCCTGAAATCTGCAAATCGGATTTCGGGGGGATTTTTATTGTATCAAAGACTGCGGTTGAAATAAAGCCACAGACCCGCTATAATAAAATCAACATTTCTCAGTCACTTTATCCGGAGGTGCAATATGATTACAATACTGGTCATCGATGATGATATACATATCGGCAATCTGCTTGAAGAAGCGCTTAGCGGCGAGGGTTATTCCGTGATCAGAGCCTATTCGGGCACGGAGGCACAGCTTGTGCTTTCAAAGGCAAAGCCGGATCTGATACTGCTTGATCTTATGCTGCCGGGGCTTTCGGGTGAGGAGCTTCTTCCGAAAATATGCGACATTCCCGTAATTGTAGTCAGCGCAAAAGCTGAAGTTTCGGACAAGGTGGGTTTGCTTCTGAACGGTGCTGCCGATTACATCACAAAGCCGTTTGAACTTCCCGAGCTTCTCATAAGGGGAAGGTTCAGCTCCGCAAAGGCGGGAGTGCCGCTCACAGTAATACAATTTGCTTTAATGAAATAACGTTGCACCCGGATACGCTTACGGTCGAGCTGTCACGTGAACTGAAAAAGGCGAAGACTTTTATTTCTGCTTGCGGACTGAGTGCCGATTATCAGCAATTTAGGTATAACAGCACCACAAGAAAGAATGTGCTGGAATAAGGAGGAAAACACTATGATTATCAGAAGTAAAGACAAGGTTCAGGTAGGCGGCAAAAACAAGCCCGTATGGGTGCTCGACACCGATGCCCTGACCGTTACCCACAACACACCCGATGCCGAGCCGAACGTGACACGGTTCAGTTCCGACCACATCAAGTATCACCTGCACTACTCGGCGGAGTACCGTCCTGCAAGGCTGAAAAAGCTCGTCAATGACGGCACGATTCTCAGCTACCTGATCGACCTCGACCGTTCCATAACAGTAGCCATTGAGCGCCAGGTCGGAATGATGCTCGAAGATGATACCGAGTATCTCAGAGCTGTGGCAGTCGGTGATCTCTGCAAAGCTCAAGGTTTGGAGAATATGTTTAGGTTGTATACGAGAGAGGCGGTGTATGCGGCTATGATGTATGTGTGAGGAGATAAAGTGACGGGGATACTAATCGTGTCCCCGTTATTGCTATGTCCTTAATATTACTATATAATTCTTAATAGTCCAATATAATACCCTTGATTTCTTAATAATCCGTAAAATTCCGAAAAAGTCTTGCAATTATTTTTGAAAGATGCTATAATAACTATAGTTAAGCTAAAGAGGTGTTGTATATGTCAGATGAAATGTTGACAGTATCACAAGCAGCAAAATATCTAAAGGTTTGTGATAAAACCATATTACGATTAATAAATTCAAAAAAGCTAACAGCGTCAAAAGTGGGCAATCGCTGGCGTATTAAAAATACTGATATAGATAAGTATATTAGAAATACTGCAAATAGTTCTGATAGAGGTGATAATCATGAGTGAGGAATTGATTCAGCGTAATCTTGTTGATTCTCCTGAAAAGATGGGTGATTGGAATTTTTACAACATAGGAGCTACAACGCTAAAGGCTCTGAAAAGTGCTAAGATTATCCCCAATCACGACTATGATGAGTATGAAAAGAAAAAGCCTGATGCTTTGATAGTCAAAAAGCCGATTGTAATTGCAGCTATCGAGTATAAAACTCCGCAGCAGTTACGCACACAGAAACAGATTGAAAAGGCTATTGCACAAGAACTTGGCACGGCAAGAGCGTTAAATGCTAAAATCTACATCATTACCGATGGCAAAAAGTCCATTTGGGTTAATCCTAAGACGGGTAATGAAATTACGCAGGAAGACGGAAGCAAGATTACTTTAAACTTTGATAAGAATAGCACAGATTGTATCAACCTAATAAATAAGATCGCCGCTTCTATAACATCAGATAACGACCAAATCAAACCTCCTTCGGCGGTTGATCCGTTGCCTTTAGCACAGAAAGTGTGGCAGGATTTATGGGCTGTTTCCGGTGCGACACCAGAAAACTGCCTTTACACATTTGTTGAGATATTCATCTTTAAATATCTTAGTGATTTAGGTGTTCTTCAGGGAGTTCACTCTTTCTACAGCCTAATATCTCAGTACGGTAGCAACACCGATGATGATGTTCTCGATTTTTACGCTCAAACAATTCGTGTAAAGATTAAACAGCTGTTCCCGTGGAATCCTAAAGACAAGACCACAATTATCAACGGTACTATTTTTGTTTCAAAAGATGATAAGGCTGTTTCGGGATATGCTACAGTTTTCAGACGTATTCTGAATCGTTTTAATGATTTCGGCACTCTTGAAAATATTGACTATGACTTTAAGAGTAAACTGTTTGAAACATTCCTTAAGGAATCAATAAGCAAGAAGAACTGGGGACAGTATTTTACACCTTTGAAAGTAGTTCGTGCCATTGTTAACATGGTAGAGCTTTCAGCAGGAATGAAAGTATGCGACCCTGCTTGTGGTGTCGGTAAATTCCTGCTTGAGCCGATACTTCATGATTTGCACAAATTCTTTAAGGTTGAGAACGGCAAGCTCACTCCACAGATTTCCTTGTCGGGATTTGACAAAGGCTTTGATAAGGAAGAACAGAAGACCATTATACTCGCCAAAGCTAATATGCTTATCTATATGTCGAGCATGATCAAGGAAAATCCAGGCATTACAGAGCAGTTTTCTGAGTTGTTTAATAAAACCTTTTTCTTGCAGACGAACACCATTCTCGGAACACTGGCTCAACCCATAAAGGAAGAATATGACCTAATTCTCACTAATCCGCCCTATGTTATGAGTGGCAGTAGTAATCTGAAAGAAGAAATATCAAAGCAAGATGAATTAAAAGCCCATTATGCTGTTAGCGCTATGGGTATAGAAGGTCTGTTTGTGGAATGGATCATTCGTGCTCTCAAACCTAATGGTAAAGCGTTTATTGTTGTTCCTGATGGTATAATGAACCGCAGTAACGATAAAAAGCTCAGGGATTTTATACTGGAGAATTGTATAATAGATGCTGTGATCTCATTGCCGTTGAATACATTCTTTACCACTAACAAGAAGACCTATATTCTGGCTCTTACTAAGAAAGAGCCTGTCAGCGTAAATGGGACGCCGACTTTGGAGAAACAAGCTACACCTGTATTTACTTATTTGTGTTCTGAAATAGGTGAAAGCAGAGATCAATACAGATTTGACATAGAGCAGAATGACTTGGAAGTAGCTTCTGATTTGTTCAATATGTTTAAGGGAGCAAAATCTAAGTTTAAAACAAGTGACAGACGTTGTAAAATATTTGACATATCCTCTTTTTATGATGCGGAACACTGGTGTATTGAACGTCGGTGGAGCCATGAAGAACGTATTGCATTAGGTATCGAAGATGTAGTTAAACTATCTACTGTTGCCGACTTCCGCAGTATGATTAGCGACACGATTAGTTTTCTTACGGAATATGACGAACCTCTTTCTGAAATTGATGGAATAAGCGAAGATAGCTCAGTTGCATTAAAAGAATTTCCATTGGCAGAGTTATTCTCAATATATAGAGGAAAAGGGACATATACTAAAAAATATGTAAATGCTCATTCTGGTAATTATCCTGTATACTCTGGAAACACTTATGGAGAATTTGCTTTTATTGATTCTTTCGACTATAATGAGCCTGCGTTAACATGGGCTATCGATGGACTTGCAGGATATATTATGGTTCACGATTCACCATTTTCTGCAACCAATCATAGAGGTGTGCTAATTCCTAAAACTTCTGATATTAATCTTACTTATGCTAAATATGTTTTAGAGCCTATTTTCCGTGAATTAAAAAAGGGACGTGAGGGTGAAAATGGTGAAAACGAGTACACATCGTTACCACCATTTATGATTAAAGGCATAAGTGTTCCGTTCCCTGTAGATGATAATGGTAACATCAGCCTCGCTGCACAAAAAGAAATAGCCAATAAATACCTTATGCTTGAGCAATGTAAAAAAGAGATGTCCGAAAAGTTTAATACCCTTATTATGCAAAAGATAAAGCTCTGATTGACAATATGTAGTGGCAACACAATGGCAACAAAAAATCAGATACTCCAAATCTGACAGACAACTGAGATAATAGAGATACCACGAGCGATAAAACCTAACTCAAACTGGTTAAGATTATGGTTCATGGAGCGAGTGGTAATAACCTCCACCCCCGAAACCGTTTTACATCACGGTTTCGGGGGTTTGTTGTATAGCCGGCACAGCGGCATCACTTTTTCCGCCTGCCCCACTCCATAACCGCCGGCTGTTCGCCCTACATTTCGCAGTACCGAAAAACATCACAGTTATGCAGTTTATAAATTGACATACAGGCTCGGATATAGTATAATTATACTGATTAGGGTCTGCCTCAAATCAGGCAGACAAAAAATCACAGATACTAAAAGCTGCAAAAGAAAGGACGATACAGTTGATATTCGCCGATTTATTTTTTCTGTACTTCTTTATGGCTCTGTGCTTTATAGCATATTTCATCTGCCGTAAAACAGTATATCGGAACTGGGTGCTTATCGTATTCTCAATGATATTCTACGCATGGGGCGAGCCGGTGTGGGTATTCCTGCTTATAGGAAGCGTTACCGTAAACTATGTCGGCGGACTTCTGATAGATAAGTTCCGTGACACTAAAAAAGCTACAGCAGTGACCGCCTGTACGCTTGTGTTCGATATAGGACTTCTTGTGTTCTTCAAGTATACAGGCTTCCTTGTCGAAAACTTCAATGCAATAAGCCCTGTGGATTTGCCCGTTCCGCATATTGAAATGCCGATAGGCATCAGCTTCTTCACATTCCAGATCATCTCTTATATCCTCGACTGCTACTGGGGCAAGATAAAGGTGCAGAGAAGCTGGTACAAGCTGCTTATGTACATTTCGATGTTCCCACAGCTCGTTGCAGGTCCTATTGTCCGCTATGCCGTAATCGAAAACGAGATAGACAACAGAGTTATAACCTCTGCCGATGTAAGCGAGGGTATTACACGAATCTGCATGGGTCTTGGTAAAAAGGTCATCCTTGCAAACAACCTCAGCACTATCGTCGATACGTTCTTCAAGACCGGCGATCTTGCGTCTTTGTCCGTTGTCGGAACGTGGTACACGGTAATAGTCTACGCTATGCAGGTTTACTTCGACTTCTCCGGATATTCCGATATAGCCATAGGTCTTGGACGTATATTCGGCTTCCACTTTGACGAAAACTTCCGTTATCCGTTTGTCAGCAAGAATATCACTGAGTTCTGGCAGAGATGGCACATCTCGCTCGGTACATTCTTCCGCGACTACCTGCTGTATGTTCCTATCTTCGGTAAGAGAAGAAAATACCTCAACCTCTTTCTCGTATGGTTCTGCACAGGCTTCTGGCACGGTGCAAACTGGAACTATATAATCTGGGGTCTTTACTTCGGACTGTTCATTCTGATAGAACGTACCATAGGCAACAAGAATATGAGAAAGATGCCTAAGGCTGTTGCGCATATTTACAATACGATAGTAGTTGTTGTCGGCTTCGGCATATTCTACTTTACCGATTTAGGCAAGCTCGGCACGTTCCTCGGAAACCTTGTCGGACTTAACGGAAACTCGTTCACAGACAAGATTTCGATGCAGAATATGACAGCTAACGCTTGGCTTTTCATCGTCAGCGTAGTGCTGTGTATGCCTGTTATCCCCGCACTCAAGAAAAAATTAGAAAGCAAAAATCTTTACCTTGCAACCTCTGTAGGTCAGACGGTGCTTAATGTTGCGGTATTTGCACTGAGCAGCATCCTGCTTGTAAACGCCACCAACAACCCGTTTATCTACTGGCAGTTCTGAGAAAGGAGTGAGTAACATTGTCAGACCATATTGATGATAAGGAGCTTGAGGAGCTTAACGAGATATACCGTCGGAAGATGGAATCCCAGAAAAGCCACGAGCCTAAGAAAGCAAAACACGAAAAGCCTGTCAGAGCCGCAAAAAGCGAAGATACTCATTCCGTAAAAGCCACGAAAGGCAAAAAAAACTCAGAAAGCACAAAGCAGATCAGAGTAAAGCCCGAAAAGCAGGACAAGGAAGATAAGGTACAGCCCGAAAGCAGTTCCGATTCCGAGCGTAAAAAAAAGCTTGCAGTCAGAATAAATATCGGCGTATGCACCGCATTCTTTGCTGTAGTGGCTGTCGGTCTGCTTGTATTGCCGCGCCCTACCATATCCGAAGCCGAAAAGCGTAACCTTGCCACCTTCCCTGAGTTTACATGGGACGCTTACTGGAGCGGTAAATACACAGAGGATATAAGCTATTTCTTCAATGATACCGTACCGTTCAGAGATACCTTCAAGTCTATCGGCGCAGGCTTCCGCTCGCTTTTCGGATTCTCGCTGAACGGCGCTGAGATTAAAGGCAATGTCACACAGGTAAACAGCGGTTCATCTCAGACCGAGGTTACAACTGCGTCAACAAAGCCTATCGTTATCGTTACCCCCGCACCGTCGGACACTTCAAGTGACGCTCCCTCAAGCGCCCCCGAAACCGAAAGTAAGAATGATTCTTCTTCAGGAAATCAGCAAAGCGAAACCGGTTCAAAGTCCGATGAAAGCAGTAATTCGCCTAAGCCCGAAAACACATATACAGAGCCCTCCGACCCGGATGCACAGGTGCTTTTCGAAGAAGGCTCACAGCTTGTTTATCAAAGCGGCGACACCATATACGGCGCACAGATTTACAGTGGCAAACGTGAAAATGCGGAGGACTATGCCAACACGGTAAATTCGCTTGCAAAAGCGCTTCCCGGTGCAAATGTCTACAGCCTGCTCGCTTTGACGCAGAATACATTCATAACCCCCTCCCAGCTTCAGAAGGCTCAGTATACCGAGCTTAGCGACTCCGTATATATTTCAAATATGCTGAGCAAGGATGTCAAGGTCATAGATGCTATGGATGCTCTTTTGCCTCACCAGAAGGAGAATATTTTCTTCCTGCGTGACTGCCACTGGCAGCAGCTCGGCGCATATTATGTCGCTCAGAGCTTTGCCAAAGCCGCAGGTGTAAAATTCGCAAAGCTGTCCGATTACGATAAATACGAGAAGGATTGCTTAGGCTCCGTATATGCTGCAACAAATTATGACGGACTTATGTACGAGGGCGAAACATTCACTTATTATGTGCCCAAGAACGACTATACCACCGAGTATTACAATGCAGATTATGAGTATCAGTTCGAATATCCGCTGATGCCCGCCTCAGACTACAGCGCAAGCTCGTTCTACAGTCTTTATATGGTTGCCGACAGCTATATAAAGCATATCACCACTGATGTAAAGAATGACAGAGTTCTTGTTGTGCTTAAAGACGATTACCCCAGCGCAATGATACCCTGCCTCACATCATCGTTCAGTGAAATATATGTCATAGATGTGCGCTATTGCAACTTCAACGTTGCTTCCTTCTGCGTTGAACACGGGGCGACCGATGTTCTTGTCGGTATGACACCTGAAAACGCACTCGGAGAAATAGGCGATACACTGTCATATCTGCTGAATATCTGATTTATAAATATGCCTTTGCATAACGCAGAAACGATCTGCGGCAAGGGCGTATTTGTTTATACCGGCAAACGGCAGACGGTTTATATTCGGTTAAATGAAGAAAACTATAATATAAGTAATTAACACCGGTTAAAGAAACGGAGGAAATAATATGTTTCATATAATGGTTGCGGAAGACGATACAAACACAAGAAAACTGATGTGCACAGTGCTTAAGCAAAACGGCTATGAGCCGGTAC
>ULPI01016178.1_pt1 | contig 10634 bp, 6 predicted proteins | sample 1953381 | NCBI WGS metagenome assembly ULPI01 (sample SAMEA4835626, study PRJEB28245) | human gut metagenome | biome: gut microbiome; material: fecal sample | place: Denmark | collected 2008
CGTGGATTGTTCTTTTTGCTTTATTGGGTTTCTATCTGTTGGGAAAGATCAAATTCCCGCACGATGACGACGATACCAAAGTCAGTGTGCCCCGTTTCTTTATGGCTCTGGCTTCACTGGCATTTGCGGTTTATATGGTTCCCGGTTTGTGGGGTGCTCCGCTGAAGGCTGTCAGTGCCTTTGCACCGCCGATGAAGACTCAAGACTTTAATCTTTATAATAACGAAGTACATGCCCAGTTCATGGATTACGATTTGGGTATGGAATATGCACGTCGCCAGGGTAAACCTGTCATGCTTGACTTTACCGGTTATGGATGTGTCAACTGCCGTAAGATGGAGCTGGCTGTATGGACCGACCAGAAAGTCAGTGATATTATCCGTAACGACTATGTACTTATCACATTATATGTAGACGATAAGACTCCGCTTCCTCAGCCGCAAAAGATTGTCGAGAACGGTACGGAACGTACATTGCGTACGGTGGGTGATAAGTGGAGCTATCTGCAACGTGTGAAGTTCGGTGCCAATGCCCAGCCATTCTATGTGCTGATTGACAACGAAGGTAAGCCGTTGAACAAATCGTACTCTTACGATGAGGATATACCTAAGTACGTAGAATTCCTGCAGACGGGATTGGAGAATTATAAAATAGTGAAACAATAAAAATAAAGAGAATTTATGGGAGGATTTTTTGGGACAGTTGCCAAGGCAAGTTGTGTGGCTGATTTGTTTTACGGAACCGATTACAATTCGCATCTTGGCACAAAGCGTGGCGGTATGGCTACGTTTGATTCGGAACAGAAAACATTTGCACGCTCTATTCACAATCTGGAGAGTACTTATTTCCGGACGAAGTTTGAAGACGAACTGGACAAGTTTAAAGGAAATTCAGGTATTGGAATTATTAGCGATACCGATCCGCAGCCCATCATATTGAATTCCCATTTGGGACGTTTTGCCATTGTTACGGTAGCTAAGATTGCCAATTTGGCCGAACTGGAAGCTGAACTGCTAAGCCATAATATGCATTTTGCCGAGTTGAGTTCGGGGCAGACCAATCAGACTGAACTTGTGGCTTTGCTGATCATTCAAGGCCGGAACTTTGTGGAAGGCATTGAGAATGTTTACAAGCGTATTAAAGGGTCATGCTCTATGCTGTTGCTTACCGAAGATGGCATTATTGCTGCCCGTGACAAATGGGGACGTACCCCTATCGTTATAGGACGAAAAGAAGGAGCTTATGCAGCGACCAGTGAGTCAAGCAGTTTCCCCAATCTGGATTATGAGATTGACCGTTATTTAGGACCGGGAGAGATTGTCCGTCTTCGTGCCGATGGTGTGGAACAGTTGCGTAAGCCTGAAGATAAAATGCAGATTTGTTCTTTCTTGTGGGTATATTACGGCTTCCCTACTTCCTGCTACGAAGGTATTAATGTAGAAGAAGCACGTTTTACCAGCGGATTGAAGATGGGACAGACCGATACATCCGAGGTGGATTGTGCCTGCGGTATTCCCGATTCGGGTGTAGGTATGGCTTTGGGATATGCCGAAGGTAAGGGAGTACCTTATCATCGTGCTATATCCAAGTATACACCGACGTGGCCGCGCAGCTTTACTCCCAGTAAGCAGGAAATGCGTAATCTGGTGGCTAAGATGAAACTGATACCCAACCGTGCCATGTTGCAGGGAAAACGTTTGTTGTTCTGTGACGATTCGATTGTTCGTGGTACCCAGTTGCGCGACAATGTAAAGATTCTGTATGATTGTGGTGCGAAAGAGGTGCATATTCGTATTGCTTGTCCGCCGCTGATTTATGCTTGCCCGTTTGTCGGATTCACGGCTTCCAAGAGCCCGTTGGAATTGATTACACGTCGTATTATTAAGGAGCTGGAAGGCGATGAGAACAAGAACCTCGATAAGTACGCCACTACCGGTTCGCCTGAATACGAAAAGATGGTCGAGATTATCCGCGAACGTTTTGGGCTGACTTCATTGAAGTTCAATACGCTGGAAACACTGGTCGAATCTATTGGTTTGCCCAAATGTAAGCTGTGTACACACTGTTTTGATGGGAGCAGCTGTTTCTAAATGTAGCATTATTCATGGTTAAGTTCTTGAGTTTTTAAGTTGGCAAGTTAATAGTTATAATTCAACTCATAAACTCAAGAACTTACAAACTAATATTATCCGTTAATCATATGTCTTTAGTAGAGCGTTTTTTAAAGTATGTAAGTTTCGATACCCAGTCAAGTGAGGAGACGGGACTTACACCAAGTACTCCGGGGCAGATGACGTTTGCCGAGTATTTGAAGAGTGAACTGGAATCTTTAGGGTTGGAAGAAATCTCATTGGACGAGAACGGCTATCTGTTTGCTACGCTGCCGGCCAATGTCGACAAGGAGTTGCCTGTGGTAGGCTTCATTGCCCACATGGACACCAGCCCCGACATGAGTGGAAAAGACGTGAAGCCGCGTACGGTGACCAATTATGACGGAACGGACATCGTGCTTTGTACCGAAGAAAACATTGTGCTTTCTCCTTCGCGCTTTCCCGAACTGCTCGATCACAAGGGAGAAGACCTGATTGTGACCGATGGCAAAACGCTGCTGGGTGCCGATGATAAGGCTGGTATTGCCGAGATTGTTTCGGCTGTTGTCTATTTGCAGCAGCATCCCGAAATCAAGCATGGTAAGATACGTATCGGGTTCAATCCTGACGAGGAGATCGGATTGGGAGCTCATAAGTTCGATGTAGAGAAGTTCGGTTGCGACTGGGCTTATACGATGGACGGAGGTGAAGTGGGCGAGCTGGAGTTCGAGAACTTCAACGCTGCTTCGGCCAAAATAGTTTTTAAAGGACGTAATGTACATCCGGGTTATGCCAAGAACAAGATGCTGAACTCGCTTCATGTGGCCAACCGTTTCATTTCTTTGCTTCCCGAAAACGAAACGCCCGAACATACCGAGGGATATGAAGGATTCTACCATCTGATTGGTATGAACGGCGAAGTAGAGCAGACTACCGTGTCTTACATCATCCGCGACCACGACCGTGTCCGTTTCGAGCAGCGCAAGCAGCGCATGGAACGTCTGACTGCATTTATCAATGCCGAATACGGTGAGGGAACTGCAGCTTTGGAATTGCATGACCAATATTACAACATGCGCGAGAAGATTGAGCCTGTGATGCACGTCATCGATATTGCTTTCGAGGCAATGAAGGCTGCAGGGGTAGAACCTCACGTGAAAGCCATCCGTGGTGGTACGGACGGAGCACAGCTTTCGTTCAAGGGATTGCCTTGCCCGAATATCTTCGCCGGCGGACTGAACTTCCACGGACGTTTCGAGTTCGTTCCTATCCAAAGCATGGAGAAGGCAATGAATGTCATCGTGAAAATTGCGGAAATCGTGGCAAAATAAGAATCTGACACTAAACTTTTTAAGAATATCATGAAAACAACTCCATTTACCGAAAAGCATATCTCGCTGGGTGCCAAGATGCACGAGTTTGCGGGATACAACATGCCGATAGAATACTCTGGCATTATTGACGAACATCTTACTGTCTGCCAGGGTGTAGGCGTATTCGATGTTTCCCACATGGGAGAATTTTGGGTGAAAGGCCCTCAAGCACTTGCTTTCTTGCAGAAAATAACGTCGAACAACGTAGCTGCCTTGACTCCCGTTACGGCCGATGCCCCGGGTAAAGTGCAATACAGTTGCTTCCCCAATGAGGATGGTGGTATTGTCGACGACTTGCTTGTCTACCAGTACGAACCCGAGAAGTATCTGTTGGTAGTAAATGCTTCCAACATCGAAAAAGACTGGAACTGGTGTGTAAGCCATAATACCGAAGGAGCTGAGTTGGAGAACGCTTCCGACCGCATGGCTCAGTTGGCTGTACAGGGTCCGAAGGCCATTCTTGCTTTGCAGAAACTGACTTCGATCGACCTTTCGGCCATACCTTATTATCATTTCACTCACGGTGAGTTTGCCGGTGTGAAGGATGTCATTATTTCCAATACCGGTTATACGGGTGCAGGTGGTTTCGAGTTGTATTTCTATCCGGAGGATGCCATGAAGATCTGGGATGCAGTTTTCGAGGCAGGAGCCGAATTCGGAATCAAACCCATCGGTCTGGGTGCACGCGATACACTGCGTCTGGAAATGGGATTCTGTCTGTATGGCAATGACTTGGATGACACGACTTCGCCTATTGAGGCAGGTTTGGGTTGGATAACGAAGTTTGTCGACGGAAAGAACTTCATCAACCGTGCCATGCTGGAGCGCCAGAAGCAGGAAGGTACAGTGCGCAAGCTGGTAGGATTCGAGATGGTAGACCGTGGTATTCCCCGTCATGGTTATGGCCTGTTCAGTGCCGAAGGCGAGGAAATCGGTACGGTTACTTCGGGCACTATGTCGCCAACCCGCAAGATCGGTATCGGTATGGGTTATGTGAAGCCGGAATACAGCAAGCCGGGTACGGAGATCTGTATCGACATGCGTGGCCGGAAGCTGAAGGCTGTAGTGGTACGTCCGCCTTTCCGCAAATAAGATTGTTTCTCTGAAGAACGACGGATAAAATAAGAATATCCTGTCGGGGCAGTAATCAGACTGTTCTCGGCAGGATATTTTCGTTTTTATAAGTAGCTGTAATACAGTATACTTTTATAGCCGTTGAGAGACACTTGTGTTGCTCGCGAGCGACACTTGCACGGCTCGTGAGCAACACTTGCATGGCTCGCGAGCAACACAAGTGTGGCTCACGCCTCATGCAAGTATGATTCACCCGTCAGGTTTGTATGCAGATAGCGATGCACAAATCTACTATGAAATTTGGTTAAAAAACCTATAATTCTTATCTTTGCGCCCCTAATTCTAATTCATTCACTACATTCAATATTTATGGCTTTCACCAATAATGTTATGATTGTTCGCCACAAACTATTGGCGAAACTTGTTGATCTTTGGAATCAGAATCGTTTAATCGAGGAAATTGACCGTCTGCCTATCGAACTGAGTCCTCGTCGTGCGCGTCCGTTGGGACGTTGCTGTATCCACAAGGAACGTGCTGTGTACAAGTATAAGATGTTCCCCTTGCTGGGTTTCGACATGACAGACGAGAAAGACGAACTGACTCCGCTTTCCGAGTATGCCCGTCAGGCTTTGGAGAAGCGTCGTGAGTTGAAGGAGAATATTCTGTGTGTGATCGATGAGGCTTGTTCTTCGTGTGTGCAGGTGAACTACGAAGTGACCAACCTTTGCCGGGGATGCGTGGCCCGCAGTTGCTACATGAACTGTCCGAAGGATGCCATCCGTTTCAAGAAGAACGGCCAGGCTATGATCGACCACGATACGTGTATCAGTTGCGGTAAGTGTCACCAGAACTGTCCTTATCATGCTATTGTCTATATTCCTGTGCCATGCGAAGAAGCTTGTCCGGTAAAGGCTATCAGCAAGAACGAGGACAATGTAGAGCACATCGACGAATCGAAATGTATCTATTGCGGTAAATGTCTGAACGCATGTCCTTTTGGTGCCATATTCGAGGTTTCGCAGGTGTTCGACATTCTGCAAGCTATCAGCGAAGGCGAACAGGTTGTAGCCATTCCGGCTCCGTCTGTTTTGGGACAGTTCAATTCTACCATCGAGGAAGTGTACGGAGCATTACGCAAGGTAGGCTTTGCCGATGTGATTGAAGTTGCGCAGGGAGCCATGGATACTGTGAGTCACGAGGCTGCCGAGTTGAAAGAAAAATTGGAAGAAGGACAGGCGTTTATGACAACGTCCTGCTGTCCGTCATATATAGAAATGGTCGAAAAGCATGTGCCCGAGCTGAAGAAATATGTTTCTACTACCGGTTCGCCCATGTACTATGCTGCCCGTATCGCCAAGCAGCGTTATCCCGAGGCAAAAGTTGTGTTTATCGGCCCGTGTGTGGCCAAACGCAAGGAGGCACGTCGCGATGAGTGCGTAGACTACGTAATGACATTCGAGGAAATCGCTTCCGTATTCGAAGGATTCCACATTGACCTGAAGCAGACTCCGGCATACGCCGTAAGCTATACTTCTGTACGCGAGGCACACGGTTTCGCACAGGCAGGAGGTGTAGCAGGAGCTATTAAAGCTTATTTAGGCAAGGATGCCGAAGGTATTCCTATGATACAGGTAGCCGACCTGAACAAGAAGAACATCGGATTGCTGCGTGCTGCTGCCAAGACAGGCAAGGTGCAGGGACGTTTCATCGAAGTGATGGCTTGCGAGGGTGGCTGTATTTCGGGTCCGAGTGCCCACAACGACTTTATGGCCGGACGCCGCCAGCTCAATCAGGAACTGCTGAAGCGTCGCGAGTCATACGAAAACAGAGACGGAGAATGATACGATGACTTCACAGAATCGGCTGAAGGAATACGTAGAGCGTCTGGAGGGCGGTGAGGCACTGTCCTCTGAAGCTTTACGCAGTTTGTTGGTGATGCCGGACGGCGATGCTTCCGCATATCTGCAGGAGTGTGCCCGTCGGGTAGCACAAAGCCGTTTCGGTACATCGGTTTACGTACGGGGACTGATTGAAGTCAGCAATTACTGTCGTAATAACTGCTATTATTGTGGCATCCGGAAAGGCAATCCTGAAGTGGTGCGCTATCGGCTGGGGAAGGACGATATTTTAGAGTGTTGTCGTCATGGTTATTCACTGGGATTTCGTACCTTTGTGTTGCAGGGTGGAGAAGACCCGCGGCAAACGGATGATTTCGTTGTGGATGTTGTTTCGGCTATCCGTGCCCTTTATCCCGACTGCGCCATCACGCTTTCGCTGGGTGAGAAGCCGCGCGAGGCATACGAGCGCTTCTTCCGGGCAGGTGCCAATCGCTATCTGCTCAGGCACGAGACGTATAATGCTGCCCATTACTGTCAGCTGCATCCCGCTGAAATGTCCCGCGACAACCGGTTGCGCTGTCTGCACGACCTGAAAGATATTGGTTATCAGACAGGGACAGGCATCATGGTAGGAAGCCCTGGGCAGACAGTTGATGACATTGTAGCCGATTTGCTTTTCATTCGCGAACTGGCTCCGCAGATGATTGGTATCGGGCCTTTCATTCCTCATCATGCTACTCCTTTTGCCCTTGAGAAGGCTGGAAGTGTAGAACTGACGCTGCGCCTGTTGTCCATTCTGCGGTTGATGCATCCACGTGCACTGATTCCGGCTACTACCGCTCTGGCAACTTTGTTGCCCGAAGGGCGGAACCGTGGCATATTGGCAGGAGCCAATGTCGTGATGCCCAATCTGTCTCCGCTGTCTGTGCGGCAAAAGTACGAACTTTACAACGATAAGGCTGCTTTGGGAGCCGAGTCGGCAGAAGGTTTGCAAGCTCTTCAGAAAGAATTGGATCGCATCGGCTACCGCATCGATTATGGAAGAGGAGACTATGTTTAATAAAGAATAAGATAAGAAAGGATCAAGATAATGGCTTATAATCCCCAATCGTCTATAGCGACAGAGTTTATCAATCACGAAGAAATACTTGATACACTGGAGTACGCCCGTCAGCATAAGGACGACCGTGTACTGATCAGTTCGCTGATAGAGAAGGCACGCGAGTGTCGCGGGCTTTCGCATCGCGAAGCGGCAGTGTTGCTCGAATGCGACCAGCCGGATCTGACGGAAGAACTTTTCCGTCTGGCCAAGGAAATCAAGCAGCGTTTCTACGGCAACCGTATTGTGATGTTTGCCCCGCTCTACCTTTCCAATTATTGTGTCAACAGCTGTGTTTATTGTCCTTATCATGTAAAGAACAAGACTATTGCCCGCAAGAAACTCACGCAGGAAGAAATACGCCGCGAAGTGATAGCCTTGCAAGACATGGGGCACAAGCGTCTGGCACTCGAAGCCGGCGAAGATCCTTTGCACAATCCGATAGAATATATCCTGGAGTCGATACAGACCATTTACAGTATTCATCACAAGAACGGAGCTATCCGCCGGGTGAATGTGAACATTGCCGCTACAACTGTCGAAAACTATCGCAAGCTGAAAGAGGCAGGCATCGGTACCTATATTCTTTTCCAGGAGACTTATCATAAGGAAAATTATGAGAAACTTCATCCGCGTGGACCGAAGAGCAATTATGCCTATCACACGGAAGCCATGGACCGTGCCATGCAGGCCGGTATCGATGATGTAGGTTTGGGAGTGCTTTTCGGACTGAATACATATCGTTACGATTTTGTAGGTTTGCTAATGCATGCCGAACACTTGGAAGCAGCGTTTGGCGTAGGTTCTCATACCATCAGCGTTCCCCGTATCTGCTCAGCCGACGACATTGATGCCAGCACCTTCGAGAATGCTATTTCCGACGAGACTTTCCAGAAGATTGTAGCTGTGATTCGCGTCAGTGTGCCTTATACAGGAATGATTATTTCGACACGAGAGTCGCAGAAGTCACGCGAGAAAGTGCTCGACATTGGTATTTCACAGATTAGCGGCGGTTCGCGTACCAGTGTGGGTGGTTATGCTGCGCCCGAATTGCCGGAAGAGAATTCCGCTCAGTTTGATGTAAGCGATACCCGGACGCTGGACGAAGTAGTCAACTGGTTGCTTCGTCTGGGCTACATTCCGAGCTTCTGTACGGCCTGTTACCGTGCCGGACGTACGGGTGACCGGTTCATGTCGCTGCTAAAAAGCGGTCAGATAGCCAATTGCTGTTTGCCCAATGCCTTGATAACCTTGCAGGAGTATCTGGAGGATTATGCGTCGGAAGAAACCCGTGAGTTGGGTAGGCAGATGATCAGGCAAGAGATGCAGCATGTTCCGAATGCAGCCATACGAACCCGAGCTTCCGAATATTTGGAACAGATCGTAAAAGGAGAGCGGGATTTCCGTTTCTGAAAGGTTGGATTTGAAAAAGTAGCTTGGTTATGAGACGATTGAAGTTGCTGGTTGTATTAGTCTGTTTAAGTTGGGTATGCTCTGCCTATTCCAACGAATCAAACCGCTTCTTCAACCGGTACAACTTTCATTTCATAACCGAACGTTTTGGACTTCCTTATAGTGTTGTGACAGACATTATTCAGGACTCTGACGGCTATATTTGGGCTGCTACTTACAACGGGCTTGCGCGTTATGATGGTTATCAGTTTCTGAATTATAATTCCCAGACACATCCTATTCGTTTGAAAAACGGATTTGTACATCACCTATGTGAAGACAAATTCAAGCGTTTGTGGGTTGCCACGGAAGGAGGTCTCGATTTGATAGACTTGAATACATACGCTTCCGTCCGGCTTCCTTTTCCTTCTGATACCATCCTTCATCGTTTGCAAAATAGCTTTATTCATACTATTTACAAAGACAAGAAAGATGATTTGTGGATAGCATGTAACAATGATTTGTGGCATCTTCGTCTGGATGCTAACGAGCAAGTGTGTGAATATCATGTACTGAGGTCAAAAGCCACTTCCCCAGTTCATGCTGTGGTGGATATGGGGGATTTTGTCTGTGCTGGCATTGACAATGAGATTTGTATAATAGAAAAGGCAGGTAACCATCTTTTAAAGGCAGTTCCTTTGTCCGATGAACTGGTACCTTTCAGTGAAGACTGGCGCATATCCTGTTTACTGATGGATGGGGACTTTCTTTGGATTGGCTCCAATCGCGGACTGTTCAAATACAATCATTCTACCAAAAGTCTGAAGAGATACCGTTATTCTACTCACCGTCCCGGTATGTTGAGTCAGGCTTATATCACGGATATCAAACTGACAGAATTGGGATATCTGATTGTTTCCACACTGAACGGATTGAATGTATACCATCGTGATACAGATACTTTCTCTTTCATTCGTCAAGGTAATACTCAAAATGGATCTGGCATTAACTGTAATGGCATCAATTGTATATTTACTTCTGGAGAAACCATTTGGTTAGGTACAGAGAATGGTGGTATTAACCTGCTTTCACCCAAACGATTGCAGACAGAAATGTGGGCATGCCCTTTATTGGGCAAAGAAGGTGAACATGCGGCGGCTAATGCCATAGCCGAGGATGCTTCGGGTAATTTATGGATTGGTCTGGTAGAGAGAGGATTGGTAGAATGGAATCCGGCAACCAATTCGTATAAACGATATTTGTTCTCTCCGGGTGATATGACCTCGATCAGTAATAATACAATTAACGGTCTGTTTACAACCGCAGACAATCATTTGTGGATTTATACGTGGGGAGTTGGTATCAACGACCTCGATCTGAACAAACCGGATGAAAGGAAATTCAAGCGATATACCCGTGAGGAATTTTCTACGTTGAAAGGCGATTTTATCAGTAGTGCTTGCGAGGATACCATCAATCGGGGAATCTGGTTTGGTTCCACTCGTGGAGTATTGTTTTATGATCGTGAAACAAATTCTTTTAGTAGAGTGTTGTTGGATAGGGTTACAAACGAATTCGAATCAATTCACGCACTTCTGATAGACAAGAAAAAACGTTTGTGGGTTGGTTCTTCACAGGGAGTGTTTATTATAGATCTGTTTTCGTTTGCCAAATCGCGTAAACGCTTCGATTATGCATACCTGCGTTATAAGTTGGATGATCCCGAATCGGGAAAGATTGAAAAGATAAATAGTATTCTGGAGGACC
>ULPI01010339.1_pt1 | contig 10605 bp, 9 predicted proteins | sample 1953381 | NCBI WGS metagenome assembly ULPI01 (sample SAMEA4835626, study PRJEB28245) | human gut metagenome | biome: gut microbiome; material: fecal sample | place: Denmark | collected 2008
ATAACGACGAAAACTACAAAATCGCAGCCATTTAAAATCAGGGATCTGGATAACACCCCATGAGCACAATTGACAATCTCGACGCCCACACGCCGATGATGCAGCAGTACCTTTACAAATAACATAACCGAATGATATATATAGAAAAAAAATAAAACACATCTCATTAGTTTACTCATGAGCTACATTTACAACATGTAATTCACTGATGGCATTAGACACCGATTCGGTAAATGATTGGCTATAAGTCGTACATCACAAAAAAGAGTTCAGACTAACTCAATGAGATCATTTTGTCTGAAGTTCACACTGATAAACATTGAATAACATTTTTTTGCTGATAATATACTTTAACCGCTGAGGCACTCTCTCCTGCTAACAAACTCCCATAGTATGCTTGCTTTGCACATGGGGTGTGAAGGCTATCAGTAGTTTACTGAGAAAAGATGGAGTTAAAAGCCATGACTCGTGAAAAAGTTGTGCTGGTTCGCCAGTATGATCGTTTCCGAAATGGGCAATGGGAAACGGTGTGCCAGCACACTCGCTCCCTGCCACATCGTTGATTCGATTCAGAGTGGCCTCAGTGGTAACCACTTACTTCTACTAAACAACCTCCTCAATTTCTAATCCTAACATTTTATTGAAATGCTTTTCATCATTAGTCTTTTTAAATATACCCTCGAACATTTCCAAATATTTATTAGCTGAAATCTGACCTAAATTACTTATATTAATTGAATCTGAATGTGAACCTCTATTTATATAACGATAAAAAGTTTTATAATTTATGTCAGTTTCAGAGCTAACAAGATTATCAAGTTCCTCACTCAACTTTTCCATTTTACAAGAGAATGAGAAATAATATTCAAGAATATTCCTCATAATATTTGGCAATACTATAGGATTAAGCTTTCCTTGTTTAACATCTTTTAAAACCATCCACAGAGCTTCATATTCATTCTTTATCTCATCTCTGTTTATAGTTAATATATCACTATACTGATCTTTAATAACACGATAAAGTTGGTATTTCTTATCAAATACATCTTTCTTAGTCGGAGCAACTTTTATTAATTCTTGGAAGAAAAACAAATTGTGCGTGAGGATAACAATTTTAGTGTTCTCATTTTTTTTAATTAGTCGATGATGGATCAGGGATGATATCTCATAAATATAGTCATGCGATAGACTTGATATAGGATCATCTATAACAATTAACTTTTCTTTAGAGCTGTTTGTCTCAGAACCCAACCGACCATCACACAACTCAAGAAAATAAAGGAATGTAATTAAGGTTTTTTCACCTTCACTAAGTGTTTTATAAATATTATTTTCAATACCATTATCTCTGCAAATCTGGAAAAAATCACTTTCCTCTTTTTTCTTTAGCTTAAAATGAACAATACCAAGCGATTTAAGTGTTCTATTTATTTTACGTATTGTCTCGTCTATATTTGATACCTTCTGGCTCAAACTAATGACCTCAGAGCTTAATTTCTCTATATCGTCTAAAACCCCCCTGTTTTTTGAAAGAATATTTTCCCTTTCAGCATTTAGGTCTAAAAGTTGTTTGCTATAAGTTTCTATAAGGTCATTACAAATAAATCTTATTGCACGCCATAACTTTGTTTTAAGTTCATTGACACTGACATCATAATTATTAACCTTTAAATTAATCTCATGTATTTCAGAGTTATAATTTTCTATCTTTTGAATAAGGATATATAAACTTGGATTTTCAATAACAAAGTCTATACATTGAGAAGGCTTATCTAACTTTTCTTGTATAGATTTTAGATTGGACTGAAAAATGACATTACAATCATCAACAATGTTAAAAATTTCATTTTTATCGGTGATATAACTATTTGATGACACAGATGCTTTTATCGCATCGACATAATTGTGTGTTGCTTCTTTATATGTGGTATATATTTTAGTTATTTCATGAATAGTTTGATCATACGAATCATCAAATACTTTCTTTACTTCAGATTTAAAGTGTTCATTTATTGTTTTTTCTTGACAGAAAGGGCAATGTTCATCTTCAATATATACTAAACCAGTTCTTATCCAATCAGCATTTCCGAGCTTATCAATAAGTACTGATAAATAGCTATCACCAGAAGCAGTCAAAGATAATGATAATATATTTATTTGCTCATCAGAAAGCTTCGGAATGGGAGGCATAACAATGGTATCATATGTAGTATTTTTATTATCCTTAAGCTTCCCATACTCAAAAGTTAAATTTAAGGTGTCAGTATCCTCCATATCTATTTGCTGACTGACTCGTTGAAAGAAAGTTGCTTTTTGTAAAAAACCAACCATCAGTTCTCCTAAACCGCCATCTTTCTTCCTAATATGTGCAGTTTTATTCCATATATCAGTCTGATAACTATCCTTAACTTTATCTATCATTTCTTCTTTTTTTTCAAGTTCTGAACTTATACTTGATAATTTTTTCTTCAGACTTGCTATTTTTCCATTATTTAATTCTATTGCCTCCATTACTTCTTTATTTTCTTGACTCAAGGTAAAAATACCTGGCTGTTCAGATTTATTATAAAATGAATCCTCCACAAACTGACTATTGTAGACAATAAACTTATATTCATCATTACATTCAAAAGAGCAATTTTTATAAGCTTCATCATCTGACTTATAAAAATAACCAGATATCGTTGATTTACCAGAGCCATTCTGGCCATAGACTAAATTTATTCTCTTCGAAAGATCTAATATGACTGATTTATCACTACGATAACTTCTTACAGCCCTTATATTAAGCTTACTCATTCCAATAATCCTTATATAGCATGATAATACGACACTACTACCCTTAAAGATATGTAAGGGTATATATCTTAATAATGCTAATTATTTCCACCGTAATAGTTTCATAGCTATACCACCATCAACTAATAGCGGACAAATCCCATTGACAATAGCATACCGTAATGCTTACTTTTTGCCATCCTTAATGATGAGTTGAAATACAACAGATATAACATTTACATGTCATCATGAGATTTTATATACCGACAGGTTATATATATCTAAGATAACTTTGTTGATGCGTTTTTAACCTTCAAAAAATATAATATTGAAAGCTTGTCAGTTTATATTTAAATAAATTTTATAGTAAACATGCAGAGAGAAAACACTCAACAAGCAAGGGCTAACTTATCGAAGCTACGCTTCTCAAGTTGACCTTGCTTTTTCACCCTTCGGTTGAAAAAGAAAAACTGCCCCATCAAAATGTTTATTTGCTATCAACCTCATAGCTTCGCTGTTTTATTGACATTTATCACAAATAGAATATATCTATATATAGCATAAGGATTATGCAGATAACTAACATATGCAAGGAGTTAGTATGGATAAAACATTCAATTATATAAATAAAAGTTAGTTATCAGAGAATTTGCTAAGAACACATTGTGTTAGCGTCAGGCTAAATAATGATGAATTGCAGCCTCTCAACACCAAGCGTGGCAAAACAAGCAAGGGAGAATGGCTTCGATTAGCTTCACTTGCCAAGTTTCCACCAATAGTTTCCCCAATAAATATAGAAGCATGGAAATCATTGTCTGAAATCTCTCAGAAGCTGAACATCCTGGTAAGTCATCTTGAAAGTAAAAGTGATGGAAGCACATTAACAAAAACGGAGATCTTTGCAGTCAAACGTCAGATATCAGAGCTTCGCTTCTGTCTTACATCTTCGACCGCATCTGTCAGGTAGGTTGCATGAAAGGGATGCAAAAGGTCAAAAGAGGAAAAAACTTTAACGGGCTAATTTCTTATTTATTAAAACCTGCTTCGCACCACAAATCAGCTCCATATGTGATCGGAGGCAATGTCATAGAAAGCTTCGCAGAAGCACTAAGTGCAGAGTTCAATGCGACAAAGCTTCTACGTTCAGATGTCAGCAAACCTGTATGGCATAACTCTTTACGTCAGCCTGTTGGTGAGAGTTTACCAATACAGCAATGGAAAAAGATAGCTGATGACTACAGGGAGGAGATCATTATTTGGCAACGTTTAACTTACATTTTATTACATCATTTAGCCATCCAAAACTGATTAACTCTGGATTAAAATATGAAAATTTTGCGTTTCCCCTATAGGGGAATAGAGTCCAAACTCTGTACACCTGAGAATTAAATCTATATAGTTAACTCTACTGTTTTAATTCTTATTCAGTTTAAATGTAAAAGATAAAGCAAAGATTACGTCGCCAAACGAAATTATTTTTGCTAATTTTATAATTAGAATCTAATCACATCCCAATTGACAATTTCAAATTTATCTTTAGAAACAGGGAAAAATTTCCTTCTGCTTTATTTTCAACCATTGATAAAAGATGATAAGATGTATCTGTATTCATCTTCATCAACCTACAGTGGATGTATCTTCATGAAAAGAGTAGTTAAGTTTGGCATCATCGGAATACCTTTAATAGCCTCTCTCTGTGCAATATACGCTTTTATGTTCCCAAGAACACCAGATACTCAAAAGACAGATGATATCATTGGCATATGGACATCAGATTATTCATATGATACTGGAGGGATTATAGTTAGAGTAAATGGCGAGACATCATACTTTTCTAATGGAAAATACAATGTTAATGCTGATATGTCTTTTCAACCAGATAGCACAACCATAATAACCTTTGCTACTAATGGTGCTGGAGATTGGAATATTCACGGCAAAGAATTGATAACAACACTTAATACTCTAAAGTCTGCTCCCACTAAAATGGTTTATAAAGGGAAAGTATTGGAATCTCAAGATTTTGATATGATGGAACGAATTTCCAATCAGAAAATTAAAACCATAGAAGATTTCACAGCACCTGGAGCAAGTCAGTCTTATACTATAAAAAATGATGACCATGACATAAAGCTATTAGAAGCCATAAATCCCTTCGGCAAAAACTTCAACATAGAGATGTATAGAAAAAAATAGGAGTATCCACAGACACGAACAGTACTCCATTGCTCGTGTCTATCCTTCCCTCGCATCCTGCTTTATCGCTACCAGAACCCCTACGTGCCCATCCCTGATGAAATGAAGCGCTACTCTACTTCTTGCCGTTCCAAACGTCAGTATGTATGTTTCTTCTCTCTGCTGATAGTTTCTTACGAACATGTTATGGGTAAACAGTATGTCTCAATACAAGATAGAAGAAAAAATCGAATACGCGCCAGATGGTACTGTCATTTCGAGACAATGGGAGATCTACCATCAAGACGGGCGACTCGCGGAAGGAGGGATTGATTCAAAAGAAAAAGCCCAAATAAAAATGGAAGTATTAGAGTTAAATGATGCGTTAAAAATAACAGCTATACCACTCAATGATAGCAAGCCAAAATCTAATGGTTAAATTATTTAGCAAGGATGCTATTATTACTACAACACACCATATAACGGTAAAAAAAGACCATTATCTTTAACCAAATATTGTTCACCTTGATAGGCTCCAGATATAGCCCATCGTAGCCCTTCGTGTGTATTCATCATAATCAGTATCACCATTATCAATCAAAGCCTGGCATATAGACCATGTTATATCTTGTCTTTCCTGGAACGGAAAAGGAATATCATTGTCCTGATACATTTCGTAAAGACACACGACAGCGAAAGCAAAATCATCAAGATTCAATCTTGAAACTATATCACTGTATGTATTTAACTTGTTAGTGTTTATCTTATCTTCAACAAAAACCTGTGCTGATAATGCTGCTATATGCTTATTATCCAGATCTGAAAAATCGTTTTCAAAAAAACGATCTATTGTCAGCTCATTGTTAAATATTTTCTTTAGACCAAAGTAGATCTTATTACTCATTTTATAGATTCCTTTTAATTCCCCTGCTCTATGTAGATAACACATGATTGATAAAAGTCAAAAAGACTAAAAAATATAGTTCGTTAATCATGTTTGAAATAAACCAAAAGCCTTATATATCCCCCTGGCAAGCTCGAAAAAGAGCTGCTCCAAACTACTTACTATCATATTAGATCGAACATAAATAGTCTGAAATCATAGATGAGCAGAATTTTACATACTCAGGAAAGCATCAAAATTCTTCTCTTACTATCATATTGTTTTTTAATGATTTATCAATCTTACTAAGTTAATGGGCATGTGTTAATATTATACTGGTACAATGAATTGTGTAATTCACTAACATAAGGTCTGAGTGCATCATGGGAGTAATTTCTGGAGCAGTGTTAACCTCTGTTGGTAATGATATAGCCAAAAGAACAATAGCGTCTGTTTTTGAACTTTTAGCAAAAAAGTATCAACTTATGGATATACTAAAATTTAAGGAACATTACCTTGATTATTGTGAAAAAAACCTTGAAATAAAGACTTTAGTTTCCCAAGATAAATCTTTTAACATAGATGAGATTTATATCCCCATCCATATAATGCAGTCAGGCACTCAGACAAGGCAAGAAATAAATGACCTTACAGCTTTAGATAATGATAGAGCTATATTGTTAAAAGGATTAGCCGGACAGGGAAAATCAACACTATTGCGAAAATTATTATCTAATAATGCAAAAAGATTTAATCGCCTTCCTGTTTTCTTTGAACTAAAAAACTATAATGGTGGAACCTTAGAGCTGTCCATATCAAAATCATTGAGTCATTATGGAGTTGATATATCTGAATACGCGCTACATAAATTACTTTCTGATAGTAATGTCAAAATCTATCTTGATGCATTTGATGAAGTTAAACCTGAATTTAGACTTGAACTTGTTGATGAAATAAAACGTTTCATTAACTCGTTTAACTGTCATGTTATCTGCACCAGTAGGCCTGACACAGAAATAGATACTCTTTCAGAATTCAGAACATTTACTGTATGTGAATTAACTGAAGATCAAATATTTGGCATAATAAAAAACACAGCATCTGACAATGAAAAATGCGAAGAGTTGTGTGCGGCACTTAAACGAAGTCCTTTACACACCAACAAAGATTCAATTCTCAAATCGCCTATATTAGTTGTTTTATTCTGCATTAGCTATAATTTAGGTGAAGACATACCAAACACACTCTCACAATTCTATTCAAATATTTTTGATACTGTTTTCCACCGTCATGATAATATCAAGGGAAAAGTTTACAGAGAGCGCCACTGGAATGATAACAGGCGCATTTATAGAGAACTTTTCGACTGTCTGTGTTTTATCTCCCTTAAAGATGGCCTAAATGGATTTAGTCATCAGAAGTTAGTCAATTTTGTATCAATTTCACTCAAGCATATAAATGAAGACGCTTCCGTAGCTGAAAAAGCTGTTAAAGAATTATCCTCTATCACAAATTTGATTATTGAAGATGGCTTTAATGAATATCGTTTTGTTCATAAGTCAATACAAGAATTTTTTGCCGCATCCTTTATTACTACATTGCACCATGATAAAAAAATTGCATTTTACAAAAGATGTTTTAATGATTATTCTTTTCATACTACATTTCATAGCACGTTATTCTTTCTTGAGGAATTGGATTATTATAATTATCATGAATATGGTTTCATCCCCGCAATTACCGATTTCCTCGGCTTATCTCATAATATAACAATTGATAATTACACAATTCCTACCATTGTAAAAGATGCTTTTTTTGATAAGATCTCTATGAGAGCAAAATTATCTATATTCAAAGCAAGTAATCGAGAAAGCTATGATCTGGAGAAAACAAACTTCGTTTTCGAAGCATCAGAGGCGTACCCTACCCTTTTTTCGAGTGTATTCATCTTTTCTCTTGATTTTTTAAAAATAGAATTAACCGAAAAAGAGTTAATAAGCCTTATTAAAAAAAATGAAAGTATGCTGGAAAACGGGTGGTGTAAATTAAGCATTAGAACAATTCTTGCATTTAAAAATCTACCTGAGTCAGTAGCTTTAGAAGCATTACAATTAGGAATTGATGTTCTTATTCGAAGAAAATTCAATAAAGCGGTTGATAAGTTGAACAATAGAAAACGTTCATTAGATTCAACTGATTATTTCAACTTTTAATTAGGTTATATAATTTATGCTGTTTTATCTTAATTAGATTTGAATGGCTTTATGTTATTTATTATAAGTATCATTAGTCATCGAGCTACCTGTTATATTGGTAGCTCTTTTAGTAAAATTGGCAGTTAGAAAAAACCATCTAAGTTAGCTCTTCAACGCATCATTGAGCGTATATCTTTCCTGTTCAACGTCCGAAGCACAAAAAATATTATTTAGCACTGATATAAATACTTTATGCCAAATAGTTCTTTCATCCTTGTTTTCCCATGTTTGAAAAAGCGCTTTTTCGATAGATATCCAGACAACATCAGTATACGGTTTCAGTAGTAGTTTTTTGAATTCCTTATCAGTGAGAGTTAATGCATGGGATATGATTTTGCTTGTAGAGCCAATAGTGATTCGCCAGAAAGGTTGAGGTTCGGTGAAATCAGATAGGCAGTTAAAGGCTAATCCCCTAAACTGATCAGCGTGCATTGTATTGCTTACTTTGTGATTATCCCGCCAAGATCGGAGGTCTTTCAAAAGATAATTAACGCGCTGGTTTCTTGCTTTGCTATCTTCAGTCTGATATTGAATGTATTGAGGTCCACCACCGTTCTGTCTGTATCTGGCTAATGATTTAGCACTGATACCAAGATAGAGAGCAGCTAAATCTACACTTAATGTTGTGTCATCAGGCATATCACCAAAAAGTTTCCATACTTCTGATAGTTCTCTCAATGTTTCAACAACACTCATCTCTCAATCCCTTCTATTCACTATTCAGACAATGGCGGGTATTTGGAAGAAGCTAATAGCGCATTGTATAACTTAGGTGCTGTCATCAGCATATGCAATTCAATTCGTTGAAGAGCCTCAAAAATACGATCTTAATCAGGCGTTGCATAACGCTCTGTCGGATCTGTTGTATTTCTATGATTGAGCAATCTCTTCACAACAGCATATGACGTAAGCTCTTCGGCTACACGCCCAAATGTTCGCCTCAAATCATGCATACCAAGTTTAGTAATACCAGCGTCGGCACAAATATACTCTCTCAAACTTTTACTGTCAGAGTAATGGCCGGCTTTGCTACGATTTGATCGAGCAGGGAATACCCATTTCTGTTTTTCTGGACGAATCCCTGAATCCATAACGATATCTCTCCTGTCTTCCAACACCCGTTTCACGGCATCACAGATCGGAAGCTCATAGTCATTTCGGTTTTTTGTGTCATAGAAGCGAATGAGCCGATTTTCAAGATCTACATAACTTGTCATTTTTGCTTCTTCGCTTGTTAGTGTTTCCTTCCAACATAGCGATGCTGTTTCTTCCTTTCTGGCACCTAACAGGACAGTCAGTAGCAGATAATCGCACCCAAGGCGGTTGAAGCTTCTCTTGTTATGCAATGCAGACAAGAATCGCCCAAGCGTGTCCTTTGGTGATAGAGGATTTCTTACTCCTTTCGCTTTGTAGCTGTCTTCAAGCTCGGATCGAGTCCTGAACTTCTTCTGCACCTTTAAGATACTGAAAGGATTGTAAGATAGAGAAGGTTGTCGTTGTTGAGTCTGTGCATTACTTGCTTCGATATCGATTGCATGTCTGACAGCAACATTCGCCCACCTGAATGTTTGCTCAGATGCTGTTCTTGCTCTTGAAGCAATCTCATCAAACTTACGAAGAATTTCATTACCAGTAAGATCTTTAACTCGTAAACCAGCCCATTCCTTTAAACGATTTTCTGCCTTGTCCAACACTGACAGTGTGTTTGGTTTGGCTGGTTTCGATCTACCAAGGAGATGTTGGCGGTATTGAGCAAAGACTTCACTGATCGTGAGTTCAGAAGCATCCGTTTCTCGCTTAATTTTGTTAGGGTTTCTCTTTGTTGCGATCATTGTCTGAACCAACTGTTGAGCTACCTCACGGGCTTGATCGATACTTGGAAAATCGGACACATTTCCAACCTTTACTTTCAAGACAGAGCTTGGCTTCTTACCCTCACTGACATTACGATCTGACGAGGCTACTCTTCGCTGGATTACATAGGTTTTTTTCGTCAAACTGACCTTCACACCGAAGCCAACAGGTGAATCTCAGTGATCATCAAAAACTATGTAAGGTTTTTGGTCAGGGTTAGCTTCGAAAACGACTTTTCCAGCATGGTTAAGGGCAGGCTTCACATCAATGCTTAACTTATTGATAATAAAAGCCTGATTGAGAGTTGTTTTCAAAGTAACACCACCATTTGTAGCCCAAAGAAAGAGTAAAACCAATCTATCACGCATTGGGCTACAAGTGAGCTACAAATTTGTGGGTTCATGTGAGTTTAACAGGGGTTTAAATGGGGCCACATGAGTACCTGAAAGATTAAAAAAATGAGTAAAATCAATATGAATGAAGACATTGAGAAGGACTTCTCTAGCCATACGCCCATGATGCAGCAGTATCTCAAGCTGAAGGCGCAACATCCTGACATTCTACTGTTTTACCGGATGGGGGATTTTTACGAGCTATTTTATGACGATGCGAAACGCGCGTCGCAGCTGCTCGATATCTCGCTGACCAAGCGCGGCGCCT
>ULPI01015586.1_pt1 | contig 10395 bp, 6 predicted proteins | sample 1953381 | NCBI WGS metagenome assembly ULPI01 (sample SAMEA4835626, study PRJEB28245) | human gut metagenome | biome: gut microbiome; material: fecal sample | place: Denmark | collected 2008
GTTAGTGGCGTTTTTTTGAAAGGTAAATGTCAGTGCAGTTGCACTGATAAGGTCACGAAATTATTAATGCCCTGTCGGTACGGAAAGCGTTTCAGGCGGTGTTGGCGATATATTTTACTGTGTGGCTTTAATAATAATCAGTTTATCAACAGTCTGAGTACCGCAACATAATAATTGCGGTACTCAGTTTCGGTTATCTCACCGTATACTTGATAATATTGCTTATCGGCACATACTGACCCTTGACGTATGCCGAGAGATAAATTTCATAGCTGTGTCCCGATTCATTTCCGAAATAGCAATAGCTGAGCTCATTCTCTGCGTTTCTGTGGAGCATCTCCTTTCCGTCCTCATATACCATCCAGCCGAGGTTCGAATAACCTGTGACTTCGGGACGTGTGACGGTGTAGCTTTCATCTATCGTTATTGTAACGGGATCGTCTATTTTTATCTCGCTTTTCTGCTGTTCGTTCCACGAAAGAAAATCGAATTTCTTGCCGTTTACCTCAACATCTGCGGTGCAGTTTTCTTTATCGCAGTTTGCCTCATAGCCGAGAAGTGAGCCTGCACTGCTTCCGTTTACCGTTCCGCTGACGTGGCAGTTTTGGTAATTTCCCATAATAGCCTGACCCGTGAGAACGCCGACATTGTTATCGCCTGTTACAATGGCATTTTCAATATTAAGATCGAACACACCGCATACCGTTCCCCAGCCGATAAAGCCTGCGTTGCTGTAGTCAGAATATATCGTCATAAACGTTATCTTGTGATTTTCGCCGTATACACAAAATGAAAACGGATGGTCTGAATTGCCGCCTCCGCTCCAGCCCATAGGCGCCCATTTATAGTCGCAAAGGTCAATATCTGCTGTAAGGACGAGCGAAATCTGACCCTGCTCTACAGGCTGAGTGTTCACATAGTAAACAAAGCTCGCAAGCTCCTGCGGCGTTCCTGCGGTAAAATATCCGTTTTGGACGCACTTGTCGATATAATCCTTATCCGCAAGGGATAATATGTCGCCGCATTCTGCATTGTTCAGCCAGTTATCGTTATCCGGATAGGCGCTCAGCAAATCGGCTTTTTCTTTTTTCAGCTTCTGCATTTCCTTTGCTCTTTTTATCTCATCGCTGTTTTCACGGTAGAAGAGAATCTGCGGATAGCGGTCGCTGCTGTCTGCGAAAACAGCAAGTATATCGCTTCCGTACATAACGATACTGAACAAGGTATCATCGCCTGAATAAACATTTATAATATCGCTCTTGTATTTTGCGGATATGTCATAGGCCTTTCCCGAAAAGCTGTCGAATTTTTCGCCAAGCACCTCTTTAAAAGCGTTGCCTGTCACGGTGAGCGACTTTCCTGCAAAGAATGTGAGCGTTGTGTTCAGGTCATCGGGATCTACCCATACGCCGTTAATAGCAGAACCTGCATCGGTCAGCTCATTATACTCATCACTATCTTTTTTTACCAGCGTGCAGGAAGAAACCATATCGCCGTAAGAAAAAATAAGTATCAGTTTATCGCCGTCAAGCCTTGCGTATGTTTCACTGCCGTCCGATTCGAATAACGAGTTGCGTAGCTTTACACCCTCAAGTCCGACGGTAATCTTATCGCCGGAGAAATCGTTTCCGAGCGATGTCAGAAAGGTGAATTTTCTGATTTCTACCGTTTGCGCATAGCCGTATTCGCACATTGACCAATCTCCCGAAGCGGCGGTCAGGAGATTTTCGCAAAGCTCTGCGCCTTTCTCGCTGTCGGCGTGGTATGCGGTATAATTCTTATCCTCGCAGGAAATGCTTATCGTATCTTTGTCCTGTGCCGTAATTTTAACGGATTTTCGGGTCTGCTCGTCAAATACCGCCGTCCTGCCGTTTTCTGAAAAGCTCGCCACAAAGCCGTTTTCATCGACCCATATACCTTTCAGAAATTCATCTTTATCCGATATTTCACCTGACGGCACAGAGGTCACGGTGCGAAGGGAACTGTTCAAGCTGCCTGCGGCTGATGACGCTGAGCTGTTTTGTAAAGAGGTGTCGGAATTTGCTCTGCCTGATGTGCAGGAGGACAGGAATATCGCTGTGATTAATGCTGTTGCTGTTATTGAAAATAAAAACCGATTCTTTCTCATATTGATTCCTTTCTGATATTTACAGTAATGCAGTGCCTTGATTTCGTTAACCGCCGTGAAGCTTTCTGTACATAATTTTACCATAAAATTATGATTATTACAATAGGGCAAGCAACATAAAAACGAAATTATTCTTTTTGAAAATATGTTTACATATCAGCTTAAAAATTCCTGAAAAAAGCAATTTATTTCACTTAATTTATTAGCCTGCAAAAAATAAATAATTATTTTTCAAAACCCCCTTGACAGTCTGTTGGCATTGTGCTAAAATACCCAAAGCAAAACCGATTTTTCCGTGTAATATCGGCTTTGTAAAAAGAAAGAGAGCTTGTGCGGAGCGTTTATTGCAAGGCTTTGCACAAAAATGTGAAAACGATTACCGAATTTAGTCTGCCGTTAGGTAAATTTTTATCTATATATTGGCGGACAACAGGAAAGGTGTGGTGAAATGTTCCAGTTCAAATGGATGCTCGGAAAAATGAAGGGCTACCGTGCGGTGTATGCCGTTGCGCTGTGTTTGTCTGTAGTGATACAGTCATTCTTCCTTACAGGACCGATGATCGTAGAACAGATAATCAGTATATTTATATCCTCGCCCGACGCTTTAAAGAACATTGAAAATCAGCGTGATCTGCTGATACTGCTTTGCGTTGCGATGATTTTATTCGTATTCGTGCGTACCTGCCTTCAGTTTCTTGCAAAAACTCTGTATGAGATAGTATCGCAGGGAGTGCTGCAGAAGGTGCGAAACGAGCTTTTTGAGCGTATTCAGAATCAGGATATGCACTTCTTTGACACTCATACAAAGGGCGACCTCGTAACAAGGCTTACGGGCGACCTTGATATGATACGCCATTCTATTGCGTGGATTATTATGATGGTGGTTGAAAGCAGTGCGTTGTTCCTCTTTACAGTTATATATTTCTTTACGCTTGACTGGCTGATGACGCTTTTTATACTTGCGCTTACCCCGATACTGTTTATTGTGACCCGTATGTTCTCGAAAAGAGTAGGTCCTAAGTATGTGGTACTGCGTGAGAAGCTGTCAAGGCTTAACACAAAGGCGCAGGAGAATATTGCCGCAAACCGTGTCGTAAAGGCTTTTGCCCGTGAGGAATACGAAAAGGAAGATTTCGATAAGTACAACAGGGATTACTGTGAGCATAATCAGCAGGCGGCTATGGTATGGCTCACATTCCAGCCATACATAGAAACGCTTGCACAGGCACTCTGGGCTGTACAGATGCTTGTCGGCGGTATCTTTGTCATAAACGGCAGGATAACCATAGCTCAGTACACCGTATTCTCAGGACTGTTATGGACAATAGCAAACGCTATGAGAAATATCGGTATGCTGATAAACGATTTACAGCGTTTCTTTGCAAGTATATCAAAGATAATAGATATATACTATGCACGTCCGCATATAGAGAATAATCATAACAGTAAGGAACGTCCACGTCTTAACGGCGATATAGAGTTCAGGAACGTAACAGCAAAATTCGGAGATGTTACCGTGCTTCACGATATAAATCTTCATATCAGGCATGGAGAAACCGTTGTAATAATGGGCTCTACGGGTTCGGGAAAAACAACGCTGATGAACCTTATAGCGAGATTTTACGATGCGTCGGAGGGCGGAGTATATGTTGACGGAAAGAACGTCAAGGATTATGAGCCGGATGTACTTCGTGCAAATATCGGTATGACTACTCAGGAGGTATTGCTGTTCTCGGATACGGTTGACGGCAATATAGCATATGGCAAATCCGACCTGCCTTTTGAAGATGTAAAGAACTTTGCTCATCTTGCTTCGGCATATTTTATCGAGAAGATGCCCGAACAGTATGATACCATAATAGGTGAGAGGGGCGTAGGTCTGTCGGGCGGTCAGAAGCAGAGAATAGCACTTGCAAGAGCTATGGCTATCCGTCCGCCGATACTGATACTTGACGATACCACCTCTGCACTTGATATGGAAACAGAGGCAGAGATACAGGAAAACCTCAATAATCTTGACTTTGAGTGTACGAAGCTTATCATAGCTCAGCGTACGTCCTCCGCAAGATATGCAGACAGAATCGTTATTCTTGAGGACGGTCGCATAAAGGAATGCGGTACGCACGATGAACTGATGCGGCAGCGTGGATATTACTATGAAATATATACCCTCCAGAACGGTAATGAAGAGGAGGCGGTTTAAATGGCAAGAAATAAATTCGACGTTGACGAAAGACTTGAGACCCCATTTGATTTCAAGCATTTCAAACGTGCAATGGTTTATGTAAAGCGTTATAAGTGGAAGATGATACTGGCACTTTCGCTGTCCGCAATATCGGCAATAGTTGCGCTTATCGGCCCTTTGCTTACAAAAGAGGCGGTCGATGTGGCGATACCCGACGGAAATATACCTTATATAGTATTTTTGTCGATAGGCTTTTTGCTGTCTATCATTGTCAGCGTTGTACTCGGAAATATCCGCCAGCGTATTATGACAAAAGCCGGTCAGCTTATGATATACGATATAAGAAAAGATCTGTTTGCGCATTTGCAGGAGCTTCCGTTCCAGTATTATGACGACAGACCGCAGGGTAAGATACTTGTTCGTGTCGTAAACTATGTGAATAATGTATCGGATATGCTGACAAACGGCATAATCAACTTCATTCTTGAAATATTCAACCTTATATTCATAACGATATTTATGTTCTCGGTTGACGCAAGGCTGGCGCTTGTTATATTTGCGGGCGTTCCCGTGTTCATCATTGTGATGATAATACTGAAAAACAAGCAGAGAAGGGCGTGGCAGGGAGTTTCAAACAAGAACTCCAACCAGACGGCATATCTTGCGGAGAGCATTAACTGTATGCGTGTAACGCAGAGCTTTGCGAGGGAGAACGAAAACCTCGGCATATTCCGCAGACTGTCGACAGCCTACAGAAAAGCGTGGATGAAGGCGGTCACGGTAAACAACTTTGTCAGCTTCTCGGTCGACAATATAAGGGCGGTGGTCGATTCGGCACTGTACTTTGTAGGACTGCTCGTTATAGGCTATCCTGCGGTATCGCTCGGCTCGATACTTGCGATGAGCAACTATTCCTCACGCTTCTGGCAGCCGATAATCAATATTGCAAGCCTTTACAACAACTTTGTAAATGCGGTGGCTTATCTTGAGCGTATATTCGAGACAATGGATGAGCCTGTGAATGTAAAGGACGCCGAGGACGCTTACGAAATGCCTGATATTAAGGGCGAGGTGGAATACCGTGATGTTACGTTTGCGTATGAAGAGGGAAAGAACATACTCGAAAATGTCAGCTTTACGGTAAAGCCCGGAGAGAGCATTGCGCTTGTAGGTCCTACGGGTGCAGGCAAGACTACTATTGTAAATCTGCTGTCACGTTTCTACGACCTTACGGGCGGTGCAGTGTACATAGACGGCAACGATATAAGCAAGGTCACGCTTCACTCACTGCGTGAAAAGATGGGTATTATGATGCAGGACAGCTTCATATTCTCAGGCACTATAGAGGATAATATCCGGTACGGCAAGCTGGACGCTACCGAGGAAGAAATAAGGGCGGCGGCAAAGACGGTATGTGCAGATGAATTTATCATGGGGCTTGAAAACGGATATAAGACCGAGATGTACGAGGGAGGTTCGCAGCTTTCGGGCGGACAGCGTCAGCTTGTATCCTTTGCAAGAACGCTTATATCCGATCCGAAGATACTGATTCTTGACGAGGCAACCTCATCTATTGACGCAAAGACCGAAAAGGAATTACAGAAGGGTCTTCAGGAACTGTTGAAAGGCAGAACGAGCTTTATTATCGCCCACAGACTTTCAACAATCAAGAACTGCGACAAGATAATGTTCATCAGCAATAAGGGTATTACCGAAGCAGGCACGCACGATGAACTTATGGCGAAGAAGGGCGACTATTACAAGCTGTGTATGGCACAGAAGTGATATAATGATGAAACTTATAAAAAATACAGCAATAATACTGCTTGCACTCGGTGTTGTTCTATTAACATCGTGTACCGTACAGGTGCAAATATCCGACAACGGTGAAGGTGAACCGATATTTCAGACGGCTGACGATGAAAATTCTCTCAAAACGTCAAAATCGTATTTGGACAATATGACCCTGGAAGAAAAAATCGGTCAGATGTTTATTGTTTGTCCTGAGGCTCTTAATGTAAGCGAAAACGCCGAAACTGCACAGGCGGTCGATACCGTGACAGAGGTAATGCGTGAGAATCTGGAAAAATTCCCTGTAGGAGGTATAGCTGTTTTCGGCAAAAATATCACAGGAGCAGAGCAACTGCCGAGATTTATCTCCGATTTGCAAAGCAACAGCAAATATCCGCTTTTTGTTGCTGTAGATGAAGAAGGCGGCAATGTTGCCCGTGTCGCAAATTCAGGATTTTTCAATGTAGCAAGCTATAAGAGCATGGCGGAAGTCGGAAAAACCGACAATCCCGCAAAAGCGGAGGAAGTAGGCAGAAAGATAGGTTTTTATCTTAAAAAGATTGGCTTTAATTATGACTTTGCACCTGTAGCGGACGTAAATACAAATCCCGACAACATAGTGATTGGTGACCGCTCATACGGCAATAATCCCGTTACAGTCGGTAAAATGGTATCCGCACAGCTTGACGGTTTGCATAAAAGCGGTATTATAGGAACGCTCAAGCATTTTCCGGGTCACGGTGATACAAAGGATGACACACATTCGGGATATGTCAGCGTTAATAAGTCGTGGGACGAGCTAAAAGCCTGTGAGCTTGTACCGTTCATTTCCGCCCTTGATAAGGCTGATACAATAATGGTATCGCATATTACCGTCACCTCTATTGATAAATTGCCCTCGTCGCTGTCTTATGAGATTATCACCCGTAAATTACGCAATGAGCTTGGATATAACGGAGTAATCATTACGGATTCTATGGCTATGGGAGCGGTTGCTGACAGCTATACGTCCGATATAGCGGCTGTTATGGCTGTAAAGGCGGGTGCTGATATTATTCTCATGCCTGAAAGCCTTGAAAAATCCTTCAACGCAGTACTGAATGCCGTGAACAGCGGAGAAATAAGTATAAGTCGTATTGAGGAAAGTGCAGAACGTGTATTGACCTTGAAAGCAAAATATAAAATAATATGATTTACTGACTGCTGTAACTGACGGTTACAGCAGTTTTGTTTTAGCTATATTTACTAAATCTTCAGGATTACAGATGAAAATATTCTGTTATCGGCTGAAAATACTGTCATTGCCATATAATTTTTATATTGCCGACTTGCTTTTCAGCCATTTTTATGGTAAAATGTAAGCAGATAATGCGGTTAGCCGTATTTTTTAACAGGAAATATATCAATTCACATCTCGAAAGGACACATCATGGAAAATAACAACATGAATGAACAGCAGACAAACTGGCAGCAGGCACTGAATGAATTCAGCGATCAGCCCCAGCAGCCTCAGCAGTATGCACAGCAGGCACAGCCCCAGTTCAATCAGCAGGCACAGCCCCAGCAGTATGCACAGCAGGCACAGCCTCAGCAGTTTGCACAGCAGGGTCAGCCCCAGTTCAACCAGTATGCACAGCAGGGTCAGCCCCAGTTCAACCAGTATGCACAGCAAGCACAGTCCCAGTTCAATCAGCAGGCGCAGTTTGCACAGGCTGACGGACAGTATATGCAGCAGGGTATGCCGGCTTATGACGCAGGCAGCTTTGCGGTAGTTCCGCCTAAGAAGAAAAGCAGTGCGCTCAAGATAATCCTTATTGTACTTGCGGCTGTTATCGTAGTCGGCGGAATACCTCTTGCTTTATATTTTGCGGGAGTTTTCGGAAAGTCCGGCGGCGGATACGAAACTCTTGAAAAGAACTATTTTGCTGCGGCAGAGAAGAAAGCCGATGAAATTTTCGGCGGTGCTAAGAATATAAAGACGGGTATCGAGCAGACCTTTACAATATCCGCATCTAAGGATGTGCTGGGCATTAATGCCGATGTTGCTCCTACAGTAATCAAGGCGACAAGCTATGCGGATACTTCTGCTGAAAAAGGCTCGGGTACAGCTTCACTTGTTGCCGGCAGTGATGAGTATCTTACGGTAAAATACTGGATGTCGGGAGATAAGCTGTATTTCACTGTTCCCGATCTTACCGAAAAGTACATAGTAATGGATGTCAATGAGCTTGCTTCTTCAATGAAGGATATTTCTTCGGGCAGATCCGATATCGGCAATATACTTACTCTTTCGGATGCTACAGATGAAATGCCCTCGTCATCATCGGGATATGAGGATATTTTAAAGAGCATTGACGAAGAAACTATCAACAAGGCTATTGAGATCATAACAGACGCTTACTTCAAGAATTTCACCGCAACGGAGAATAAGTCGGATTCTTTGAAGGTTTCGGACGGCACTGTAAACTGCACATCGTACACAATTGATTTCACAGCCGAAAATATAATCGCTTTCTGCAAGGACGTACTTGATGCGGTTGAAAAGGAAAGCAAGATAATGGATGTACTTTCACAGCTCGGAATCGACAACGCTTCATTCCAGTATCTCAAGACGCTTGTAGACGATGCTACAAAGGATGCGACAGAGGATGAGCTTAAGTCTGTAATGGCTACAATGATCGTTTATGCCAAGGATAACAATATCATCGGCAGAAAGATAACAATTTCAGGAGAGATAGAAATCCTTCTCGTAACATACTCGGACAATGCACAGTTTGATTATTCGCTGACAGCGTCAATCTCAGGCGATTCGCTGTACGCAGGTGCAAAGGGTACTGTAAACGGCAATAATTACACCGGTACAGGTTCTGTTACATTTAACGGCGAAACAGCTGTCACGGCTGACTACTCATTTGACGCAACAAACGGCAACGGCACATATAATTTAAAGGTCACGACAGACGACAACGAGAGCTTTGAGGTAAAGTTAAACGTAGCTATGGACGGCAACAACGGTACTTTTGACATTGCGGTTGCTTCAAACGGCGTAGAGATGCTTTCTATCAAGGCCGACAGCAAGGAAATAGCTTATGTTGACGAGGCACTTCCCGAAGTAAATGATTCAAATACGGTTGATATTAACGACAGTGCCGCTCTTGAACAGTTCAGCACAGAGATCTCGGCAAACATTCCTCAGCTCATTACAAAGATTCAGAATGTAAAGACTCCCGATATTGTTTGCTATGCGTTCAGCGAAATGATCGCCGCAGGCGGATCGTTTTAAGAATTGAAACCGCAGTAGGATAAAGCGGATATTAAACGCCTTTGCTTAAGCCTTTTGAAACTTAAGTGAAGGCGTTTTTTCTGTTAAAATGTGCAAGATAAGCATCACCGGAAGCTATCAGGAACAGCTATAGACGGTATTTTGATGTGATTATATCTGTGAGTATTATATAAATGTTTTGTTCAATAAAAATTAACCGATTCACTGCTTTATATATTTTTGAATACTAAAACAATTCGGTTTAATTTATCATCGGCTTACAGTGCGTTTTTATTCCGGTGTCAATTATAATTTGTCTGTAATTTTGATAAATCGTATGAGCAATTAATAATAAATCACACTAATAATATGTAAACTGCTTCAATTGCTCTGATTTTCTTTATATTTTAAAAAATAAATGTGTTATTTCTATGAAAATGCAACGATTAATATTGACTTTTTTGTTGAGATGTGCAATAATATTAGATAAAGATAAGGAGGTAGTTATCTTATGATGGGAATTAAGGAAAACTTTAAAAGAGGCACACTCGAAATGCTCATTCTTCATCTCTTAAAGGGTGAGGAAATGTACGGCTATCAGCTGACTCAGGAAATCGGCAAGAGAAGCAACGGTACATTCAGAATCACTGAAGGTTCTATGTATCCTACGCTTTACAGACTTCTGGACAAGGAGCTTATTGCTGATCGTCTTGAACTTGTAGGCAGAAGACGTACTCGTGTTTATTATCACATTGAGCCTAAGGGTCTTGAGTATCTGGACAAGCTGGAGAAGGAATATGAGCTTACCAGCGCAGGTATTGATGCCATTATGAGTTATGTTCCTGAAGACGAAGAATAATTGATTCTTCGCTGAAAACGGCGGTGTACGTTAAGTGGTACACCGTCGTTTATCACATTCCGGCATATTATTAAGGAGAATGATATGTTAAGTTACAGTAAATATATAATAGACGCACACGCTCATATTTTTCCCGAAAAGATCGCACAGAAAGCGACAGACAATATCGG
>ULPI01015354.1_pt1 | contig 10388 bp, 8 predicted proteins | sample 1953381 | NCBI WGS metagenome assembly ULPI01 (sample SAMEA4835626, study PRJEB28245) | human gut metagenome | biome: gut microbiome; material: fecal sample | place: Denmark | collected 2008
ATGGCCACAATAATGTCTATTTTGCATTAACATCATAAGTAGGCGTGTAACTATGACACTCTTTACAAAGAATATAAGTTGCAGTATATCATTAGTGATAACGGACTTCTTAAGCTTTGTCCTGTCACTTTATTTTTCTGTTTTTATTTTGTCTTTAACTTTAAATAATTTTGATGCTCGAGTTCCGAATGATCAATTAGAAGGATGGATTGCACTTCATTGGTTACTCGGGGTCTGTTGTGTGGCTTGGTATGGAATAAGATTAAGGCATTATTTCTATCGTAAAACATTTTGGTTTGAGCTTAAAGAAATATTGAGAACATTAGTTATTTTTGCTGTTATTGAAATGGCAGTGATGGCATTTGCAAAATGGTATTTCTCCCGCTATGTTTGGTTGTTAACGTGGGTTATGGCAATATTTCTCGTACCATTAGCTCGTATTGCCATAAAGTGGTTGTTGATGAAATGGGGTTTATGGTTGCGAGATACTTGGATTATTGGAAGCGGGAAAAACGCTTATGAAGCTTATAAAGCAATCTCAAGCGAGCGTAATCTCGGTTTAAATGTAGTTGGTTTTGTCACTGATGAACAAATGCAAGGAGAGCAACGTAAAACGATTGATGAGCTTCCAATAATTATAGGAAATATCGATTGGTTAAATAGTAAAGATAAACGAACCCAATTTATCGTAGCTGTTGAATCTGAACAAAGTGATATTCGCAACAAATGGTTACGCGAGTTCATGATCAAAGGGTATCGTTACGTTTCGGTAATACCTACGTTAAGAGGGATGCCTCTGGATAGTACAGATATGTCCTTCATTTTTAGTCATGAAGTTATGATTTTCCGTGTCCAACAGAATCTGGCGAAGTGGTCATCTCGGATAATTAAGAGATGTTTTGATATTTTCGGGTCTATTTGCATAATATTGATGTTATCACCTCTTCTTTTATATATATATATGAAAGTTAAAAAAGACGGCGGTCCCGCTATTTACGGACATGAACGAGTGGGTATTAATGGAAAGACTTTTAAATGCCTCAAGTTTAGGTCTATGGTTGTTAATTCAAAGGAAGTATTAGATGAATTATTGAAAAATGACCCTATAGCCAAAGAAGAGTGGGATGCAACTTTTAAATTAAAAAATGATCCTAGGATAACAAAAATTGGTGCTTTTCTGCGTAAGACTAGTCTGGATGAACTGCCTCAATTATTTAATGTTTTGAAAGGAGAGATGAGTTTAGTTGGGCCGCGACCAATAATTAATGCTGAATTAGAAAGGTATAATGATCAAGTTGATTATTATCTTTTGAGTAAGCCAGGCATGACTGGGCTTTGGCAGGTTAGCGGAAGAAGTGATGTTGATTATGATACCCGTGTTTATTTGGACGCATGGTATGTTAAAAATTGGTCTATGTGGAATGATATAGCCATACTTTTAAAAACTGTCACAGTTGTGCTTAAAAAAGATGGTGCATACTGATTCATTATGCTTGGATAAAAAGAATGAATAATGTGGCCCTGAAAGAAAAGACTATAACAAGTCTTATCTGGAATGCGATCGAAAGATTTATGGTACAGGGAGGGCAATTTGTAATAAAGATTCTAATTGCCCGACAAATCTCTCCTGACGATTATGGATTAGTAGGAATTGTTGCTGTATTTTTAGTTTTGTCGGACGTAATTATTAATGGGGGATTTTCGCAAGCTTTAATACAAAAAAAAGATAGAACATCTCTGGATTACTCAACTGTCTTTTATATAAATATATTTGTTGCAATATTATTATATCTTGCTCTCTTTTTCTTCTCACCTTTAATTTCTGACTTTTATAATGATCAGAGATTAACTGATATAATAAGATTAATTTCTATTAGTATAGTTATAAAATCATTAAGCGTTGTTCAGTTGGCAAAAATAAGCATTGAATTAAATTTCAAAGCTAAAACAATTGTTAATTTCTGGGCGGTTCTAATTAGTGGTTTTATTGCAGTTTATATGGCTTATAATGATTGGGGTGTATATGCATTAATCTATCAAACCATATTATATTCAATAATTGTGACCGTTCTAATGTTTTTCATTGCCAAATGGACTCCAAAACTAGAGTTTTCAATGGCACGGGCATATAGTTTATTCAGTTTTGGTTCAAAGATATTCTTGGCCAATCTAGTTGGTGTGATTTCAGACAACTCATACGCTATTCTTATCGGTAAGCTATTTTCTAGTAAAGAAGTTGGTTTTTTTACGCAAGGGAGAAATCTTCCTGACTTGTTATCTGTTAATCTTTTCAACATATTACAAGGAGTTCTTTTTCCTGTAATGTCATCTGCACAGGATGACAAAGAAAGGTTATTAAGGATATATAAGAAAAGTCTAAATATGACTGCATTTATTGTCCTGCCATCTATGGTTGGGTTAGTAATTATTGCCGAGCCATTTGTTAGAGTATTTCTGACTGAAAAATGGTTGCCGAGTGTATTTATTATTCAATGGCTTGCATTATCAAGAATGATTGTTCCATTAGGTGCTATTAATGCAAATTTGCTAAATTCAATTGGCAGGTCAGATTTATATCTTAAAATTGACTTAATTAAACTTCCTCTTACTATTCTAGGATTACTGATCTCCTCACCATTTGGGTTACAATATATGGTAATCAGTAACTTTATAGTAGCAATATTTTATTATTTTATTAATGCGTATTATCCAGGCAAAATCTTCAACTTCGGGCCTATATCGCAACTGCTAAACATGTTCCCAATTATAGTTTCTACGAGTGTTATGTTTGGCGCGACATATTTTTGGTCAATCAACAATGGCTTGTTAGACATTATTATCAAGATCGTAGTCGGTGCGATAGTATACATTATTTCCTGCTTTGTTCTCAAAGTTGAATCTGTTAAGGAAATTTGGTCCTATATGCTAGGTAAAATTAAGGGAAAAAACAGGAGAAGTATTTGTGGCTAATGTAATCATTTTTACTAATGAATATTTTCCCTTCAAAGGAGGGATCGGGCGCTACTGTGAAGAAGTTATTAATGAAATAAAACTTCAGCACAAGGTTACGCTTGTGGGGCCTGCGTACGATTCATCTTTGACTCGCGATAAACGTTCTGAAGGAATCCGTTTAGAGCTTTTTCCTGGTGGTCAATTTAAGTATTGGCATTTGCCTAAACTCATCAAGAAAGTGAGTTCGATCGATTTTGAACAATATGACTATGTCTTGGTTGCAGATTGGCCATTCTGGGTAGCAATTGAATTTTTGAATAGATTTAGTTTTAAACGGAAAATTCGTTTTAATTTAATGCTACACGGTAGCGAAGTGTTAAACTTGAAATTTGGGCGAGCTTCCATTTTTAGTAAAATACTAAACATGTTTGATGGAGTAAAGAAAATATTTACAAATAGTAATTATACAAAAAAAATTCTTTTAGAGTACCATCAAGTACCCAAAGATATATCGATTATTACAACTTATTTAGGTGTTAATGAAAGTGAGTTCGCTAGAAACAATGTCTTTCTAAAAAACGTTAACAACGAAACATTTAATATATTATCTGTTGGAAGACTTGATGAAAGAAAAGGATTCGATAATGTAATAAAAGCATTAGGGATGCTGGATAATGATGTTAAGCAACATATAATATTTACAATAGTTGGAAATGGCAGTTTAGAATTCAAGGAATATCTAAAAAATTTAGCAAAAGAAAATTCCGTTGATGTAGAGATTAAATCTGGCGTCTCTGATTCTAAATTAAACGAGTTATATGGCGAAGCAAATTTATTTGTTTTGGCTGCGAAATCTAGTAATAAAAAAATTGAAGGATTTGGATTGGTTTTTCTTGAGGCGGCTAAACATGGAGTCCCATCTCTAGCAACAGATGTAGGCGCTATTAGTGAGGTCGTAAAAAATGAAAACACTGGTCTTGTAGTCAAAGAAGATATTTCAGAATTATCGCAGGCTATATATCGCTGCTATACTCATAGAGATCTGTTAGTTAAATTTAGTAATAATTGCGTTAATGACGTTGCTAATTACTCATGGGCAAAACTAGCAGATATTACTTTCTCAGATATCAATAATAAGTAAGGATTACTATGTCTAATTTAAAAGTTCTTTTTGTAGATACTTGTCACGATGTTGCTGGGGGACAGCGAAGTTTGATTGCACTATTATCTAACATAGATAATAAGTTCAAGTATAATGTTATGATACATAATGGTAATAAAAAATACCTAAATGAACTTCTTGCGAATGGCGTGCCTCGTGAGAATATAATTTTAATTAATACCAAGCCGCTCGGTTTAAAAATTCTTGGTGGCGTTAAACTGTTTTTCAAATGCATGACATTAGCAAAAAAATATTCACTAATGCATTGCAATACTTTCTTTGATGGTTTATTTGCTATGCCTTCTTTTAGATTACAGGCTAAAAAAACCATCTTTCGTGCGCGTTGTGGAATTGACCTTTCTAATCATGGCATCGTTGATAATGTAATTTATCACAATGCGTCTGTAATACTCGCTAACTCAGAGTATGTTAAGACAACTTTTTCACGGATAAATTCAAATCTTGCGAAAATTGATGTCATTTATAATCCTCTTGATCTCAAGTTTTATCGAGATTTCAAAAATATAACGAATGAAAAAAAGAAAATAATTGCTGTAATTGGTGCTATAACTGAAGTAAAAAATCAGATGGAAGTACTTAAAGCATTTTCACTTATTGATAATGAAAATATATTCTTACGGTTTATAGGTGAACCTAGAAGTACTGATAAAGATAGATTATACAATGATGAGTTAATGTCTTTTATTAAAAAACATAACTTAGAGAATAGGATTGAGTTTAGTGGTTTCGTTTCAGACGTAAGAACGCAACTTCAAGATGTGGATCTTGTTTGTGTACCATCGGATCGTGAACCATTAGGACGGGTCATTTTTGAAACACAATTGTTTAACATTCCTGTTTTAGCATCAAATTCAGGTGGTAATGGAGAATTAATAATTGATGGTAAAACTGGATACCTATATGAATTAGGTAATATCGACCAGCTGAAAGAAAAAATGTTAAAAGTAAATTCTCCAAATGAGAAATTAATCAATGATGCTCAAAAATTCGTTCTAGAAAGATTTTCACCAGACAAAACTTACCTTGCTGAATTTGAGCTCTATGAAAGACTTTCTCGATAAGGATTATCTTAAAAATGCAGACAGTAAATAAAAATAGCATTGCGTTATCACTTATTTATTTAGCCATTGTCATAATTACGTTAATACCCTTTGGACGTGGTAATATATCAGGGCTAGAAGTGTCATTTCCTTTTTTTATTTTTGCTATTTTTTTTCTGCTTGTAAAAAAAACCAAAGTGTATGATATTTCGTTTTTTGCAAACCTTTTTTTTACATTATGGGCTGTATGGGTACTTTGTGGTATAACCTACAGCTATTTTACATTCCCGGGGGTTGTTGATCATCAGGCGTCATATCTCAGGTATATTCGGCTGTTGGAAATGTATTTGCCAGGATGTATGATTTTATCTTTCCTTGGTGAGCTATCCAATTCTGTTCATAAAAAGATAGTCTATTTACTTATTCTTTTATTTGTTATTGTTACTCTGGAAGCGACAGTTGGTTTTGTATCACAAAGTGATTTGCTTACTGCTACTCAGATGTATAAATACCCTGGCTTCGGTTATGTATTTCGTGCTGGAGGGGTCGCTAAGGATTCTAGTGCTTATGGCAGCCTTGTTTTTTTATTAGGGATAACTGCATTAATTGAGTTAAGGAAAATTAGAACAAATAATAGATTGTTGTCGTTTATTATAATTTCGTGTTTATTAATTAATATATATATATCTATGTCACGCAGCTTAATTGTATCTGTTGCATTATACTTTTTGATATATATATGCATGGAGAAAAAATCTCGAGTTAAATCATTTCTTATCCTAGGAGTAGTGTCTTTAGTTATTTTTATGTATGGACTTACAAATGAATATTTTTTATCATTTTTAAATAGATTGACAGGGGGAGAGCAAACAGACATCAGTTCCGGACGATTTTCAACTTGGGCTTCTTTGCTTGTACTTATTGCTGAAAATCCTATTTTCGGTGTAGGGTATAGATTAACTACAGAAAAATATAATTTAATACCTGACAATATGTTTCTTTCATTATTGGTAGAAACGGGAATAATTGGGTTTATATTATACTTTTCATTTTTAACCTGCTTGCTGATTTATGTTATAAAATATAATCGAGATAAGTTCCCATTGCTTGTGGCATATATATTCTCTGGCTTTTTTATCGACATCTCGACTTTCTGGGTTAGTGTTCCTGTTTTATTCTTCGTTTTAGCAATTCGGAGTGTTGGCAACGAATAGTCTTATTTGTGAGGTGTGTATGAGAGAAGCAATGGCACTATCTGAAGATAAGTATCTTATCACTCGCAGAAAATTGCTCTTATTATCATTACCTTTTGGTTATGCAATAGTTAATGAGAGCAAAGCAAATTCTAACTCGCCTATAAAGGTACTTAATGTTTTAAATTTCGGAGCAAAAGGTGATGGAATAAATGATGATTCTTACGCTTTTCAACAAGCCTGTAATGCTGCTAGTTCTTTAGGTGGTGCGAAATTATATATACCACCAACAAAAGAATATTATAGAATTCTATTCCCTGTATATATTGGCGATAATACTGAATTGTTCGGAGAAGGACAAACAACAAGAATAGTCTTTGAAAATCCAATATTTAATAAAGGGCGGGGAGGATTCGTTATAGGATCAAGTTTAGAAGCTAATAGACATCTAGCCTTTAAGAGGTATTCTAATTTTACTCAAGAGACGACGATTAATCCTGATTTCAAAAACCCCAAACAGAAACAATACTTAAGAGATAATCCTCATTTTATTCAGGCGGAAAATAGTAGTATTCATGACCTCTATTTAGAGGCGAGATTTACTAATAGTACAAAAAATAAATGGGGAGGGTATGGCATCAACTTTGTCAATGCTCAGAATTGTCATGTTTATAATATATGGGGAAAGGGATGGACTCAATTGATCGGGATGGGATCAGATATTCCACCTGAGACTCCTTCAAATCATTTATGTTCTGCCAAATATTTACATGTGTTGGAACCGGATTTGGTGAGAACCTATTATTCTATAGGTTTCATTGCAAATTCTACAGACTGCTCAATAGAACACGCAATACAATACATACCGATGACAAGCGGTTCATTAAATGGAAGTGGTGCTGCTCTAAATTTATGCGAAGATTGTCTTATCAGTAATATTACGATTCCTCACTTGGGGAAAACTCAAACCTCAGAAGGGATTATGGTTAATAACTCTTCTGGTTGTCGTGTTAATAATATTATGATTGGTGATGCTAAAATTGCGGTTTCTTTATTCTTTAGCGACAAATCTACTCTTAACCCTGAAAAACCTAATTTTATAGATACTGTAACAGGCGTAAATTGTAATTCAGTAATTTCGGTTTTTTCTAAATATAATTATATTAAAAATATAACGGCGAAAGACTGTATTTATAAAGTTGTTTTGAAAAATAGAAACGCAACTAATAACCATTTTGATTTGCCTGCTAGTGAAATTGTTACAGCAAACACTAAAGATGCTGGATTTTTATTAAAAAACAACACTTTCCAATAATCTAATAAATGAGAACTTAGATGGGTAGAAATATCAAAGAGCGTAATCAATTAGCTGATTTTGCTAGGGTTTTTATGGCTTTTATTGTTGTGGCTATCCATGTTAATATTTTTTATGAACATCCTGTCCTCAATAAAATAACTGTTGATGGTTTTTTTAGAATTGCAGTTCCTTTTTTCTTAATGATAAATGGATATTATTTTCATGAAAATATTTCACATGTTGAAAGCTTCAAGAAATGGCTAAAAAGAGGTATCGTTTTATTTTTCGTTTGGCAAGCAATCTATTTGCCTTTATATCTTCCGATTGAAGATTTTAGTTATAATCGATTGGCAGTTTTCTTATCGCAACTTATATTTGGCTATCATCACCTTTGGTATATAAGTGCCATGGTGCTTGGTGGTATTATACTTTTTGCACTTCGAGATAAACCATATTCATTAGCTTTGAGTTTATTTTTATTCATTATCGGTTGCTGTTTGCAATATGTGCGACCTTTTATAGATAACAATCCGACGCTATATAAAGTTTTTTCTCAATATTGGTTGTTCCGTAATGGCCTCTTTTTTGGCTTTCCAATGATGTATATCGGTTTTTATATTGCAAAAAATAATCTTCTTATTAAATTTAATAATAATTTATTGTTTTTGCTTTTGACTATTTCAACAATATTGTATGGTTGTGAAATATTCTTTGTGCAAAATATTGTTTTCTCACATATGAGTTACCATATTGATTTTTTATTGTCGATTCTCTTGTTGACGCCAGTTGTTTTTATTTTTATCATGCGAACGAAATTTTGTCCTTTTAAAGATAAAGACACTAAATATTTGGCCTTGTTTAGTAGTATCGTATATTTTATCCATCCCTATGTGATCAAGGTAATTGAATCTTTCCTTTCCATAGGAAGTGTTATGTTTTATATCAATGTCTTAGTTATATCATCTCTAATTAGTTTCTTCTGTGTTTTGAATAGGAAAAGATTATGGTTCCTATTCTAAATGAACTTTTATTTCTTATAGTTTTTATTAATTCTTCAATCTCTCTTTAATAGCTAATTGCGATTGAAATAGTAAACCGCAATTTGCCTTTCCTTATGGATAATGGATCTTATATGCAAGAATTAAATGTTGGTATTGTTGCCGACTGGTTTATAACTTATGCCGGTTCTGAAAAGGTTGTCGCTGAATTTCTGGATGTTTTTCCAGAGGCTGAATTATATTCGGTTGTCGACTTCTTATCTTCTGAAAATAAATCCCATTTCAAGAATAAGAATATTACTACTACATTTATTCAAAACTTTCCTTTTGCTAGAAAGAAATACCAATCATATTTGCCTTTTATGCCTCTTGCTATTGAGCAACTAGATGTATCAAAACATGACGTTATTCTCTCAAGTTCCCATGCAGTGGCGAAGGGGGTTCTCACAGGCCCAGATCAGTTACATATAAGTTATATTCATTCACCAATAAGATACGCATGGGATCTTCAGCATCAGTACTTACGTGAATCTAACTTGCACAAAGGTTTTAAAGGGTTGTTAGCGAAATGGATTCTGCATAATATACGCATTTGGGATTGTCGCACGTCTAATGGTGTTGATCATTTTATTGCGAACTCCAAATTCATAGCGAGAAGAATTAAAAAAGTTTATGGTCGTAATGCTGATGTTATATATCCACCAGTAGATGTTGAAAGATTTACACTCAATGAGAACAAAGAACAATATTATTTTACAGCATCTAGACTTGTTCCTTATAAACGCATAGATTTGATAGTTGAAGCATTTAGTCATATGAAGGATAAAAAGCTAGTTGTTATTGGTGATGGACCTGAGATGAATAAAATAAAAGCTAAAGCAACATCAAATATAGAAATACTTGGCTACCAATCTAATAGCGTTATGGTCGATTATATGAGAAATGCGCGGGCTTTTGTTTTCGCCGCAGAAGAGGATTTTGGCATAACTCCTGTAGAAGCTCAATCTTGCGGCACGCCAGTAATCGCTTATGGAAAAGGTGGTGCTCTTGAAACGATACGACCCATCGGAGTTGAAAAAGCAACTGGTGTCTTTTTCTATAATCAAGATGTCAAGTCAATAATCGATAGCGTTAATTTTTTTGAACAGCATAGTGATGAAATTATTCTCTCTGACTGCCGTCTGAACGCTCTTAAATTTTCTGAGCAAAGATTTAAAGAAGAGATTAAAGAATATGTTATGAATCGGCATGCTGAATTTTTAGCCTCTAAATCTATCGTATATTAATTTTTTAAATTCAAATAGTAATTATGTTTTGTTTGATGACAGTATGAGTTTGATCATATATGATATGCGTGAAGTTAGTTATATGCTAATATAGGTATATATAACCCTGTAATTTTACAGTGATTTCACCAGACAGGAGTTTGTAATGTCCAAGCAACAAATCGGTGTTGTCGGTATGGCTGTGATGGGGCGTAACCTTGCGCTGAATATCGAAAGCCGCGGTTATACCGTATCCGTTTTCAACCGCTCCCGTGAAAAGACCGAAGAAGTGATTGCCGAAAATCCAGGCAAGAAACTGGTTCCTTATTACACAGTACAAGAGTTTGTTGAATCCCTCGAAACACCCCGCCGTATCCTGTTGATGGTGAAGGCAGGGGCTGGCACCGACAGCGCCATCGATTCCCTGAAGCCTTACCTCGACAAAGGCGACATCATCATT
>ULPI01003357.1_pt1 | contig 10367 bp, 12 predicted proteins | sample 1953381 | NCBI WGS metagenome assembly ULPI01 (sample SAMEA4835626, study PRJEB28245) | human gut metagenome | biome: gut microbiome; material: fecal sample | place: Denmark | collected 2008
AAGCCTGCCAATGAGACGTCCGTTATCAAAAACACAAATAGTATGCATTGTGCTGCTTTGGGCAGCACTTTGCTACCTTGTTCTGGTATATGCCGAACGAATTGACGGTCCTGTAATCGTAACGCTTGCACTTTCGGCTGCGTTCGTATTCCTGCCTGTCTTTCAGTCTATCAAAAAGAATAAATAATATCTTTTTATTCCATTATGCGGGATAAAACAACAAAAATGTTGGTTTATCCCGCATTTTCTTTATAAAATGTTTGCAGATTCCAATTTTATGTTTACTTTTGCAACTGCAATCAGCAATAAAGAAGAAGTTAGTAAGCAATATATTGTTTTAGGTAACATATAGTAAAAACCAATAAAAGAAAAATAGATTATGAATGCAGCTAAGGTATTAGAAGATCTGAAAAGACGTTTTCCCAACGAACCGGAGTATCATCAGGCAGTAGAAGAGGTACTGTCGACCATCGAAGAAGAATACAACAAACATCCCGAGTTCGACAAAGCTAATCTGATCGAACGTCTTTGCATCCCCGACCGCGTATATCAGTTCCGCGTAACGTGGGTTGACGACAAAGGCAACGTACAGACAAACATGGGTTATCGCGTACAGCACAACAACGCCATTGGCCCGTACAAAGGTGGTATCCGTTTCCATGCATCAGTCAATTTGGGTATTCTGAAATTCCTTGCTTTCGAACAGACATTCAAAAACTCACTGACTACACTGCCGATGGGTGGCGGTAAAGGTGGTTCCGACTTCTCACCGCGTGGCAAGTCAAATGCTGAGGTAATGCGTTTCTGCCAGGCATTCATGTTGGAACTGTGGCGCCACATTGGTCCCGATGTAGACGTACCGGCTGGTGATATCGGTGTAGGCGGCCGCGAAGTAGGCTTCATGTTCGGCATGTACAAGAAGCTGACACGTGAATTCAGCGGCGTGCTGACAGGTAAAGGCCGCGAATTCGGTGGTTCACTGATCCGTCCCGAGGCTACCGGTTACGGTAACGTATACTTCCTGATGGAAATGCTGAAGACCAAAGGCTGGGATCTGAAAGGCAAGTCTGTCCTCATCTCAGGTTCTGGAAACGTTGCCCAATATACAGCTGAAAAAGTACTGCAACTGGGTGGTAAAGTATTGACCATGTCCGATTCTGACGGTTATGTTTACGACCCCGAAGGTATCGACCGCGAGAAACTGGATTACATCATGGAACTGAAGAACCTCTACCGTGGACGTATCCGCGAGTATGCCGAACAATATCCGGGTGTGAAGTATGTAGAAGGCGCACGTCCTTGGGGCGAAAAAGCCGACATCGCACTTCCTTCGGCCACTCAGAACGAAATTGACGGCGACGATGCACGCAAGCTGATTGCCAACGGTGTGATTGCCGTATCCGAAGGTGCCAACATGCCTTCTACTCCGGAAGCTATCCGCGTATTCCAGGAAGCCAAGATTCTGTACGCTCCGGGTAAGGCTGCCAATGCAGGTGGTGTATCGGTATCGGGTCTGGAAATGACACAGAACTCCGAACGTCTGTCATGGAGCGCCGAAGAGGTAGACGCCAAACTGCACTACATCATGGAGAACATCCACGAGAACTGCGTGAAGTATGGTACCGAACCCGACGGCTACGTGAACTACGTGAAGGGTGCCAACGTGGCAGGCTTCATGAAGGTGGCTAACGCCATGATGGCTCAAGGCATTGTATAAGAAACAAACGCAGCCATAGATACTCAATACAACTAAAGAATCTCTTCTGTCGTGCATGCACGGCAGGAGAGATTTTCTTTTATACACCTTTCATCTACTTTACATCTTATTATCAGAGAAATCGGCTAATTTTGCGCCGCATTATTCAAACAATGGACAAAAGAAACTAAAAATAACAATCCTCATGAATACAAAAGAAGTTCCGGTACTGCTGCTCACCGGTTATCTGGGCAGTGGAAAGACCACACTGGTCAACCAGATTCTGGCCAACAAACGCGGCATCAAGTTTGCCGTCATCGTCAACGACATCGGCGAAGTAAATATCGACGCCGACCTCATCCAGAAAGGCGGCGTTGTAGGCAAGAAGGACGACAGCCTGGTAGCCCTGCAAAACGGCTGCATCTGCTGTACGCTGAAGATGGACCTGGTAGAACAGATAGGCGACATACTGAAGATGCAGCGCTTCGACTACATCGTCATCGAAGCAAGCGGCATCTGCGAGCCCGAGCCTATTGCCCAGACCATCTGCTCCATACCGACGATGGGCGGCATGTATACCCGATACGGCATCTGCCGGCTGGACAGCATCGTTACCGTAGTCGACGCCCTGCGCATGCAGAGCGAGTTTGCCTGCGGCGACAACCTGACGCGCAAGCACATCGACGAGGAGGATATCGAAAACCTTATCATCCAGCAAATCGAATTCTGCAACATCATTCTGCTGAACAAGGCTTCGGAAGTGAAACCCGAAGAACTGGGACGCATCAAGCAAATCATCAAGACCCTGCAGCCGGCTGCCGAAATCATCGAATGCGACTACGGACGCATCGACCTTGACCGCATCCTCAACACCCGTATGTTCAACTTCGAACGCGTGGCTACTTCTGCCGGATGGATACGCGAGATAGAACGTCAGGCCACTCCCGAAGAAGAACGGGAAGCCCACAGCTACGGCCACCACGACCACGAGGAGCACGAGCACCATCATGATGAAGAACATGAACATCACCACGACGAGCATGAACATCATCATGACGAGGCCGACGAGCACGGACACCATCACCACCATCATCACGACCACGAAGGCGGTGAGGTGGAAGAATATGGCATCCAGACGTTTGTCTACTACCGCCGACAGGCATTCAACATCCACAAGCTCGACCAGTTCATCGCTACCCGCTGGCCCCGCAACGTCATCCGTACCAAGGGCGTGTGCTACTTCAGCCACAACCGCGACATGTCGTACCTCTTCGAACAGGCCGGCGTGCAGAAGAAGCTGACCGAAGCCGGACTGTGGTATGCCACTGCTCCCGAAGAAGACCTCATCGAACTGATGAAACAGGAACCGGGACTGATGCGCGACTGGGACGAGAAGTATGGCGACCGGATGCAGAAGCTGGTCTTCATCGGTCAGCATCTGGACAAAGAACAGCTGACGCGCGACCTGGACGCCTGTCTGGAGTAACTAACATTTTGACACTTTGTATTCCACCTGCGGCGAGAATGCGATATTTCCGGCCGCAGGTGTTTTTGTTTCCAATTTGCGAAGCGTTTTTCCGCATCCGTCTCTTCTACAACACGATAGCGAAATATTGACATTCAGAATAGAAGAAAAACAATCCGCCCGACAGGGAAAAGCCATGATTCCGGCTCCGAAATACCATGTTGACGAACGCAACAAGCAATGTTGGCGAGCCAAACAAGCATTCCACAGGAGCGGAACAAGCAATCTGCGAGAGCCGAACAAGCATTCCGGAAGCGGCGGACATGCATTTTTCACCTCCGAAAGACACTATTTTCGACTATTATCTGCATATATATGCAGTTTAAAGGCAGTTTTCGTCCGATTCAACTTCTATTTCGAAAGTTTTAGAAAAAGACTGTGTCAGACAATACGGCTTAATCTTATCATTTTGAAAGGAGAACAAGTGAAGAAGGCGTTCTTCTGTCACTCCAGCTACTCAGCTTGAGAAACCGCACGATTATCCTCTTTGCACAACGCCTCGTACACCCGCGGATGGAGGAAATAACGGATGTCGCGTCCCTCGGCAATGGCTTGCCGGATAAAAGTGGAGCTGATTTCGAAGACGGGAGCCGATGTCATCCTCACCGTCGGAGGAAGTGTCTGTGGGTCGACCGGATAGCCCGGACGCGGATATATGATGAGCGGAGTAGTGGCCAGAATACGTTCCGACTCGCGCCAGCGCGGGAACAGTAGCCAGTTGTCCGACCCGATAATCAGATGAAAGACGTGCTGAGGATAAGCACGCCGAAGCTCGTCGAGCGTATGCACCGTGTACGAAGGCCGCGGCAAACGAAACTCGAAGTCGGACGCCCGAAACTTAGGATAGCCCTCGACGGCAAGCTGAACCAGCTTCAGACGCAACGAGTCGTCCATCAGTTCGTCGGCCTCTTTCAGCGGATTGCGGGGGCTAACCATAAACCATACCTGGTCCAGTCCCTCGTACTCGCAAAGGTAGTTGGCCAAAGCCAGATGTCCGATATGAACGGGATTGAAGGAGCCGCTGAAAATGCCGATGTTCATCTGTTTCACTGAGATTGAAGATTTAAACAAGGATGTCCGTCACGATGCCCTATTTCTTCCTGCCGCCACGCAAAGTGCGCCACGCCATAAAGACATTGTAGCCTGTGACAAGCGCCACGAGCAACATGCATACCGTCAGTTCGTAATCCGAATAACAGTAGTAGCCCACCGCCAGACCAATCGATGCAAGGCAGAGCACAATGTTGATAACCAATAACACCTTGTTCTGTTTCGGATGCTCCGATAAGGGCGCCGGCCGGTTGCCTGAACCTCCGATATACGGCTTCATGACTGCAGGAATTGAGTGATTACTTCCAAGGCTTCGGCTTTAGCCTTCTCCAAGTCGTCGTTCACAATCACCTTGTCGAACTTCGGAGCAAACGAAAGCTCGTACTGGGCCTTTGCCACGCGGTCTTCGATTACTTCGGGCGTATCGGTGCCCCGTCCTACAAGGCGGCGACGAAGTTCTTCCACCGAAGGCGGCTGGATGAATACCGACAAGGCACGGTCGCCATAGAACTTCTTGATGTTGCATCCGCCCACAACGTCGACGTCGAACACCACGTTCTGTCCGTCGGCCAGTTGCTTTTCGACCTGTGCTTTCAGCGTGCCGTAGAAGCGGTCGTGATAAACCTCCTCGTACTCCAGAAACTCATCGTCTGCAATACGACGGCGAAACTCTTCCGGCGTCAGGAAAAAGTATTCTACACCGTCGCGTTCGGTTCCACGCGGCGGACGGCTGGTAGCCGATATGGAAAAAGCCAGATTCAGGTTCTGTGTCAGCAAATAATTGATGATGGTTGACTTGCCCGAACCCGAGGGGGCTGAAAAGATAATCAGTTTAGCCACAACGATTCTATTAAGAATTAAAATATTTAAGTAGTTAAATTAAGAAAGGAAGAATTCTTCATTCCTCATTCTTCATTTTTCATTTCCATCACATCACGTTCAGGACCTGTTCCTTGATCTGCTCCAGTTCGTCCTTCATCTGAACGACAATCTTCTGCATCTCGGCATGGTTGGACTTGCTGCCCAGCGTATTGATTTCGCGTCCCATTTCCTGAGCGATGAATCCTAGCTTCTTGCCTTGTCCGCTGCCACTTTCCAGTGTGCTGATGAAGTATTTCAAGTGATTAGCCAGACGTTGTTTCTCTTCGTTGATGTCGAGCTTTTCGATGTAGTAGATAAGTTCCTGTTCCAGACGGTTCTTGTCGTAATCCACGCTTAACGTCTTTTCCAATGCCTCCGTAATGCGGTCCTTTATTTTAGCCACCCGTTCCTTCTCGTAAGGCTCTACAGTTTCGAGCAGATGAGTAATGTTAGCTATTTTCTCACGGAATTTCTTTTCGAGGGCGGCACCTTCCTGCTTGCGGAAGTCCACCAGATGCCCGATGGCATCGCGTACGGCGGCAGCTACCACGCTCCACTCCTCGTCGGTCACCTCGACCGTCTCGTTCTTGGTCATCACGTCCGGCATGCGAAGCAAAGCTGCAAACCAGTCTTCGGGTTCGGGAATACCCGTCGCAGCCGATATTTCCTTTATCCGATTGTAGTAAGCCGTCACCAGTTCCTGATTGATGGGAGTAGCCAGTTGTTCAGCGTCTTTCTTCTCAATCCATAAGCTGAAATCCACCTTTCCGCGCTCCAGCGTCTTGGCTATTTCGTTACGGATTTCCATCTCTTTCTCTCGGTAAAGCGGGGCAATGCGTGTAGACAAATCCATTGCCTTGCTGTTAAGCGATTTTATCTCAACGTTCACTTTTTTATCGGGCAGTTCGACTGTTGCCTTGCCATAACCCGTCATTGACTGTATCATAATGCTTCTTAAGTTTTGCGCAAAATTACACGATTATTTTAAATACTGAAAATAATCATGTATTTTTGTCTGCTGATTAAAAGATTAGAAACTATGTCATGTATCTTACATATTGAGACGTCTACTTCCGCCTGCTCGGTGGCAGTCAGCGAAGACGGACAAAACGTATTTACAAAAGAAGACCTGAACGGCCCATCGCACGCCGTTTCATTGGGAGTATTTGTCGAAGAAGCCCTGTCGTTTGCCGACAGCCATGCCATGCCGCTCGATGCGGTAGCCGTCAGCTGTGGCCCGGGCTCGTACACCGGCCTGCGTATCGGTGTGTCCATGGCCAAAGGCGTGTGCTACGGACGTGACCTGAAACTCATCGGCCTGCCTACGCTGAAGGTACTTAGTGTCCCCGTGCTGCTCTATCACGACGAGCTGCCCGACGACGCCCTGCTGTGCCCCATGATCGACGCCCGCCGCATGGAAGTTTATGCCGCCATTTACGACCGCGCCCTCAGACCCGTGCGCGACATTGCCGCCGACATTGTGGACGAAAACTCGTACACGGAATTTCTGAACGAACATCCCGTATACTTCTTCGGCGACGGAGCCGCCAAGTGCAAGGAGAAGATTACTCATCCCAACGCGCACTTCCTTGACGACATCCGTCCGCTGGCCAGCATGATGTTTCCGCTAGCCGAAAAAGCTATAGCCGAACAGGACTTCAAGGACGTAGCCTACTTCGAACCCTTCTACCTGAAAGAGTTCGTGGCCAGCATGCCCAAAAAGTTGCTGTAAGCCGACGCCGTGAAAGAAAAAGACATTACCCAACGTCAATTATCCATTAACAAAATGCAATATAACACTCAACAGAAACGGATGCCTCTTCCCGAATACGGACGCAGCATCCAGAACATGGTAGACCACGCTCTGACCATCGAGAACCGTGCCGAGCGCCAACGCTGTGCCAACACCATCATCAACATTATGGGAGGTATGTTCCCGCACTTGCGCGACGTGCCCGACTTCAAGCACAAGCTTTGGGATCACCTGGCCATCATGTCCGACTTCAAGCTCGACATCGATTATCCTTTCGAAGTCATCCGCAAGGACAAGCTAGACAACAAACCCGAGCCCGTTCCCTACCCCAACACCAAGATACGCTACCGCCACTACGGACGCACGCTGGAAATACTGATCCAGAAAGCTTGCGAATTTCCCGAAGGCGACGAGAAGCGCAATCTGGTAGCCCTGATCTGCAACCACATGAAGAAGGACTACATGACGTGGAACAAGGACACGGTAGACGACCGCAAGATAGCCGAAGATCTTTTAGAACTGTCGAACGGAAAACTGCAAATGACCGACGACATCGTACGCCTGATGGCCGAACGCATCGAGCAGAACTACCGTCCCAACAAGGCTAATAATAACAACAACCGGAACAACAATAACAACCGGAACAATAATAAACGGAAATACTAAAATACCCTGCAACACCATGGCATCATTTGTAATAGAAGGAGGTCACAGACTTTCGGGCGACATCTATCCCCAGGGAGCCAAAAACGAGGTACTGGAGATTATCTGCGCCACTCTGCTCACACCCGAGGAAATCATCGTGCACAACGTCCCCGATATTCTGGACGTCAACAATCTGATTCAACTGATGCGCGACATGGGCGTCACCGTGTCCAAGCAAGGGATAGATACTTACAGCTTCAAAGCCAAGAACGTCGACTTGGACTATCTGGAAAGCGACGCCTTTCTGAAGAAATGCTCCAGTCTGCGTGGCTCTGTCATGCTGGTAGGTCCCATGGTGGCACGATTCGGCAGAGCGTTGATTTCCAAACCCGGAGGCGACAAGATAGGACGCCGCCGACTGGACACACACTTCATCGGCATACAGAACCTGGGCGCCGACTTCACCTATAACGACAAGCGCGAAATCTTCGAGATTACCGCCCGCGAGTTGAAAGGCACCTACATGCTGCTCGACGAAGCGTCCGTCACCGGTACCGCCAACATCGTCATGGCTGCCGTGCTGGCCAAAGGCAAAACAACCATTTACAACGCAGCATGCGAGCCTTACGTACAACAGCTGTGCCGCATGCTGAACCGTATGGGGGCCAGGATAAAAGGCATTGCCTCGAACCTGCTCACCATCGAAGGCGTAGAAGAGCTGCACGGAACGGAACACACCGTACTGCCCGACATGATCGAAGTGGGTAGCTTCATCGGAATGGCTGCCATGACAGGAAGCGAACTGACCATCAAAAACGTGTCGCACCAGAATCTGGGCATTATTCCCTACAGCTTCCGCCGACTGGGCATCCAGATGGAGCAACGGGGCGACGACATCTACATTCCTGCTCAGGACAGTTACGAAATAGAATCATTCATCGACGGCTCCATCATGACCATTGCCGATGCCACGTGGCCGGGACTTACTCCTGACCTTCTCAGTGTGATGCTTGTAGTAGCCACACAGGCCAAAGGCAGTGTACTCATCCACCAGAAGATGTTCGAAAGCCGTTTGTTCTTTGTGGACAAACTGATAGACATGGGAGCACAAATCATCCTTTGCGACCCGCATCGCGCCGTTGTCATCGGTCACAACCACAACTTTAAGCTGCGCGGAGGCAATCTGACTTCACCCGACATCCGGGCAGGTATCGCCCTGCTGATAGCAGCCATGAGTGCCGATGGCATCAGCCGCATCCACAACATCGAACAGATAGACCGCGGCTACCAGAACATCGAAGGACGACTCAATGCACTGGGAGCACGGATAACGAGAATATAAACAATATGATCAAACGAGAAGAAGTATATAAAATAGGTATATTCAACAAGCCCCACGGCATCCACGGCGAATTGCAGTTCACCTTCAGCGACGACATCTTCGACCGTGTGGAAGCAGAATACATCATCTGCCTGTTGGACGGCATCCTCGTACCCTTCTTCATCGAAGAGTACCGCTTCCGTTCGGACACCACAGCCCTGATGAAACTCGAAGGAATCGATACCGCCGAACGGGCACGCATGTTCACCAACGTTGAGGTCTACTTCCCCATAAAACATGCCGAGCAGGTTGCGCCGGACGAACTGACGTGGAACTACTTCGTAGGCTTCCGCATGGAAGAAATACACCACGGACACTTGGGTGAAGTAACCGATGTGGATGACTCTACCCTCAACACCCTCTTCATCGTAGACCGCCAGGGAGAAGAACTGCTCATTCCTGCACAGGAAGACTTTATCGTCGACATCGACCTGCAGCATAAAGTCATTACGGTAGACTTGCCACAAGGCCTGCTGAACCTTGACGAAGCAGAAGAGGAATAAAACGAGAAAAGCCTGGTTTACAAAAAAACAATACTGAATAAACAGGATCGAATCATGATAAAGAAAAACAGGAAACGAAGAAAAGCCTTTTGGAAAGACATCAAATTCAAGTACAAACTGACCGTCATCAACGAAAATACGCTGGAAGAGGTCTTCGGCTTGCACGTGTCCAAACTGAACGGCATCTCCGTACTGCTTTCCGTACTCACTGTCCTGTTTCTGATTGCGGCCCTCATCATAGCAGCCACACCTCTGCGCAACTATTTGCCTGGTTATATGAACAGTGAGGTCCGTGCACAGGTTGTAGAAAACGCCTTGCGGGTAGACTCCCTACAGCTATTGGTCAACCAGCAGAACCTCTACATCATGAACATCCAGGACATCTTTCTGGGGAAAATCAAAGCCGACACCGTACGTTCCATGGACTCACTGGCCATTCTCCGCGAGGACTCGCTGATGGAACGCACCCAACGCGAAACCGACTTCCGCAAACAGTATGAAGAGGCCGAAAAATACAACCTGACCAACATCACCGCTCACACCGAAGCCGACGGACTGATCTTCTACCGCCCCACCCGTGGTATGATTTCGGCCAAGTTCGATACCGAACAACAACACTTCGGCACCGACATTGCCGCCAATCCCGGTGAAAGCGTTTTGGCTACCCTCGACGGCACGGTCATACTGAGCACTTATACCACCGAAACAGGGTACATGATAGCCATACAACACAGCCAGGAGTTCGTTTCAATATATAAGCATTGCGGTTCGCTGCTCAAGAAAAGCGGTGATAAGGTGAAAGGCGGCGAAGCCATTGCACTGGTAGGAAATACCGGGCAATTGACTACTGGCCCGCATCTCCACTTCGAGCTGTGGCACAGGGGCAGGGCCGCCGACCCGGAATTATTCATTGTATTCTAAACAATAGTTAGTTATAAAATTATTATTTATAA
>ULPI01012976.1_pt1 | contig 10330 bp, 7 predicted proteins | sample 1953381 | NCBI WGS metagenome assembly ULPI01 (sample SAMEA4835626, study PRJEB28245) | human gut metagenome | biome: gut microbiome; material: fecal sample | place: Denmark | collected 2008
CAAAGCCGACAGTTAATATTGTAAATTTTACACAAACTCCCCATAAAATTTCTCAGCAAAATTATAAAAAAGTTTTCAAAAAGGCTAAAGTTTAGAAAAACAAGTGCCGATATAATAAATGTAAGGGTCACAGAGCCCTGTGCGGAGGCGGAGATAACTTCCGCAGTGTTTTGCAAAACAAACACCAAATGACTTTAGCTTAGCGCAAAGCAAAGTCACACTAACAAAAAACAAGTCCCTATAAGGGCAACGACTTCCGAAAAGGATTTCGGGAGTACATTCAAGGAGGAAAACAAAATGGCAGGTATGGTAGTACAGCATAACTTAAATGCGATCAATGCTAACAACAAGATGAACATCAACGTTTCAGGTACAAAGAAGGCAACTGAGAAGTTATCTTCAGGTTATCAGATCAACCGTGCAGGCGATAACGCTGCAGGTCTGGCTATATCTGAAAAGATGCGTTCACAGATCCGTGGTCTTTCACAGGCTACAAAGAATGCCAACGACGGTATCTCTCTTATCCAGACAGCTGAAGGCGGCTTAAACGAAACTCACTCAATTCTTCAGAGAATGAGAGAGCTTGCAGTTCAGTCAGCTAACGGTACATATCAGGATAATACAGACCGTGAAGCTATCCAGCTCGAAGTTGACGCACTCAAGAGCGAAATCGACAGAATCGCTTCTTCTACAGAGTACAACGGCATGAAGCTCCTCGATGGTTCACTCGGCGGCTCAAAGGCTGTTACAGAATTCGGCGCTAAGTATGGTGTTGTAGATACTAAATCAACAGATTTAGCAGGTTCAATCCTCACTTCTAATGTTGCAGGTGCTAAGGTTACTATAGCTTTAGGTGCAACAAAGGGCGGCGAAGCTGCTACATGGGCAGCTGATGGTAAGGAACTCGTTCTTAACCTCGTTGAGAATGAAACTTATTCTCAGGACGATATTGATAAGTTAATCGCTAACGCTGACAGCCGCAAGGCAGACGGTATTGTTGCTGACTTATCTCTCAAGCTCAAGAACGGCGTTATGAGTGCAACAACAGTTGGATCGACAGATGAAACAGTTGCAGGTGTACGTGCTTCTGCAGCCGCTAAGGATATTCCTGCAGATCTTCTTACTTCTGCAATTTCCGGTTTTGGCGATCAGATTGCTATAACATCAAACAGCTATGGTGCAGATACTCGTAAGATCAGTATCGTAACAGATGCACAGGCCGGCAAGGAAAATGTTACAACAACTAAAGCTGATACAGCAGGTGCTAAGGACGGCGAGTTTGTAATTCACCTCTCAACAGGTAAGGAATATACAGAACGTGACATTCAGGATCTGTTAAAGGCTGAAGGTCTTGACTATTCTATCGCTATTACAGATAAGAATGCACCCGATGGTGACGTTTCTGTTAAGTTTGACGTTAAAACCGATGATGCTACTAAGTATCAGTTTACAATGGCAAACGGTGCCGGTATCGGTAAGGAGGAAGTTGCTACAACAGGCAAGGGTCTTACATTCCAGATCGGTGCTAACGGCGTTGAGGACCAGAGAGTTACTCTGAACGTTAACGATATGTCATCTTCTGCTATAGGTGTTGCTAATGCTGATGTTTCTACTCAGGATTCTGCAAATGCTGCTATCGACATGGTAGACGCTGCTGTTAAGACAGTATCTATGCAGAGAGCAGGTCTTGGTGCACTTCAGAACAGACTTGAGTACACAGTTAACAACCTGACAACAACAAATGAGAACCTGACAGCAGCTGAATCTCAGATCAGAGATACAGATATGGCTACAGAGATGATCAACTACACTAAGAATAACATTCTTCAGCAGGCATCTCAGGCTATGCTCGCTCAGGCTAACCAGCAGCCTCAGGCTATTCTCCAGTTACTCCAGTAATCTGAGAACAGCGTGAGTTTCAGGGCTTAATATTTATAAATTAATGACTTGATGAGTTCGCCCCCGTGAAAACGGGGGCGGATTTTATATATCTGATGAAAAATTGAAATATGAATACAAAATACAACAAAGATTTAATTAAAAACGCAAAAATTCTGAGGAAAAGAATGACGGACGAAGAACGTAAGCTGTGGTACTGCTTTCTCAGAAATTACCCGGTAAGATTTTTTCGACAAAAAGTGGTGTATAAATATATAGCGGATTTTTATTGCCCGACGGCAAATTTAGTTATAGAGCTTGACGGCAGTCAGCATTACGAAGAAAAGGGCTTAACCTATGATGATGAAAGAAACAGATTTCTTGAAGAACACGGGATAAGAGTAATACATATTGCTAATAATCAGATTCACACAAATTTCCGCAACGTCTGTGAATATATTGATATGCTTGTTAAAGGTGAATTGTAATTGCTTAGAGGTTTTAAGATAGGAGTGCTACTTTAAAAACTTCGGAGCGTTCACAATCCCCACCATAGTTGGATCGGCTTGACCGAGCAACAGAACCTCACCCTTTTAAATGTTAGAGGGTAACAGCGTAATGATGGTGCTAAGGGGAAACAATCCCCACCGTCTTGACGGCAAAAAGTATAGCAATTTTGGAAACAGTTCGGTAAATTACAAAATGAAGATTATGTAGAATAACGATTTTGCGATGCCGTCAAGACACCTCCCCTTTTTCGAGGGGAGGCAAGGGTGATGGTGCAATGCAAGGCAAGGGTGTTGGCGATTTTCGAGGGATGGTGCGGAAAATCTAATTGATGGTGGGGATGGGGCAATCCCCACCACAGTTGGCTCGGCTTGACCGAGCAACAGAACCTCACCATTTTTCGAGGGCGGGCATGGATGCCCGAAGTTGAACGCCCAAAGGCTTTAAGCATGGACGCTTAAAGTCAGCCACACAAAGCCGTTGCATCGTGCAACGGCACAAATGGCTGACGAGGCATGGATGCGAAACAACAGAGCGTTCATATGGCAAGGGTGGTAGTGCGAGGCGAGGGATAGTGCGGGTTTGGAAGGTCAATATCAGTGCAGTTGCACTGATACACTCACGAAATTATTAATGCCTTGTCGGTACGGAAAGTATTTTCGGCGGTGTTGGTGATACGTTTTACGGTACAGCCATAATAAATAGGATTTCAGCAGAATAAAACCACGATTCTTTATGCGGAATCGTGGTTTTACTGTTATTATATCACAAATCAAATCGGCGTAAGCCGACCTTTTGCTGTGGCAAAAAAGTTTGATGATAAAATGTTCTCAGACAGGCGGGGCACCGCCTACCATGCTTATGCACGGGATAATCTGCTTATGCGGATTATATAACGTAATCGTCCGCCGCATTCTCCATATCGCTGTCTATCAGGTCCTGTAATGTCACACTGTCAAGATACTCGTTTATAACCTTGTACAGCCCCTGCCATAACGATAATGTGGCGCAATGCTCGCTCCTGTCACATTCAACTACTCCGCTTTCAAGGCAGGCAACAGGCGCAAGAGAGCCTTCAGTAAGCCGTAATATATCTCCTACGGTGTATTTGTCGGGAGCTTTAGCAAGACGGTATCCGCCCTGAAAGCCTCTGTTGGTACGCAGTATGTCCGACTTGTTGAGCATCGGAACGATCTGCTCAAGATATTTCTTTGAAACGCCCTGCCGCTGTGCTATTTCTTTCAGCGGAATGTAACCGTCGCCCTGATGCTCGGCAAGGTCAATGAGCATTCTTAATACATAACGTCCTTTTGTCGAAATCTTCATATTATTGTCCTTTCTTTATCGCTTTTTTACAATACCGAAATCTAACCGAAATCTGACCGTCATTTCTAAATACTATAATACCATATTTTTAGTAGGTTTTCAAGTGGTTTTCCTGTTTTTTTAATTAATTCTGAAATTATGCAGAAACGGCCGTATAATGACCTGTTTTTGTGCATTAAGGTTATAACTTTAATTACTTAATTTTACTGCTATAAATAGCGAAAAAGCAAGGTGTTGCTGTTTTGACTTGTGATAATGCACAGCTTTTAAAAAAGAAGTTTGTATACTCTGCTCTTATTTTGAAATTGTGAGCTTTTTTTGACCTTTTAACGGTTTTTTTGCTTGCAGACGGTCATAAAATGTGATAAAATTAACTTATATGGAAAATGGGAATAAAAAAGGAGGCGGGAAAATGGTTGAAGAGGTCAGAGGGTATCTTTCCGATATGATAGATGCCATCGCTACAAAACGTTATGATGACCTTCAGCAGATTACCGAATTTGCTCCTGCTGCAAAAGCATTGCACATTTCGAGAATTGTTCGTACATTGAACTACGGCGGAAGATTGAGCGAAACTCTTATTTACAAGGACAACTCTATCTACCCTTTACACAATAAGAAATATGAGCGTGAAAACACAAGTTGCAGCCTGACTTATGAGTTTTATACCGATGTGGATTTTGAAACTCTTACAGATGAGCAGGAACAGCTATTTGAGCATATGACCAATCTTCTGGCTATCATTTGCACCTGCACGCTGAATATTCACGTTGAAAAACTGATCGACCATATCGACCGTGACAGCGGAATACCGAACTCGAAGGGCTTCCGTGCTTTTATTGAGGAAGTAAAGGAAAACGGAGTTCTCTCAGACTATGCGGTCATAAGAGCCAATATCAAGGGCTGTAATACCCTAAACACCATCTTCGGCTATCAGGCAACAACAGAGATAATCCAGAGATTTGCCAGAACGCTAAACAAGACGATGTACAGCGACGAAATATGCAGTCGCTCAGGCAGTGATAATTTCTGTCTGATGGTCAAAAAGAGCCACCTTAAAACTCACCTCAAGAACTTTGCCAAGACACCTGTCAACTTCTATTACGGCAAGGAAAAGACAGTGTATGAGATAGCACTCAGAGCCGGTATAGTAATGCTTGACGACAGCACAGACGATATCGACACCATTCTTGCCCGTGCAGAAACCTGCATTGATATTGCAAAGCGCCGTGCGGATGGGGATTTTGTTTATTACGATCTTGATACGATCAACCGTGAAAAACAGCTTACCCTGCTTGAGAACGGTATGCCGCAGGCTTTGGCAGACGGAGAGTTCGTTGTTTATTTTCAGCCGAAGGTACGGGTGGATACAAGAACGCTTGTAGGTGCTGAGGCGCTTATAAGATGGAAGCGTGACGGCAAGATTGTTTCGCCTGCCGACTTTATCCCGATAGCAGAACGAACCGGTTTTATAATGAAGCTGGATATGTTTGTTTTAGAGCATACCTGTGCGATGATAAAGCAGTGGCAGGAAAGCGGTAAACGCACAGTTCCCGTATCGGTGAACTTCTCAAAGATACATCTGCGTTTCCCTCACCTTGCGGAAAAGATAATGAATGTTATAAACCGTTACGGGATTGAACCGCATTATCTTGAGGTAGAGTTTACGGAAACCGCTTATACAGACGATTTCAACGCAATAAAGCAGGCGATAATCGACCTTAAAAGCTACGGTCTGATGGTTTCTATGGACGACTTCGGAACAGGCTATTCTTCGCTTGCTCTGCTGAAGGATCTCGACTTTGATATACTGAAACTCGACAAATCACTTGCAGGCTCGGACGATGACGCAAGAGGTCAGGTAGTGCTTGAAAATGTTCTGCACATGGCGCAGGAGCTTAGTATGACTACCGTCTGCGAAGGCGTTGAGGATAAGAATATCGTTGATAATCTGAGGAATATGGGCTGTAATATCATACAGGGTTACTATTTCGACAAGCCCTTGCCCGAATCGGAGTTTGCGTCAAGGCTTGAAAGCCCGATTTATGAAAATAAATAAGAATTAAAACCGCTGTGGAACTTCACGGCGGTTTTTTTATTGCCGATAAGCGCAAACACAGTTTCAGCAATTTTCTTCGTCCGTATTATAACAACGTCAAACGGGAAAAATTAAAGTTTTAATCAATCTTTTACAAAAGATTGCGGATTTTTAAGGCAGAGCCTTAAATCGCTTTCCGCAGAAAGCGAAATTTCTTTTTATAAAGCGAATTTTTGAAGGGTCAGGGAAACTTTTTGCAAGATAAAAAGTTTCCCTAAACTTATTTTATATTGATTTGTTATCCTCAAAAAAGGTGCCAGTGGCACGTTTTTTGAAAATCAAACCACTGCTTAGGCATAAAAACAACAGCCACAACTTTCGCTGTGGCTGTAATTATTATTGATTTTCGGCTTCGTTAATATCCGCCGGTAACGAAAGTGCAACAAATCGCCATCTTTCAGAACGGCGAATTTGACGTGCCCCACGGGCACCAAGCACGGATGCTTGTCAGCGGTCACACAAAGTCGCAAAACAACAGCCACAACTTTCGCTGTGGCTGTAATTATTATTGATTTTCAGCTTCGTTAATACCCGCCGGTAACGTAACTGTCGCCTGTCGGCAACAGTCAGAACGGCGAATTTGAAACGGCACATTGCCGTTTATTCGCTGCGAGCACCACGGTTTTCCTTGAGGATAACGTCGTGTGAGCCACCCTCAACGATACTTGTAGAAGAAACGAGAGTGAGCTTGGCATTCTTCTGGAAGTCAGGGATATTAAGGCAACCGCAGTTGCACATTGTTGAACGTACCTTTGACAGTGAACGTGTAACGTTGTCCTTTAAGCTGCCTGCGTAAGGAACATAGCTGTCAACGCCTTCTTCAAACGAGAGCTTCTTGTCGCCGCCCATATCGTATCTCTGCCAGTTTCTTGCACGGTTAGAGCCTTCGCCCCAGTATTCCTTAACATAGCTGCCGTTAACGAACAGCTTGTTTGTGGGGGATTCATCGAAGCGTGAGAAGTATCTGCCGAGCATCATAAAGTCAGCGCCCATAGCAAGAGCAAGCGTCATATGATAATCGTGAACGATACCGCCGTCAGAGCAAACAGGAACATATACGCCTGTTTCTTCGAAATATCTGTCACGCTCCTCGCATACCTCGATAAGTGCTGTAGCCTGTCCTCTGCCTATACCCTTCTGCTCACGGGTAATGCAGATAGAGCCGCCGCCGATGCCGACCTTGATAAAGTCTGCGCCGCAATCTGCGAGGAAGCGGAAGCCTTCCTTATCAACAACGTTACCTGCGCCGACCTTTACGCTGTCGCCGTAGTTTGCACGGATCCAGTCGATAGTCAGCTTCTGCCACTCGGAGTAGCCCTCGGAGCTGTCGATACACAGAACATCCGCACCTGCGTTAACGAGAGCAGGAACACGCTCTGCGTAATCTCTTGTGTTGATACCTGCGCCTACTATATAACGCTTCTTGCTGTCGAGAAGCTCATTCTTGTTTTCCTTATGCTGCTCATAGTCCTTTCTGAATACGAAGTACATAAGAACGCCGTTATCGTCAACTATGGGGAGCGAATTGAGCTTATGCTCCCAGATTATATCGTTTGCTTCCTTAAGCGTTGTGCTTGCGGGAGCGGTGATAAGCTTTTCAAAAGGAGTCATGAATGTAGATACCTTTGTGTCGGTAGCCATTCTTGAAACTCTGTAGTCACGGCTTGTTACAATACCTAACAGCTTTCCGTGTTCTGTGCCGTCGCTTGTGACGGGCATTGTTGAGTGACCTGTCTTAGCCTTAAGCTCAAGCACATCGGCAAGGGTCATATCGGGAGCAAGGTTGGAGTCGCTCTTTACATAGCCTGCCTTGTAGCTTTTTACTCTTGCTACCATTGCCGCCTCGTCCTCTATCGACTGTGAGCCGTAGATGAAAGATATACCGCCCTCTTTTGCAAGTGCGACTGCCATTTTATCGTCTGATACAGACTGCATAATAGCGGATACCAGAGGAATGTTCATGTAGATAGAGCTTTCCTCGCCCTTTCTGAACTTTACAACGGGTGTACGCAGAGAAACATTTGCGGGGATACACTTAGAAGAAGAATAGCCCGGTACGAGCAGATACTCGCCGAATGTGTGTGAGGGCTCAGAGTAAATAAAAGCCATAATTTTACCTTTCCTTTCCTTGCACTTCAGTGCTACGCACTCCGGAATAGCTTTGAGGCAAACGAACTTTAACCGCTTGTTGCTTAAAAGACTGCTTGCCTCAGAGTATTCCGTATATGCGATAAAAATTAAGTCTACTGTGTATCATCGACAGGTTTAAATTGTCTACAGCAGACGCTTACTATTAATCTAATTATACCTTTATCCTCGCCTCTTGTCAAGAGCCTGTAACGCAAAATTAAGCCAACCGTACAGGCAATTATTCGGCATTTCCGATAAAAAAATGCCGTACAGCCTGACGCTCGGTTTTCGGGAGGCGGCTGCACGGCATATTGTGTTTTTAAGTATCTGTTGACTTGTTACATTATCGGTCCTTGTCGGTCTGGCGTTCGGTTTTTGTTACCGTGCTGTAAAGGTAAACGTCACGGGAATCATTCAGCTTGAAGCTGTCGGGTACAACATAATCAGCCGCTCCGGACTGGTAGCTGAAGCTCTTCAGCTTTGACTTCATAATGCCCGAGCCGATGAAGCCGATGATAATTCCGATAACTACGCTGATGCAGACCGCAATAATAATATCACGGGTCGCTATGGGAGCTTTGTCGCTGTCATCGTCCTCTGTATCGCCGGTTTCGTTTATTGCGGCGGTGTCATAGTTATCGCTGAGCACTACTGCAGCAGAATCGTCGCTTATTATATCAAGAGCGGTATCGGCTTGCGCTTCCTGTGCTGTCAGAAGTACCTGTGCATCATTTCCGGCAGTGTTAAAGTCGCTGTCGGCAAAGGCAGGGACCGATGCTCCGACCGTTATTATTGCCGCCGCAAGTATGGCTGTAATTCTTTTCTTCATCATATATAAGCCCCCTTAATTCAGTAATACAAATGCGGAAACGGCAAGTGCGGCAACAGTTGCTATCAGGGCGATAAGTCCCGTCCAGCGCCAGTATGCGCCCTTATCGAGCGGCAGATTTCCTACGAATTTTCCTGTCTGTCCGTTCATTGCAAAGTTGTATATATCGCCGTTCCACTTGGCTGTAAGCAGCCATACGGGATATAAGGCATACTTCACAGTGCCGTTATCAAGCTGTACGGAGGAGCTTTCGGTGGTTACCGATGTAAAATCGGTGGTGGTGCTTGTAAGGCGGTCAAGCGTACTCTTTTTGATACGCTCGTTGGCTCTGCCGTTGCTTTCGTTGGAATCAACGTCATATTTGTCAGCTATATAGCCCGAAAGATATGCGGTCTGGAAAGCCACCTCGCCGTCTGCCGTAAACGGTTCGAGCGACTCCATAAGGTCGTCTGCTATCTTGCTTGAGCCGTCGACCGGCACTCTCTCATAGTCCATTGAGCCGTTGCGGTAAAGCCTGTAGTGCGATGTCTTGGTGTAGTTGTACTTGTCATCGCTCCAGCTTTTGACCTTGGTTCCGTGGAAATATGCCTGCGCATCGGCGTGGGCATCATAGAGCCAGAAAGGAACGTAAACGCCCTTTATATCGTCTATGTAGCTGTCCGTCCTGAATGCCTTTGGCAAGAGGCGCTTCTTGCAAAGGTGCTGTTTAAAGCCGTTCTTTGCCGCTTCCTTATCCAGCTTGAACGGGATTATTATATCGGGTCGCTTGTCGCCTGCGAACTGTCCCACCATTACTACGGGGCTTCCGCAATAGGGGCAGTCGGTGGCTCCTGTGGTATCGTCACAGACGATCTGACCACCGCAGGAATTACAAAGGTAGACCTTCTGCCCTTCAAGCTCTCCCTGCATCCACTCGTTGCCGGGCTGGCTTGACCAGTCCATCATATCGGGCTTTTCTTCCTTAAGGATGTCATCGTTGCTCTTGAGGGTTTCTGCGTCAAACTCATTGTCGCAGTAGGGGCATTTCATCTTCTGTGCATCGGTATCGAACTGTAACGGTCCGCTGCAGCACGGGCATTTGTATTCAAGTATAGCTCCCATATAATGTATTTTCCTTTCGTTTTTGGTAAATATCATACTGATGTATTCAGTATATCATATAATCCGAGGTCGTGCAATACACAAATGGGTAATTTTTTATATTCTGTAATACGTTACATTGCGGTTCGGTTGCTCAGACGATGGCTATTTTTTGTTTGTTGACCGGCGGACGGCTGTGAGCCGCGGCAAATTCCGACCTTGCGGCTGTGAGCCGCCTCAAATTCCGACCTTTGATAACGTTGCGGATTTTTGTGGGGTGGCGGAACGGTCGGGGTTTAGTGATGGTGCAGGATTGATTTGAGGTTTGTTAAAAATTTGGGCAAAGCACTATCACATTTAGCTCCCCCTCGAAAAAGGGGAGGCAAGAATGCAGTGCGGAGCGAGGGATTATCGTCCTTTTGTAATGATTGTGGGGATGGCAATATTCGGTTCAACGGCTCATTAACCAGAGAATTTTTAAA
>ULPI01010818.1_pt1 | contig 10260 bp, 3 predicted proteins | sample 1953381 | NCBI WGS metagenome assembly ULPI01 (sample SAMEA4835626, study PRJEB28245) | human gut metagenome | biome: gut microbiome; material: fecal sample | place: Denmark | collected 2008
CTCGTTCTCGTTTTATCAAAGTACGCATTGCCTCACGATCACTTGCATCAGACTCCGTTATGCCAGGTAAACCTGCACGGTAACGGATCTGATTAAAAGCCTTACAAATCTCAACAGGATCACGAGTTACCGTCTCTCCAGTCTCAGGGTCTGTATATGTTCCATCCATCTCATTTAAGGCCTCTGCATAGTTCAACAAGATTTCTGCATAACGAATGATGGGAAAAGCTTTCTGGCGATTAATTCCCTTCAGATTATCTTCTGGATGTGTATACTTTTTCAATGTATACCCTGTATGACATTTATCATCAGGCAAAGTAGCAGAAGGTTGAACCGTTCCATCTTTATAATACGTAGCCTCAATATTCTTATACCCTGCTTCTGTTCCTAAATAAGAAGATCCCGGCCAAAAACAATGACAATAACCGATAGTTGCATAAAAACGAGGTTCACGATTAATATACATCTTGGCAGTGCCAGGCATAATTTCATATCCAGAGAATTCCAATAAAGCACCTGAATTTGCACCAATTTCCTTATAAGCCTCATCTGGGCCAGGATAAGGATATTCAGCACTAGAATTATGAATATCACGTCCGTCTACCATATAATAAGCATCAACTAAACTTTGAGTCAAACTTAAGCCACTTGCTCCACCCATTGCTTGTGGCATCACAAGCCAATTAACAGATTCCACATCTCCTCTCCATGAATCACAAGCATAAATTATTTCATCATTTGACTGTAAAGGAGTTTCTCCATTAAACAACTCACTATATGAGCGTAATGGATCAATATTTCCTGCACCATTCGGAAAATCCTCTCTAGAAACATTTTGGGGGAGTTCGGGTGTTTTATTATTTTTGGGAATAGTGTGAAGTTTATACACTCCCATATCTATGACCCGTTTAGAAGCTAAAGCAGCTTTTCCCCATATTGAAGGATCATATGTTTGAGAAATAAAATCTCTCCCATCCGAAGTTTTCCAACCACTATAAGCAGGATTTCCATTAAACCACGGACTAGCTTGCATCAAGCGAACTCGTGAAATAACTGCTAAAGCTGCTCCTTTAGTCGGTTGATAGATCTCACTTAAAGCAGAACGCCGTTGTAATAGCATCTGTGAAGCCATTTCCATTGATTCACAAATATAATCACAACATTCATCAAACGTATTCCTTTCCATAGCAATCGATTCAAATGCTTCATCTGTTTCAAATGGTTCATCAGGCATAATAGGCACTGGACCGTATTGACGAAGTAAAAGATAATAATAATAACCTCTTAAAAAATAGGCTTTTCCTGCATAATCTCGTCTATCTAATTCGGATATATCCTGACATTCACCAATGCGCTTTATAACAACATTAGCTTTTCTTATCCCTTTATAAAACTCACCCCACCGGGCAAATTCATATGTAAATTCATTCAAATCATTGCGTAGATATCGCATTCCTGCATGACGAGGTACATCATCCCATGCCAAGAAATTTTCGTCACTGGATATCTGAAATGGATCGTGAGCCATTGTATATAAACGGCTTTCATCATTTAAATAAGCTGCCGCCCCTTTAATATATTGATCTAACAAATTCTTTCGAGAAAAGACCGAATCCAAACTGGTCATATCATCAATATAGCGATCTACATTCAAGAAATCGCAAGATACCAAACTGCATCCCCACAATCCCAAGCAAAGAGCTATTTTATAAAAATTCTTTTTCATTTCTTACCTTTTAAAATTTAACATTCAACTGCAATGTAAAAGAGCGTTGTAACGGATATACGGCACCGTTGCTGGAAGCCTGTCCCGGATCCCACAACTTCACATCGTCCCAGCAAGCCAAATTATCACCTATCAGGCTGATGGTAGCACTCTCCATACCAATGTTGTTGCGCAACCAAGCGTTTGTCCAACGATATGAGATTTCTACATTCTTCAAACGCAGATAACTGGCATCGGCCATCCAGAACGTAGAAGCCCGGTTATTATTCGCATTATTTCCATAAGACAGACGTGGGAAGCGAGCATTCGGGTTCTCTGTTTCTTTTGTACCCGAAATTTCCGCGCTGGTCCAACGATTCTTCTGATCGGCCACAATCGACAATACATTACCTGTCTCTCCGCCGACAAATGGAAAGAAACCAGCACCACCATAGAAGAAGTTCACTTTACCTGTTCCTTCAAAAAATGCACTAAAAGTCCAGTTCTTATAACGAAGTTCTGCTGCAAATCCGTACTGAATCAAAGGCGTATTTGCATAAGACAAAGGAACAACATCATCATCATTAATCAGTCCATCACCATTCACATCTTTATACTTAATATCTCCCGGCAATACATCTTTTTCAAACACCTGACGTGGACTACTGGCCACATCTTCTTCATCTTCAAACAATCCCAATGCAATCAATCCACGTAATACTCCATACGGATATCCTGTATAAGCTTGGTAAGGATAACGAATATTAGCTTGTTCCCAATTCGTAATTTCATTTCTTGTGATGGTATAGTTTCCACGTAAAGTCAAATGCATATTCTTTCCAAAAGACTGATTGAAACTTACATTACCATCAATACCAGAACTCTTCATTGAACCAACGTTAGAGAAAGGCAAAGAAACCCAACCGACTTCTTCTGGAATAGAAGCTCGCTCCATAAAAATACCAGTACGCACATCTTTAAAAATATCAGTCGTCAACTCTATTTTATTATTCCAAAATTGAGCATCTATACCAAAATTATATTTTTTCGCAGTTTCCCAACACAAATTGTCAGCTCCCATTTGAGCTTCTCCAATACCACCTCCCCAGGCACTATTCAAGCCACCTACTGTTGTTAAATAAGGGAAGCGCCGATTTCCTGCAACACGATCGTTACCAACAGTACCAATAGAACCACGAAACTTTAAATAATTAATAAATGGTAAATGCTCCTGTACCCACTCATATTGAGTTGGAGTCCATCCCAATGCTATAGCAGGGAATAATCCAAACTGTTCTCCTGGTTTAAAGTTTTCAGAACCCGTATAACCAATGTTAGCCTCTACAAGATACGTATCCTTATAAGAGTAGGTAGCACGTCCGGAAAGAGCTTGATAGCGTACCGGAATAGAAGCTATCGCATCACCAGCATCCGATGTTTTATAAGTTTCCATATAATAGTGTACTAACCCAGAAACTCGATGATCACCAAATTTTCTTTCGTAATCGGCACGTGTCTCAAAATAGAACTTTTTATCTGCCCCCGTTGTACGGCTATAAGTAGCATCTTGCTTAGTTACAGTTCTCTCTTTTATTAAAGAGCCATCATAAAAAGACCGATCCTTTGCATAATACAAATCTGGCATCTTCAAACGATAAATATTATGATAGCTATTCCCCGTAAACGAAAACAAAGCACTGACAGACAAACCTTTTGTAATCATATCCAACTCCTGACGAAGATTCAGATTCATCTTCGAAGTAGAACGGTCACGTTCCTTGTATCCGGTATGATTCAACTGAACATACGGAGACACTTGATCTCCATTAGCACCATAGGCAGAAAGTGACCCATCTGAATATTTAACAGGAACGGTTACCGGTGTCAGATTGGCCTGTGCCGTCCAAAGAGCATCATTATTATCACTATCACCGTAACCAGGCATATTCTGCATAGTAAATACCTGATCCAATCCCAAAGAAAGTACAGTAGTTTTTGTCAGATTGGCATCAATGTTAGCACGGAAAGAATATTTTCTGTATTTTACATTTGTATCGTGTTTGTTAGCCGATTTATCCTGATTGAAAATGGCATCCTTATTCTGAACACCAATACTTAAAAAGTAACGGGCAGCCTCACCACCACCGCTTGCACTCAGATAATGCTGATTACTAAATGTATGATCTTTCAGAATAACATCTCTCCAATTAACATTCGGATAAAGATCCGGATCCATACCACTTTTTAACAAATCCAACTCAACATCGGTATACCGCGGTTTCAATCCTCGTGAAAGGCGAGCCTCGTTAGCCAAAGCTGCATAAGTCGATGCATCCACATATTCTGGCATTCGTGCCGCATACGAAACGGTTCCATTTGTTTTAAATTCTATTTTCAGTTTTCCGGCTTTACCACGATTGGTTGTCACTACCACAACACCATTAGCACCACGCACACCATAAACTGCTGTTGCCGAAGCATCCTTCAATACGGTGAAACTTTCAATATCGGCAGGATCCAAGTCATTCAGATTTCCTTCTACACCATCAATCAGCACCAATGCCCCCTGATTGGCACCAAATGTACTGATACCTCTGACCCAGAATTCCGAAAAGTCTTTCCCCGGTTCACCACTACGCGTTACAGCAATAATACCCGGAACACGACCTCCCAACATATTGGTTACAGAAGTTGCCGGAACATCTAACTCTGCCGGAGAAATATTCGTCACAGCTCCTACCACACTCACTTTTCTTGCAGTAGAACGTCCCACCACAACAACCTCATCCAAAGTTCCGATATCTTCTTTTAATACAATTTTTACTCGTTCTTTAGAGTTAGTAACTTTATACTCTTCCGCCTTATATCCAATAAAGGAAAACTGAAGAATATCATTTTTCTCAAGTCCTGAAATGCGAAAACGTCCATCTAAATCTGTAACAACACCTTTCGAAGGATTATCTTTCACCACTACTGAAACTCCTACCATGGTTTCACCATTTTCATCCATGACGGAACCGGCCACCATATAGCCCTGCTGCGCGTATGATACCTGACCACACAACAGCAACAATACAAAAAATATAAACGTGTTTTTCATTTTCTTATTCTATTGCTAATTTACGAATACTTGCGCCCCAGAATTGACAAATATAAAAATTCTCTTCTTCATCTATTGCTATATCCCAAGGAGCACTAAATCTTGATAAATAAGGAGTACCATCCACATTATCATTAACACCATACGAACCTGCAATCGTAGTTACTAATCCTGAAGGATAAGATATTTTCCTGATAGTATGACATTGGCATTGAGCCACATAAATATTGCCATCCCTATCTACAGCCATCCCCATCGGAGAAACCATCGGAACTTCATCTCTAAACCCATCTTGTCCTCCCAAACCTTTAAAGCCAACATATTCTTCAACAGTTTTACCATCTAAACTAATTTTATAAATACCATGGGGGAATTCTTCTGACATTAGGAAACAATTCATTTGCGGATGCCATACTATATGGTTATCTGTTGCATTAATCGTCGATCCACAATTCTCATTCAAAATTTCAACAATACTAGTATTTTCTATATTTATACGTCCAAATTTTCCTGTATTATCACGAAAATAAAGCCACTCTTCATCTGGCCCAAAAGCTGCACATTGTATATTTCCATAAAAATTAGGAATATCCTCTGCAATAACACGTGGTAACCACAAATTTTCTTGGGATAACTGATATACTGTATGTGGAGATGCATAACGTATATAATAAGCAGTTTTACGATCTTTCGTAACAGCAGGCTTGCCTACCGAAATTCCAGTCGCTAATGTTGTCACAGCATTATCATCTAAAGAAATCATACGTATTTTCCAAGCAAACCGTTCACTAGTTAATATATTATTACCATCAACCAATGCTATTCCGCACATCCACCTCAAAGTCGAACCGAGCAATGTGCCATCTTCATCTCCTTCCACACCATTTTTTCCGGCAACAGTTGTTACCAGTTCTTTAACAGAATAAGCAAAAGTCTTATCATTACAAGTAACAGTATCCTCACCCACAACGACACTGACTTTATTATTTCCTCCTGCCTGTTTTGGCACTAAACAATAAATCATATTGCCATTAGAGGAAATAATACGAGCCTCTCTATCTCCATTAAAGAGAACCTTAATGTTTTCAATATCAGTTCCAAAATTAGAACCTTTAATAATACACTTTGTACGCATACCTCCCGAGTCCGGTTCAAACGTATAAAATTCAACCGGTTTGGAAGGATCATACGGAGTACCTGCCGGAGTACTGTACGACTCCGAATCGTTACAAGCAGCTGCCAATAAACCTACAGCAACCACTGCAAATCCTAAAGATCTCATTCCTTTCATAATTATTAGTATTAAAGTTTTATTAAGCAATTACTATTCAAAAAAACATTGTATCCTAAAAACATCCTTTTACCTTTTTGTTACCTTCTTATCCCGATCATCTTTTACCTTCACTCAAATTTCAAAAGCCAAATCCTTTTGAGTAATCAATGGAGTTAACTTACGTAACTTGATTCTTCAAACTAAAGAATAGTATTCTCGTAACTATGAGAATGGGGTTCTCACAACTATGAGAATACTTTTCTCATAACTATAAGAATGGTATTCTCATAACTGTGAGAATAACCTTCGCCAACTTGTTTATTTCCGACACGCAGTAATTCGAAATTCACTAGCCTTAAGAATCATTTCTTTTGTGAATAGTCAAACGACTGAAAAATAGCCTTAATACGGTTCATGTCGAATTTGGGAGTACGGTCGTAATAATAAATGCCGTTTTTCTCCTGCTCTACATCCGTCAGTTGCGTATAGCAAAAGCCGACAACAATATTGGAACTGCCCATAGCCTGTACCAATCCTTCCAAACGTTTGTAGAAATCTTCCATAGCTTCCGGAACTGAGCCGTATCCCCATGAAGTGCCATTTTCTTCCGGTTTCATCCAACCTATACCTCCGAATTCGCTGACAATGTAAGGCTGACCTTCGTATACGGCCAGCGACTTGTCATCGCGAATGTTCCGGTAAGGCTCTTCACCTTCACGTCCTATCAAAGCATCAGCCAAAATCTTTGGATCCTGCTGATAGTTATGCACTCCCCAAATATCTGTAAGAATGTGTTTGTCGCCGCTGGCGTCATTAATCGGGCGCGTGGGATCAATTGCCTTGGTAATGCGGTAAACATCGCGTACCAGCCTTGGATATACGACATTACCGGCTCCCCATGACTCATTAAAAGGAGTCCATGTTACGATAGAAGGATGGTTGCGGTCGCGTATCACCACTTCGGTCCATTCTGCAATGAAATTGCGTGCAGCCAGTTCATCATCATGATTCATGGCCCAACTTGCACTTTCGCTCCATGTGAGGTACCCCAATTTGTCGGCCCAATAATGATACCGTTCCTCAAATACTTTCTGATGCAAACGGGCACCATTGAAACCGGCATCCTTGCCCAGCTGGATATTTTTTCGTAAAGCCTCATCCGACGGAGCCGTCCAGATGCCGTCCGGATAATATCCCTGATCTAAAACCAGACGCAGGAAGTAGGGCTGATTATTCAAGTAGAACTTTCCATCAGCTGTATGAATTTTACGCATCCCCACATACGAGGTCACCTCATCCAGCAAGTTTCCCTGTTTGTCCTTTATCCGATAGACTATATCGTACAAGAAAGGATTTTCCGGAGACCAGAGCTTCATCTTCCTGACCGGGAGTACCAACATGGTTCCGTTGACACACGATGCTTTCCGGCTGGCTATTGTTTTCTCGCCTTCCTTCAGAATAACTTCAATCTCATTATCGGATTCCTGAAAGAACTCCGGCGAAACAAACAGCTGTTCCTGATCGATATCCGGACGCAAAACAGCCGACTTCAAGCCTTTTCTGTCCACCGCTTCCATCCATACAGTCTGCCAAATGCCCGTTACACGCGTATAGAGACAGCCGTTGGAATAAAATGTTGGTGACTGTTTGCCTCCTGTCTGTTTTCCGGAACGCAAATCATCGGTTACACGGACAACCAGATTATGACGCATGCCCGCTTTTACCTGACGGGTTATATCGACCGAAAACGAAGAAGAGCCTCCATAATGACGCTGCACAAAGTTTCCATCAAGATAAATCTCCGCATAATAGTCTACGGCACCAAAATGCAGATAAATGTTTTTGCCCGTCCAGTTTTCGGGTATATCAATCATGCGCTGGTACCACATGCAATTGATGAAGTCGGTATATTCCACTCCCGAGAGTTTGCTTTCCGGGCAGAAGGGCACTTGTATACGGTCCTTCAAGCAATTGCTATTCTGCAGATTGCGATGGGTACCCGATTTTCCGAAATCGAATTCGTAGCTCCACTCTCCATTCAGGTTCACCCAATCGTTTCTTACAAACTGAGGACGAGGATATTCCGAGCGGGGAAGCACACCAGCAGCAAGATGCAGACAACCAATGCACAGACATAACAAAGTCAACAACCTTTTCATAAGTAGCGGTTCTGTTTGCCAATCAGAAGTTAAAGAAGCCTGAAGAAGTATTGTCCGTCACAACAGCCATCAAGAATGCGGCACATGAAGCCAACCAACACATTCCGACGGGCTTCCTACCTCTGATTTACATTATTTATAATCAAGTTTAGGAATCACAGCATAGACTTTTATTGAAGGGAGAATGTACCGGAACAGTTCCGGTACATTCCTCTTCAAATCCTGCTATTATTTTTTCTTCATTCTCAGTACAGTTACCGAATTCGGCTTGAACTCATACTTAAATGAAGTTGAGAACTTGTTGTATGTAGTTTCTTCCGGTGTAATCTTAAACGGTTCTTCGAATGAGTTTTCTTCCAATTTGGAAGCAGCACTCAGCGTAATCACACGGCCGTTCTTTTCCACTTCGCCGCCTGCCAGATTGATCTGGGTAAGACACGGATTATCGGAAGCATTCACAACTTTCATAATCACTTCGCCTGCATTTTCATCATATCCGGCAATGTAGAATTTACGCTTCAAAGGCTCGTTCTGGTGAGTCAGAACCTGTCTGCCATCCATGTAATAGTCTGCCCCGTTTTCTGTAATGACAATACGTACCTTATGCCAGTTGTTTTCGTCCAGTTTGTCTGTTACCTTCTCCGACAATGTAGAAGAATTATTATCAAGAACTTTCTCTATAGCAGTAGATGAATTTCCCCAACCACCAGCATTCAACATATAACCTTTCTTCAGACTAAGATCTTGCAAACCGAAATAGAACAGAAAACCTTCGCTACCACTCAACTTATTTACTTCAAACTCAATAACACTCCCCTTATTCACCTTACCCAATTTCCAGAGCAAAGCCGTACGGTTCTCATTAGTAGTCTGAGTATAAACTCCGTTTTCCCGTTTCCAAGTTCCATGCTTCACTTCCCATTGAGAGTCGTCTGTCATGTCGGCTTCCAGAGTCTTACCAGCAGCATCGGTCACTTTCAGGTTACGAAACTGAGTCTGTGTGCTCCAGGTTCCCATACCTACATAACCTTCATAATCAATGAAAGTTTCTTTCTCTTTTTCAGGTTTTACAGAACCTTCAACTTTTAAATTATAAGTAGGTTTATGTTCTGCAAAAACTTTCTGAACATAATACGAAGAACGTCCTACAACCTGATTATTGGAAATCCAGATTAAGTTCGTAGGCCAAAAACGATCATTCCGATTCTCGAACAAAGGAGCATAAGAAGCCATTGTCACCAGATCGCTGTTGCGCTCCATACCTGTGATGAAAGCAGCCTCGCTCAATGCAGCAAGCATATTGCCTCCTCCTACACCTTGGTTACAAGCATATTCGCCTACATATACCGTATACTTACCTCTTTCAAGGCTGTCGAAGATATTGGCATTCTTGAAGAAATACTCCGGTTCTACATACCAGTGCGGGTCTACCATGTCCGTCTTACGAGCTTCGCCGATACCGCCGATACCATGATTGGAAATCAACGTCAGCTGCGGATATTTAGCTTTGATGGCATCGTAGAACATGTTAAAGCGACGGTCGTATACCGGTCCCGAATTCTCGTTACCAATCTCAACATAAGCCAGAGGATAAGGTGCCGGATGTCCTTCCTTGGCACGGACAGCTCCCCATTCCGTATCAGTGTCACCGATGGCATATTCGATCGCATCCAATGCGTCTTCCAGATAAGCCTCGGCTTCTTTATCAGAGCAAGCTTCGCCGGTACGTGCCTGACAGGCTATACCCACGTTGCACACATACATACCTTTGGCACCGATATCCTCGCAGAATTGCAGGAATTCTTTATAGCCAAAGCCGTATGTGTTGCGGTATCCCCACGTATCATATTGTCCCGAACGGGCTGCCGGATCGCCCAGCGTCTTCTTCCATTCCACACGGTTGACCAGTGTAATACCCTCAACAACACATCCTCCCGGCCAGCGAATGAAAGCGGGACGAAGACCTTCGAGCATCTGTGCCACGTCCTTACGCATTCCGTTCTCACGTCCTTTATAAGTATCT
>ULPI01021163.1_pt1 | contig 10219 bp, 5 predicted proteins | sample 1953381 | NCBI WGS metagenome assembly ULPI01 (sample SAMEA4835626, study PRJEB28245) | human gut metagenome | biome: gut microbiome; material: fecal sample | place: Denmark | collected 2008
GGTTAATGTTAGAGCAGTTGCACCGATATACTCACGAAATTATTAATACCCTGTCAGCACTGAAAATATTTCCGGCGGTGTTGGCAATGTGTCTCACAGTACAGTTATAATAGCAAAGCTCCCTCACTGTTTGCGAGGGAGCCGGACTGTATATCACTTACTTCAGGAGAAATCTTGTTGGTTAAATCAGAAGATTGCAACAACTGCACCGTTGTACTTTTCGTTGATGAAGTTCTTTACATCGTCTGACTTGAGAGCCTTTATAAGAGCCTGAATCTTGGGGAGGTTTTCGTTACCGCTCTTTACAGCTACAATGTTTGCGTAGGTCTGAGCCGCATCGCCTGAAGCGTCTTCAACTGCGAGAGCCTTGCTTATGTCAAGACCTGCGGCAAGAGCATAGTTGCCGTTGATGACTGCTAAAGAACCTGCGTCGCTGTTTGCAAACTGAGCGGCAACCGTATCAGCCTGAACTGTTGTTATCTTGTAGCCGTGGTCGTCCTTTATATCGAGCGTTGTAACACCGTCCTTGGCGTTTGCACCCTCGGGAAGCTCGATAAGACCTTCCTGCTGTAAGAGAAGAAGCGCTCTTGTTTCGTTGCTGTCATCGGCAGGGATTATGATTGTTGCGCCTTCCTTGACATCTGCCAGCTTTTCAACGCCGTTGCCGTAAAGGCCGAACGGCTCATAGTGAATGAGTGCGGCGGGAACTATGTCTGTTCCGTTCTTCTCATTGTAGTTGTTGAGGTAGGGTGTGTGCTGGTGGTAGTTTGCGTCAAGCTCTCCGCTTGCAACTGCGTTGTTGGGCAGTACATAATCATCGTAAATGGTGATCTGAAGATCGTAGCCTTCCTTAGCGAGCTTGTCCTTTACAAATTCGAGTATCTCGCCGTGAGGTGTAGCTGTTGCACCGATTTTGATAACGTTGTCTGTGTCTGCTGAGCTTTCTGCGGCGCTTGATGCTGCAGAAGATGTATCTGCCGAAGAAGCATCGTTTGATGAAGCTGTCGAGCTTGTGTCGTTTGAACTGCACGCTGTGAGCGTTACACCTGCAAGAGCCGCTGTAAGTATTAATGATAAAATCTTTTTCATGTCAATTCTCCGTTTCTGCGGTTTTACCGCCTGTCAATGTTGTATTTTGTTTATCGTTTATCTTTCTTTGTTCTGCACCGTTAGTTTACGGGTTTTATCTCTTTATATACTCTTTATATACAACATCGGCACATTCGTCCGAAACGGAAATTCTGTCGCAACAGCTTTATGAAAAGCAGTGACATATTATATCTCTCCTTACTTGTTTATACGTTTGTCTGCCTTGCGTGCTATCAGCATACCAAGCTCCTGAATAAGCTGTACTATGATAACCGTGAGCAGAACGCATATCCATACAATATCGTTATTGAAACGCTGATAACCGAATGAAATAGCTATCATACCAAGTCCGCCGCCGCCGATCGTTCCTGCCATTGCCGAGTAGCCGAGAATGGTTACAAGTGAAATGACTGCGCCGACCATAAGTGCGGGCTTTGCTTCGGGGATAAGCACCTTGCATATTATCTTGAGTGTTGAGCTGCCCATTGCCTGAGCCGCTTCAATAACGCCTTTGTCAACCTCTTTGAAAGAGGATTCTGTCATTCTTGCCACATAAGGTATAGCCGCTATAACAAGCATTACTATCATCGCCTTATTGCCAAGACTTGTTCCTACAATAACCTTTGCGGCGGGTAAGCACGCAACCATCAGAATGATGAATGGGATACTGCGGAAGATGTTTACTAAAATACCGATTATTTTGTTCAGCCACGGGATAGGGTGGATTCCGTCCTTATCGGTCACTGTAAGCAGTACGCCTATCGGAAGTCCGAAAACGTAAGCTACGAATGACGAGATGAACGTTAAGTATATCGTTTCCCATATACCCTGTAAAAGTACGCCTTTATCCCACAGCTGTATAAGATCGCCTGACATTTTTCTTCCCCCTTACACCTGTGAATAGGTAACGCTGTTGGCTTTAAGATATGCTGTTATCTTTTCTGCCGATGTATCGTCATCGGGCAGCTGTACCAGAATCTGACCGTATGCCTTGCCGTCAATGTCCTTTGTATCTGCGTGAAGAATATTGACGGGAGTGCTGCATTTTAATATCATATCGGATAACAGCGACTTTGAAGAATTTTCACCGTTGTAGATAATCCTTATCTTCTTTCCGTGTTCGCTTGTTACCGGAAGCTCGCCCTGCGGCATTATGAGCTTTTTGGCAATATCCGACTTGGGATTTGCGAATACCGTTCTTACATCGCCTATCTCTGCGACCGTGCTGTTATCAAGCACTGCGACCCTGTCGCATATACTGTCTATTACCTTCATCTCGTGAGTTATCACAATTATGGTAACTCCGAGTGTGCGGTTGATTTTCTTAAGAAGCTCAAGCACCGACCTTGTTGTGTCGGGGTCAAGTGCGCTTGTTGCCTCGTCGCACAGAAGATAGTGCGTTTTTGCGGCAAGCGCTCTTGCTATTGCTACTCTCTGCTTCTGTCCTCCCGAAAGCTGTGACGGATACGCCTTGGCTTTATCGGAAAGTCCTACAAGTTCGAGCAGGCTTTCTGCTCTCTTTACAGCGTCTGCCTTTTTCATACCTGCGATCTCAAGCGGATAGCAGATGTTCTTTATTACGTTTCGCTGTGCGAGAAGATTAAAGCCCTGAAACACCATTCCGATGTTCTGCCTTGTTTTAAGAAGCTCTTTTGTTTTAAGGCTTCCAAGCTCCTTGCCGTCTATTATTACCTGTCCCGAGGTCGGGCGCTCAAGGTAGTTTATGCAACGGACGAGTGTGCTTTTGCCGGCTCCCGAAAGTCCGATGATGCCGAATATCTCTCCGTCGGTTATTGTTATGTTGATGTCTTTTATCGCAGTAACGCTGCCTTTCGAGGTGCGGTACGTCTTTTCAAGGTTTTTAAGCTCTATCATATATCCTCCCATAAAAATAACGGACGTTTATTTTACGTCCGTGCGTTTGAATATCCGACAGGCTCAGACTTTCTTTCGGGACAGACGTATTATATTGTTTGCACACATTCGCATTTTATTGTTTGCGGTTGTCGGTTTCATCCGGTCAGCCCCTTTCGTTTTCGTTGTTATGAGTATAACATACTAAACCTATGTTGTCAATAGGTTTAGTGGATTTAGCTTGTCGAAAATAATTACACAATCCTTACCACTTTTGTAGGTTTTGTATAAACGAGGCTGAATTAAATATTACGGTAATTATTGACTTTTAAGAAGCGGTGTGTTATAATTGAGTAAACTCAAGACTAAACTGTTGATTATAATACTGAGGCTGATAAGGAGGATACGAATTGAAGGGATTACAGCCAAAGGGCATAGCAAGACGAAACAAGATGCTGCTTGCGGCTATTCAGTTATTTTTAGAGCAGGGATATGAAAAGACGACCACTGCACAGATAGCAAGGGCGGCAGGAATGTCACCGACATCGTTCTTTGCGGCATTTGAAAATAAGGAAGCGCTGCTTCTGACGCTAACGCAGATCATGTTTGAAAATCAGTTTGCAAAGGCGAGGGCATTCGCAAAGGATATGGAGCCGCTCATGGTGTACTGCCTTGAAACGTCATTGCAGATATATATAACCGAGCTGTCCGAGCCGCTGAGGGAGATATATGTAATGGCATATACCCTGCCAAGCACTACGGAATATATTTTAAAAAGTACAGCCGTACAGATAAAGGCTATATTCTCGCCGTTTATGCCGGATGCGGAGGATAAGGATTTCTACGAGATGGATATAGCATCGGGAAGTATAATGCGTGGCTTTATGGCGAGGAAGTGTGATATGTACTTCACGGTGCAAAAGAAGATAGAGCGTTTTCTTGAGTGCTGTCTTAAGCTGTATGATGTGCCTAAGGAAAAACGTGTGAGCCTTATAGAAGCTGTACTTGCGTTTGATCTGCACTCGGTAGCAAAAAGACTTATAGATGAGATAATCGCAAAAGCGGAAACAGGGCTTGAAAAAGCAATCGAAAGTACGATAAACGAAAACGGATAATTACGGAGGTGGGTTATGTTCAGAAAGATGAAAACAAGGAAAAGGCTGGCGGCGTTAATAACGCTCATCACGCTGTTTGCGTTTTCAAGCGTGATGACGGTTATGACGGCGGCGCAGGAAGCGTCGCTTGTATCCGCAACGCTTACTACGGACAAGGAGAGTTATGAAGAGGGGGAAAACGTTAATATTGCTCTTACGGTGAAGAACGGCAATATTTACGGGATCGATAAGGTAAAGTCTGAAATCGGATTGCCGGACGGACTTACACTGAAGAAGGGCGAGCTTACCGACGGTGAATATACACTTGCGGCAGGACAGAGCAGGTCAAATGAGATAACGGCTTATATAGAGAAAGCCTCAAAGCCCGGCGATACTACCGACCCTGTAAATCCCGGCGATACTACCGACCCTGCAAATCCCGACAATCCCGAAACGGACGGTTCTCTGTGTCCGCTGTGGCTGACGCTGAGTATTTTGTCTGGTGGAACGCTTGCGGTTCTCGGTATTAAAAAGAAGTGCGGCAAGAAGATATTGTCGTTGTTCTTATGTGCTGTAATCTCGCTGACAGCACTTCCGACAGATGTATTTGCAGACGAGGTCATAATGCCGAGTGCAAGCGGAAGTGTTACGGCAAGCAAGGACATAACCGTAAACGGTGCTAAAAAGACAATAACCGCAGAGGTTACATATAACGAGAATAAGCCATCGGAAGAAGATGAGGTCACGGTGACCTTTGATGCGGGTGACGGTACGCCCGTAGCTCCGATAACCTTAAAGAAGGGTGAAACGATAAGCAGACTTCCCGAATCATTCGGTGCGGGCAAGGCATTTATGGGCTGGTTTACCGATACGGCATTCACGACTGAATTTTTCACCAATACTCCGGTAAACGAGGATATGACCTTGTATGCCTCGTTTGTGGAATCTGCCGATGATTTCCAATCAGGTGTGAGAACCACCTACTATGTGGAGGATTGTGCGGAATATCAGCCGATCACGCTTATATGTGACGAAGAAATAACGGCAAATAATGTATGGGAGTATATCACCTTATTTGCGTATACGGGTGATACTCCGGAAAATTTCGTTGTAACATCAAACGAGAAGGATGAATATACACTCGTTCCCGAAACCGCATACACAGCCGGCTGTATGTACCGTATGACAGCAGGCGAGGGAGTTACATTCAAGGGTCTTGACGATACGGTAAACGAGTATACATTCAAGATATACAAAGAGCAGACTAATATAATCGAGGTCAGGGACAATATCAAGTATCTCGATAAAGCCAAGCTGTTCGCTACGGATAAAACCGATGAGTATATGGTTCAGGCGGATTATTTTGAAGAAAATTCTCTTGCTGTGGGCGATGTGCTTTGCATTGACAACGGCACGAAGAATTTTACCGAAGACTGCCTGTTTGTAAAAATTACAGATACAATAAAGGACAGAAACATTTATTACATTCAGACAGCCGATTGCGAAGCGGAAGATGTTTATGACAATGTTGATGTTTATTTTGTCGAGCCTGCAAAAAACAAGTTCCTTGAGGAGCAGATCGACACCGAGGCGATAGCGGAAGAAGTAAAGAACAGCGAGGGCGTACAGCAGCTGAACCTTGTGCTTGCGGCACTGCTTGCCGAGGATGAAACCGTAAACGAGATAATGGAGGGCGAACCGCTTGTTACCGATACAGTAACCGCCACTGCTTATGCCGCTTCGGACGATGACAGATTAAAGGATTTCTCGGACTATTCACGTCCTAAAGAGGATACGCTCAAGAGCATCGCCGCAAGTCTTGCTATCGGTCTTTCCGTATCCGTAAAGGTCGGTGAAGCAGAAAATGATAACTTTACTACCGTTAATCCGGATTACTGGTCGGTCATTACATTTGAGCTGAACTATAAGACTACCATCAAGAAAAAGCTCAAGGTAGATGCAACATTTACAGTAAGCGAATATCTTAATGTTTCATTCCAGGGCTATAATTCATTCGAATTCAAGTGGTTTGAGCTGCCTGAGCTTGAATTCAACTATGCGGCTAATATCTATACGCAGACAGATATTGAACTTAAAGTTCTTGTCTGCTCGGTAGGTTCAAACAGCTACAGGAATATCACGAGCGAAGTTGCAAAGATGCTCGGCAGTGATGAGAAGAACGATACCGCAGGTCTTGTAAAGGATGTCAAGGATATGCTTAACAAGAAGGGCGGAGAGATAGAAATATGCCGTATACCGTTCTTCACGGCATTTAAACCGCTGTCGCTGTTCCAGCTTAACTTTGAACTCAGCCTTGTTGTAAAGATGAGCTTTGCAGGCGGTATAGGAAGTAAGTTCTCGATACTTGACGCAACGCAGGTAGGTACACACGGCAACTCAAAGGATAAAGAGTTCAGTATGTACAAAAACAAGCTGGTCGAGGGCGACAGGTACAGCTTTGATCTTACGGTATTCGGATATGTCGGTGTCAAGATGGGCGTTTCCGGACAGCTTACCGTTTCGTTCACGGGTTTAAGGCGACTGGGCGAGGTCGGCGTTGAGGTCCAGGTAGGCGCATATCTTGATATATACGGCCTGGCAAAATATCACGTCGTCAAACCGGATCACCGATACAGTACGGTATACCGGACGCTGACTGGCGGATTTTATCTTGAAGCGGGAATTTATCTCGAGGTAAATCTTGTCGCAGAATCAAAGGTATTCAAATTGCGGCTTGAAGCTCCGCTGATACCAGAAATCAAGTGGCCGCTGTTCTCAATGGGCGACAAAAACCTTGTTATATGCCTTAACGATATCACAACTCCGATATTATTCAGCTCAAACGGCACTTACTGGGGAGAAGTCAATATTGATAATCTTCCGGCAGTGTCCGCACAGACGCTTGATATTACAACAGGCATAATAAATTACAATGCGTCTGTACCGTGGAGCAAGCTGTCGATGAATGTTTCGGGCGAAGGCTTCAGAATGCTCTATGACAGGAGAGGAACATTTATCCGTTACGAGCAGCCATTCAGTATGTCCGGCTTCTACAAGAACAGTACAGCCGAAGGTGTCGGTCAGATACACTATACAGGCACGTCACTTCAGTTCACAAAGACCGCCGACCCCGAAATGAGTCTTACGAAGTCGGTAAAGGTCATCTGGTACGATGAGTCGAGAGTTAAGGAAGAGGACGTAGGCAAGATATTCACTGTCAATTTCTACAGAGAGGTTGACGGAGTTAAAACTCTTGTTGAAACAAGAAAAGTACCTGCGGGCAGTCTTGCAGGCTCTTACAATACAAATAACGCTCCCGACAGCTGGAAGTACATTGACTGCGAGTGGAAGGACAAAGACCCGTACTTCATAACCGTTGACCACGACAACTATGAAATAGTATACACCGCAACAAGAGCGCAGACTCTTATGGAGATGGAATACTATGATACCGTAAACAAAGAGTGGGTAGTCGAACTGTGGGCGGTGAATGCCGGCGATGAACTTGAAGTACCCGATAACGCAAGTGACGAGTATATGAAGCTAAGCTCCTGGCACGCAACCTACGGAGTACCGTTCGGTTTTGAAAAGATGTATAAGTATGCCGGTGATAAGCTGAGAGCGATAGACTCAGGCTGCCGCAAGGATTACTATACAAGCGGTCAGCCGACAGACAAACCGCTTTACAAGGTTACGGGCAACACCCAGAGAGCGGCTTCCGAAAACTTCTATTTCAATCATCACAGCGACTATCAGAAGGTTGCACTTCACTTCAGTGCAAATTACGACAGAGCGCTGATGAACGTAACGTACAATTACTATAATTATGCCGGCGATAAGAAGTCTACAACCGTAAAGACACCTTACGGCACAAGACCGGAATTTTTCCTTTCAAGCTGGCCTTACGGTAAGAAATTCATAGGCTACACTCCCGACGGTGGCAAAACCGTATACGATGCTGATACCGTATATAATGAGCAATTGCCTTATGTATATGAGGATACCGTATACGATGCGGTCTACGAAGCCGGAATATTCGATGTAGAAATTCAGTATTATGATGATGTTGCCCGTGAATTCAAGACATATAAGACGCTGAAAATAGAGGGCGGCTCAAAGGTACCTCAGTCGGTATTTGACGAGGCGTGGAGCAAGAGCAACTGGCAGGAAGGCACAACGATTCAGTTCTTCGACTGGTGCGATGTACACCTGAGTGATGTATACGGTGATGCTTACCTCAATGAGTTTATACCCGACAAGACGCTAATTTACAAGAGTATTATACTCCGTCCGAGGTTCAAACGTAATGTTACAATTAAGCTGGACGCAGGCGACGGCAGACTGATATATGAAGAAAGCAAAGAGTTCAAGAGCTACAGTCAGGATAACTACGAGGTAGAAATTTCACGTTGGGCAACCAAGGATGCCGACAAGTACAACGATTATCAGCCTACAGGCTGGAAGGACAGCACTACAGGCGAGATATATGCCTTAGGTCAGACGGTAAAGCTTGATTATTCGACAACGCTGACAGCAATCTATCAGGCTACGCCAAAGACCTATACGGTAAATGTATCCACACCGTACGGTGCACTTCTGAACGGAGAAAAGACCGATAAATTCAGCGGCGGATATGATGATTATCTCGCATTCGTTGAAAAGTACAACAATTATACTCCTGCCGATGTTGAGGGCGAGGGATATACTCTCGTGTTCAAGGGTTCATCAAGCAAAGCGTCCGAGGACGGTCTGACGCTTGATATAGTCTTTGGCAACTGGCAGAAGAATGTTCACAAGCACACATTAATACTTTACGCAAACGGCGGTAAGCTGACAGGAAGCGATGAACGCACGGCGGATTACGGTACAGAAATTAAGCTGTCTGATATGGCGACTGCGTCAAAGACGGACGACCTGAGAGATTATATCTTCGGCGGCTGGAAGGACGAGGACGGAAATATCTACGGTGCTGACGATATAATAACGCTGACAAAGGATATGACGCTTACAGCAGTATGGAAAAACGGTGCATACAAGGAATACACGATAACCTTTGTCCTCGATGACAATACGATAAAAAGAGTGACTTATCACTATGGCGATGCACTTCCCGTATTTGACGCACCAAAAGAAGCTGACGGATATATCTTCGGCGGCTGGTCGTGGTTCGGCACTGAGGGCGCATTATCCGGACAGCCCGACACGATGCCTGCATCAACGCTTACTGCAATAGGTACGACCACAAAGTGTTATATATCTTACGAATTTGACGGTACGGTATACGGCACAAAGGAGGTCGGCAAGATAGGCGATACGATAACCCTTATCGCAAAGCCCGAAAAGGATTATTACGATGTGACCGAATGGTCAGCAGACGGTATCACTGTAACAGACGGCAAGTTTGTAATGCCGGCTCACGATGTTACATTCAAGGCGACCTCATCGCCTAAGTTCTATAATGTCAATATGACGGTTGACGGAAGCACAAGCTCCGACAGCCCGATGAAAGCACAGTATATGAGTACGGTAACGCTTCCAGAACCTCCTAAAAAGAGCGGCTATACTTACTACTGGCAGTCCGATGATGTTGCTATTTATGAGGAAAGCGGCGAATACAAGTTTACAATGCCTCATAACGATGTAAGCGTTGAGTGCGTTTACACAACGGCAACCTACAACGTTTACTATATGATAGACGGCGAGACTACGCCGTATATGACTATCACCGATGTCCCTGCAGGCAAGGAAATGTTCGCTTATATCGACCCGCCACGCAAGGAAGGCTATCTGTTCAACGAAACGTGGATATGCACGGACATTTCTCTTGTTAATAAGGAAGGCAGATACACAATGCCCGACAGAGATGTTTACTTCTGGGGAAGATTCGCCAAGAACGATGACACTATGGTTATGCTCGGCGTAGAAGTGTATGTTGACGGCAATCCGGAAACGCATTATATGCTTTACACGAACAGAGGTGAAACCGTAACGCTCCCCGATATATTCATGGACGGATATACAAAGTCATACGAAAGCGACACGCTGACAGTCACAAACGGAAATGTCACAATCCCGACAGGCGACGATGTCTTTGAGGTATCGCTCAGGATAAATTTCACCAAAAGCTGATAAGCTACGGATAAAAGCCAAATAAGAACATACAGCCCCGACCGCAAGGTCGG
>ULPI01005460.1_pt1 | contig 10175 bp, 6 predicted proteins | sample 1953381 | NCBI WGS metagenome assembly ULPI01 (sample SAMEA4835626, study PRJEB28245) | human gut metagenome | biome: gut microbiome; material: fecal sample | place: Denmark | collected 2008
GACTTTTTCTCTATTCAATCAAGCGATCGGGCGATGCGACCCCGATGGAAACGAATAATAAGCTATGCTTATTTCTTCCGTAAAGGCCCTTTGTTCTTCCAGAATCCCAATTTATAATAGATATAGGTGATTGTAAGCCCGATGCAAAGGCTGGCGCCGATGGCCCACCAGATACCGCTCCGTCCCCAGATAGAGCTAAACCAATAGGCGAGGGGAATGCGTATCAGCCAAAGACAAGTGATGCTTACTGCCATTGGGAACAGGGTATCGCCAGCTCCCCGTAATGCCCCGTTGAAGACGTTCAAGCCGCCGTGTACGATAAAGAATCCTCCCATGATCAATAAATATCCCTTGCCAATCCGGATCACCTCCGGGTCCTTGGTGAAAGCCAGCATCATCTTGTCCCCGAAGAAATAGATGGCCGTGAAGGTTGCTAGACCCAGCAATAGGTTGACAAGCATGGCGAATCGTACCCCGTCACGTACCCGGTCCAAGTGCCCAGCTCCGATGTTTTGCCCGCAGAAAGCAGCTAGCGCCCCAGAGAGGGTCAATACCGCTTGGATGATGATCGTGTCGATCTTTCCCGCTGCCCCGTAAGCGGTGAGCGTATCCGTGCCGAAACTGTTCACGATCCCCAGTAAGGCAATCAATCCTAGCGAGATGGCACATTGCTGTACGCTGGAGGGAAGCCCGATGCGGAGCCCTTCCTTGAACAGTCCCATATCGAACAATAAATCCTGTTTCTTGATAGAGAGCAGGGGATGGGTGTTGTTCACGTAGCCTAGGGCCACGCACATGCCGATCCCTTGGGCGATCACCGTAGCCCGTGCCGCCCCTTCGATCCCCCATTTGAAAACGACAATGAAGAGTAAATCCAAGGCTATATTCAAAATCGTGGTAAGCAGGATAAACAGCATGGGGCGCACGGACTCCCCGACACCCCGCAATATGGAGATAATGCTATTGAAAGTGACAAACAAGAACGTACCCCCTACATAAATCCTAAAATAAGCGACCGCCTGCGGGATCACGTCCTCCGGTGTGTTCGTCAGCCTGAACATCGGCTCGGCAAAAATAATTCCCGCTATGGACAGCAATACCCCTGCGACCAACATGAAGATAAAGAAAGAGGAGAAGGCCTTCTGCACCTTATCGAACTCCTTCGCCCCGAAAAACTGTGAGATCACCACCGACGTACCGCTCCCGATACCGATCACCAGCGAGATAATAAAGTAATAGATGAAGAAGGAAGCCGATACCGCCGCCAGCGACTCTTTCCCCAGAAACTGCCCGACGATGACGCTGTCGGTCACGTTATAGAGTTGTTGCAGCAGATTGCCGATCAGCAAAGGGAAAGCGAAACGCAGGATCACCTTCCATACCGCCCCACTCGTCAAATCCCTATTTCCTGTATTAATTCTCAATTCTCAATTCTCAATTTTCAATTCCCTATAGGTCTTTCAGCAGGATATTGTCGTTTGCCTTTATCATATCCTCACGTGTCTTCAGCAGGGCTTTCCATTCCTTGCTGAAAAGCTTGCTCGTGTCAATCTTAAAGTTCTCGGAGCCATACTCGTCCATGCGGGTCAGCAGGTAGCTGACCGTGATCTTATTGACATCGATCGCCGGCTGGTAGTATGCCACACGGTCGTCATTCCCGTAGTTCACCTCGATGATGATGTTCAACTCCGTGAGCAGGTATAAGATCTGTGTCGTTATGCGGATAGGGATGCGGTAAGCGTCGGATAGCTCGTCGGCCGTATAGGGTTTCTCGCCTTTCACGAACCGTTTGACGATCAGCGAGGCGATCAGCAAGGTCAAGAAATCCTTGTACCGGCGGCTGATACTTTTGCTGTCCCTCTCAAAGCTGAATTTCTTCACGTTCTGGGAGGCGTACGACAGCTCTGCGCCAAACAAGCAAATCAACCAAGAAAGCTGCAACCAAAGCAACAACAAAGGCAGTGCGGCAAAACTACCGTAAATAGCGTTGTACTTGCTCACCCAAATCTGCCCACTGATATAAATAAATTGGAACAACTGGAAGGCGCAACCAGCGATAAAGCCTGCCACCAACCCGTTCACGAACCTTACTTTCGTATTCGGCAGGGAGACGTACAGCCCCGTGAAAGCCAATGTCGTGATAATATAAGGCGCTATATGCAAGAACAGCTCTACGAGTGGCGTAAAAAACAAGTATTGCCCCAAGAACGAGTTCTGCAAGGTAGACATGAAGATGGACAAACCGCTGGATGCCGTCATCAGCACCGGCAGCACGAGGAATAAGGCCAGATAATCGGATATCTTCCGGTACCACGGACGGGATTTCTGGATCTGCCAGATGTCGTTGAACGTATCCTCCACGGACGAGATCAAGTTGATCACCGTATAAAACAATAAAATCAAACCGACCCCGATGATCACTCCCCCCTGCGCCTGCGCCAGATAGCTCTCCACGAACTCGAACGCCTTGTTCAGCTCCATCTCGTGCCCGGGGAAATAATCGAACAACTCCTGCCGTACCGTCCCTTGGAAACCGAAGCCCTTAGCTATACCTAATAATACGGCCAGCAAAGGTACGATAGATAACAAGGTGCTGTAGGTAAGCGCCGACGCCTTGGTTTGCAGGTTCTCGCTCTGGAAACCCCGCACGGCGAGTATGACCGTCTTGATGATATTGATATAAATCTCCTTCAGCCCACTAACTTCATTCTCGGTAATCCGCCAAATGTCGTAGGTAACGAAACGGATGGTTCGTGCTAATAATGCGCTGATCCGTTCTCCAATAGGTTTCTTTTCTTCCCGTGGCTTGTTTTTGGGCATATCGGCACATGATTTAATTGGCAAATAAAAAAAGCAGTCTGCCTATAAGCCGGGTCCTGTACCTCTTTGGAAAGAGGCGCCTGCCATTTATCTTGTCTTACCGTCGCCGGTAAGCTTTAGCGGTCTACCCCCCGGCATCGGACGAGCCATCCTACATGCGCCGGTATACATGACCTTACAACCCATAAGACGTACGGCATCCCGTATCGCTACGGGACCCGGTGAGCTCTTACCTCACCTTTTCACCCTTACCGGACGAGTCCGGCGGTTATTCTCTGTTACGTTACTCTACCCTCACGGACAGCTTCCCGTTAAGAAGTATGGTGCTCTGTGTTGCCCGGACTTTCCTCACACCCGAAGGTGAGCGACAGACCGGCAGACTGCGATAGGACAAAGATAGGTATTTTAGTTGACAGTTGACGGTCGGCGGTTGACAATTATTTTGGAGACGCATCGGAGAGATAGGATAACATTTTCTTTTTCAGCCGTAAACATATTCTGTCTCCTAGGTGTTTTTTTATACGAACAGGGATTCTAGATTGCCAGTAACCGACTGTCATTTATCAATTGTCGACTGTCAGTTATCGCATGTCAACTGTCAATTCGTCTGCTGTTTAATTGTTAAAAAGGTACTTTGCAATACACAGTACTGTTAAGTGCGGTTAAGCCTCTGTGATGCCTCGTTAAAAGTGATAAAAAATACGATGGAAATGGAATATCCGCACAATTTTTGAGTTTTCTTTGCCGTAAAGAAACTGTTAAATTTAAGTGTTTAATTAAATAAGAAAAGTATGAAAAATATCTGGAAGAATGTGCTTGGTGTTGCTCTGATAGCAGCCATTAGTTCTGGTGCCGCGATCGGAACGAGTACTTACCTGATGAATAAGAATCAACGTCCGGCGGAGTTGGCCTCCGGAGTTGAGAATACCTTCAAGCAACCGTACCGATTGACGAATTATGGAACCGTGGCCGCCGAGAATATCGATTTCACTACGGCCGCCGAGAGCGCCATCCACGGGGTTGTCCATATCAAGGCCACGGCTAATGCGCAAGCCTCTAACGGGGACGGCGGTCAGCAGTATATGGACCCGTTCGAGTATTTCTTCGGCTTCGGTGGCCGTGGAGGGTTCCAACGTCCGCAACAGCAACCTCGTGTGGGCGCCGGCTCGGGTGTCATTATCTCTACGGATGGTTATATCATCACGAACAACCACGTGATCGACGGAGCAGATGAGCTGGAGGTTACCTTGAACGATAACCGGAAATTCCCGGCAAAGATTATAGGGGCTGATCCGACAACAGATATCGCCTTGATCAAGATCGAGGCAACCGACTTACCTACGATCCCCTTTGGTGATTCTGAGAAGTTGAAAGTAGGTGAGTGGGTGTTGGCGGTAGGTAACCCGTTTAACTTGACCTCTACCGTTACGGCAGGTATCGTGAGCGCTAAGAGCCGTGGTAACATCGGCGCCGGTGGCAAGGATCGTAGCAAGATCGAGTCGTTTATACAGACAGACGCCGCCGTGAACCCGGGTAACAGTGGTGGGGCGCTAGTGAACACGAAAGGCGAGTTAGTCGGTATCAATACCGCTATCTACTCCGAGACCGGTAACTTCGCCGGATACTCTTTCGCCGTGCCTATCAGCATCGCCGGTAAGGTGGCTAACGACTTGAAGCAATTTGGAACCGTGCAGCGTGCTGTATTAGGCGTATTGATACAAGACCCGCAATACGTGCCCGACGCTGAGAAAGAGAAAGTGAAAGTATTCGAGGGCGCTTACGTAGGTGGTTTCGCCGAGCGCAGCTCCGCTAAGGAAGCCGGAATCGAGAAGGGTGACGTGATTGTAGCTGTGAACGGCGTGAAGATCAAATCGTCTAGCGCTTTGCAAGAGCAGATCAGCAAATACCGTCCGGGCGACAAGGTAGAGTTGACGATCAACCGCAACGGTAGCACGAAGAAATTCACGGTAGAACTCCGTAATGCGCAAGGTAGCACCAAGGTCGTGAAGGGTGGCGACAGCGCAGAGGTTATGGGCGCAGCGTTCAAGGCTTTGAACGACGAGCAGAAACGTAAGTTAGGTGTAAGTTATGGTATCGAGGTCACCGGTCTGACCAGCGGCAAACTGAAAGACGCCGGTATAAAGAAAGGCTTCATTATCATGATTGTAAACAACCAGAAGATCTCTGCTCCGGAAGACTTGGAAAAGATTGTGGAAAGCATACTTCAAGGACGTACGGAAGATCAAGGCCTCTTCATTAAAGGCTTCTACCCGAACGGACGTACGAAGTACTATGCGATAGATCTTGCCGAATAAGATAAACAAGGACTGTAGTCTTATAGGTGTGAAAAGATTGTTAAAGGTTTTTAATTGGCTGGATGTGGGGTGCATCCAGCCAATTCTTTCAACAAAAATGGTTATCTTTGCACCCCGTATTCTCAATTAAACAAATTGAATGAGACAATTAAAGATCACAAAGTCCATTACCAACCGCGAAAGCGCTTCGCTGGATAAATATCTTCAAGAGATTGGTCGAGAAGATCTTATCACGGTAGAAGAGGAAGTGGAATTGGCACAGGCTATCAAAAGAGGAGACCGTAGGGCGTTAGAGAAATTGACCCGTGCGAATCTCCGTTTCGTCGTTTCTGTGGCTAAGCAATATCAGAACCAAGGTTTGAGTTTGCCCGACCTTATTAATGAGGGTAACTTAGGCTTGATCAAGGCTGCCGAGAAATTCGATGAGACGAGAGGTTTCAAGTTTATTTCCTATGCTGTATGGTGGATTCGCCAATCTATTCTGCAAGCTTTGGCAGAGCAGTCAAGAATCGTGCGTCTTCCGTTGAACCAAGTAGGCTCGCTGAACAAGATCAGCAAGGCCTTCTCCAAGTTCGAGCAGGAAAACGAGCGCAGACCGTCTCCAGAGGAACTTGCTGATGAGTTGGATATCCCGGTGGATAAGATTTCCGATACCTTGAAGGTGTCCGGACGTCATATTTCCGTGGATGCCCCGTTCGTGGAAGGCGAAGACAACAGCCTTTTGGATGTGCTTGTGAACGATGACGCTCCTATTGCGGACCGGTCGTTAATGAACGAGTCATTGGCTAAGGAAATTGATAGAGCGCTTGCTACACTGACCGAAAGAGAATGTGAGATAATCAAGATGTTTTTCGGTATTGGCTGTCAGGAAATGACATTGGAAGAGATTGGCGACAAATTTGGCCTCACTAGAGAGCGTGTCCGCCAGATCAAGGAAAAAGCAATCAGAAGATTAAGACAAGGAACTCGTAGCAAGCTTCTAAAATCGTATTTAGGCTAATTTAAGGAATTATTGAGTTGGCGAAGGCTCCGGTCCGAAAAGGATTGGGAGCCTTTATTTTTTTTCTTAACTTTGCCACTGGAATATAATACCATAAAAACTATATAAATGACTACAAGACGTAATTTCCTGAAAACAGGATCTATTTCCTTGGCCGGCCTGTTGGTTGGCGAGAAGGTATACTCCGCCGTGAGTACGCCCGACAATAAAAAGAGTTTTAGCACGATCGCCTCTAAGGTGACCGGCGATTACGCCAGCAAGCGCCCGGCTCCCGAGGCCCGTAAGTTTACCTCCAAGGCGGTAGAGGAGCAACTGAAGGCTTCCAAGGCCCGTATCAAGGACCCGAAGCTGGCTTGGATGTTCGAGAACTGCTACCCGAATACCTTGGACACGACCTGTGAGTTCAAGATGGTAGACGGCAAGCCGGATACGTTCGTGATCACCGGAGATATTCACGCCATGTGGTTGCGTGACTCCTCGGCGCAGGTTTACCCCTTCGTCACCTTGGCGAAGAAGGATAAGGACTTGCGGCAAATGCTGGTCGGAGCTATCAATCGCCAGACCGCCTGCATCCTGATCGATCCCTACGCTAACGGCTTCAACGAAGGCCCTACCGGGAGCGAGTGGGAGAGCGACCGCACGGAGATGAAGAAAGAGCTTCACGAGCGTAAATGGGAGATCGACTCGCTTTGCTACCCGATCCGCTTGGCGTATCATTATTGGAAAGAGATTGGCGATACCTCCGTATTCGACAGCAAATGGGAGCAGGCAATGGAGGCCGTTTACCGTACCTTCCGTGAGCAACAGCGCAAGGATAGCCTCGGGCCGTACCGTTTCTCCCGTGTGACGGACCGCCAAGGCGATACCCTCTTGAACGATGGTTGGGGTAGCCCAGTGAACCCGGTGGGCCTAATCGTCTCTTCTTTCCGTCCTTCCGACGACGCTACGCTGTTCGGCTTCTTGGTACCATCGAACTTGTTCGCTATCACCTCGCTTCGTCAGGTGGCTGAGATTCTTCGTGTCGTAAGAAATAACACGGACTTGGCCGGCCGTTGCGAGGCGTTGGCGGGTGAGGTAGAGGAGGCCGTGAAGAAATACGCTATCGTGGAGCATCCGGAATTCGGTAAGGTATACGCCTTCGAGGTGGATGGTTATGGTGGACAGGTATTCATGGACGACGCTAACGTACCGAGTTTGCTGGCTTTGCCGTTCTTGGGTTGCGTGGACGTGAACGACCCGGTTTACCAGAATACCCGCCGCTTGGTGCTGAGTCCTTCCAATCCTTACTTCTTCAAGGGAAAGGCCGGCGAGGGCATCGGCGGTCCGCATATCGGTTTCAACTATATCTGGCCGATGAGCTTGATCATGCGTGCTACGACTTCCAACGACGAGAAGGAGATCCGGTATTGCATAGAGACGCTTCGTGATACGGACGGAGGCACGGGCTTCATGCACGAGTCTTTCCATAAGGACAATCCTTCCGATTACACCCGCTCGTGGTTCGCTTGGACGAATACTCTGTTTGGCGAGTTGATCGTGAAGCTGCAATCCGAAGGCAAGCTGAAAGACCTCCTCGGCTAATACCACCAAGGTTAATATCACCAATTGTAGAGACGGGACATGCCCTGTCTCTACAAGTCTGTAGCTGAGTGTATTTAGGCAAAATCAATCAAAACAACATAAATCTAAGCGGAATACATGAAAACAAATAAACTATTCATTCTGACAGGTCTGGCGGCGATAGCCTCCACCTCCTGTAGCCAAAAAGAGAATACGTCCGGGCAGCCCGCCAAGCCCATGAATATCCTTTATATCATGACGGACGATCACTCCTTCCAAACCATCAGTGCCTACGACAAGCGATACATCCAAACCCCCAACATCGACCGCATCGCAAACGAGGGCGTACGTTTCACCAATAGCTTCGTAGCCAACTCCATCAGTGGCCCCAGCCGTGCCTGCATGCTGACCGGCAAGCACAGCCACAAGAACGGCTTCATCGATAACGCCCATACCTTCGACGGCTCGCAGCAGACCTTCCCGAAGCTATTGCGTAAAGCTGGCTACCAAACCGCCATGATCGGTAAATGGCACCTCACCTCCGATCCCACCGGTTTCGATTACTGGAACATCCTCGTAGGCCAAGGCGATTACTATAACCCCATCTTCATCGATAACGGCGAGAAGCGTCAGATCGAAGGGTACGCCACGAACATCACGACCGATCTGGCTCTTGATTGGCTGGACAATAAACGAGACAAGAGCAAGCCTTTCTGCCTCCTGCTGCACCATAAGGCCCCGCACCGTACTTGGATGCCCGATACCTGCGACCTGCGTCTTTACGATGATGTGACCTTCCCGCTGCCCGAGAACTTCTACGACGATTACGCCGGCCGCATCGCCGCCTCGGAGCAGGAGATGAGCATCATCAAGGATATGGATATCGTATACGACTTGAAAATGGCCGATAAGGAGAACGAGATCCATTCCTCCAACGCCGATCTGGAGAAGTACGGCCGTGAGCTTTATAACCGCATGAATCCGGACCAGAAAGCCGCTTGGGACGCCTATTACGATCCGATCATCCAAGACTTCAAGGCGAAGAAACGCACGGGTAAGGAGCTGGCCGAGTGGAAATACCAGCGTTATATGCACGATTACCTTCGGGTGATCCATTCCGTGGATCGGAACATCGGTATCGTGCTCGATTATCTGGAGAAGAACGATTTGCTGGATAACACGTTGATCGTCTACACCTCCGACCAAGGCTTCTACATGGGCGAGCATGGCTGGTTCGACAAGCGCTTCATGTATGAGGAATCCTTCCGCACCCCGTTGCTGATGCGTCTGCCGGGTGGCAAGAAGGGTGATATCCCGCAGCTCGTGCAGAATATTGATTACGCCCCCACTTTTTTGGAACTGGCCGGAGCCCCCATCCCAGCCGACATCCAAGGCGAGTCCTTGCTTCCCTTGCTGAAAGGCGAGCGGCCGGAGAACTGGCGTAACTCCCTTTACTATCATTACTACGAGTATCCCGCCGAGCATTCCGTGAAGCGTCATTACGGCGTACGTGACGATCGTTATAAATTGATCCATTTCTACAACGACATCGACGTATGGGAGCTTTACGACCTCCAAGAAGATCCCCACGAGATGAATAACCTTTACGGTAAGCCCAGTTACGAGGCAGTGATGAAACGCATGCGAGACGAGCTTTATAAGCTGCAAAAACAATATGATGATCCTGTGGGAATACGCTTCAATGTGTCGGACTGATGAGAGCGGACATTCGTGTTCTGTTATCAGATTTTTTAATTAGTTGTGGATTAAGGTGCATAAAGGACTTGGAACTTGGGGGATGAGAAGTTGAGTCTTTGCGCTTGATGACTTAGCTCTTTGCGTTCTTTGATTTAAGTCATTGGCTTGAAGGAATTAAGTCTATCGTATGGCTCTTCTTTGCTTATGCGTGTATCGAATTAAAAAATGACTATAGGCAGGTTTCAAGTTTCAAGGTTTCATGAAACCTTTTTCTTCACACACACGATACGTACATTATATAGGTTTCAAATAAATCCCTTTATGTTTGTTATGCGGGATGGATAGCCTCGAAGAACTTGCGTAGCCACGACATGATGTTTTTACCCGAGGCGGACGGAGCGATCATGAGGAACTGTATTATATGTACTTGTGCGTGTGTGAGGAAAAGGGGTTCGTGAAACCTTGAAACTTGAAACCTATTTCCATGCCCATCCAGATATTGTCAACATCAGTACAGATAAATATATGTGCCTTTATCGTGTGCGTACATTAAACGTAAGGATTGTTGAGCCATGAGAAAAAACTTGAAAAATAATGCCGAAAATGTTTGGAGGTTATGTTTTATAGCGTTACTTTTGCACCCGCATTCGAGAGAGAACGGCGATACCGAAATAATGAAACAAATTTTTCTTGAAAAAAGTTCTGAAATAATTTGGAAGTTTAAAAGAAAAACACTTATCTTTGCATCCACGTTCGCAAAACGAAAGCGACAGAAGAGTTCT
>ULPI01010735.1_pt1 | contig 10155 bp, 9 predicted proteins | sample 1953381 | NCBI WGS metagenome assembly ULPI01 (sample SAMEA4835626, study PRJEB28245) | human gut metagenome | biome: gut microbiome; material: fecal sample | place: Denmark | collected 2008
CATTATTTCTTCTATGAACTGTAACTATATACTTTTTCTTTGTAATATTATCTTCAGCAGTTACGATGATTTCTACTACATTATCTCCTATTTCTAATTTATTACTTTTTCTAATTTTAACCTTAGCATTTATTTTCTCAGGTACAGCTAAAACATTTACATTTTCTATATTATTACTTACTTCTACTTTATAATTTGTAACATTTGTATTAAATTCTGGAATTAATGATCCATGTTCTACTGCTAAATTTTCTAAATTAGCATTTGCATTTTCTATATTTGATGTTTTAGTAACATATATTTTATAATTTGTTTCTTTTGTTTTATCTTCTGATTTAACATTAATATTAATTGTATTTAAACCTGTTTTTAAATTATCATTACCTGTAATTGTAATTGTAGAATTTGAATTTTCAGCTATAACTGTCATATCAAATTTTTTTACTTTTTCATCTACTACTATATAATATTCTTTTATATCTTTTGAAAAGTCTGGACTAATTCCTTCATAATTTAACCTTAACACAGATAAATTTGTATTGTCTTTTGATATATTTATATTATTATCTTGTTCTGTATTGTCTACATTACTTTTATCATTTTCATTAACATCACTAGTATTACTTTTTACTTTCGAAACAGTAATACTTCCGCTATTAACATCTATTTTTTCCTCGTTTTCATTATAAAATTCACCAGTTACAACTATTTTACTATCACTATCATTTTTTCTTTTAAATTTAAAAGGTCCAATATCACTAATTTTTTCATTTTTTCCTGTTTCTGAAACCCAAGTATATAGTAGCCTTCCATTGCTATAATTAGAATTCTCCATATTATTTACATATTCTAAACTATCTTTACTAAAAAATATTTCTAAAGTCATTGCAGAGATAGAAAGATTATTAATTCTAACATATAATTCTTCATTATCACTATCTGCTTTGTTTAATTTTAGTTTTATGTCTTCATTACTATTTAATTTGGCATTAGCACTTTTAATATCACTCATATTTATAAATCCATTAAATATGATAATAGCAATTATACTAGTTATAATAATTATAGTAATACTAAGCACATAAATTACTTTTTTGTTCATTTTGCCTCCTTTGAAAAATTACTGTCTTATCTAAGATTTAAAAGTTAATCTTTATTCTAATTTTTTTAATTAAATCTTTATTTTAATTTTTCAATTTTAAAAGTTTAGATTTCATTTAATTATTTTCCATTATTGTTCAATTAACTTTAGTTCTAAAATATGTCTTTGTATCAGTAATGAATCTATAGACGATGGATTTTTTCCATTTTTATTTATATTTCCTGCTAGTAAAAATGGTCCTTGTAATTGTTCTATTTCTAATATATGCCTTTGTAATACTAATAAATCTATTGAATTTATCTTTCCATCTCCATTTAAATCTCCGTATATAACTATTTTATATTCCATTTTTACTTTTCCATTTTCTAAAAATCTAATCTTGCTTCCTGTTCCTATAGTTTCGTTTTCTTCAAGTTTCTTTCCTCTACTATTATATATTTCTATATCGAATTTAGTAGTTATTTTTTCTTTTATATCACTTACACTTAATTTTTTTGTATTCCATCCACTTATTATATTATTATTAATTTTTAATTCTTCACTAAATTCTATATCTGCATCTTCTAATTGCCCTAATACTGTAATTTTTACCTGCTTAGTTATTCTCCCTTCTTCTGTTTTTACTTCTATAGTAGTTGTTCCTTCTTCTATTGCTTTTATAAGTCCATTGCTTGTTACTGTAACAACATTTGTATCTAAAGATTTAAAACTTATATTTTTATTACTTGCATCTGCTGGAAGTATTATTGGCTTTATTGTTATTTCTTCTTCCTTTTGTAAATATATTTCATCTTCTTGCAAAATCACATCACTAACTGGGGTATAAACCGTTATATTAACACTACTAGAAACATTATTTTCTTTTGCTTTTACAGTTATTGTAGCTTTTCCAGATTTTATTCCTGTTATATTTCCGCTTCCATCTACCTGAGCAACGTTATTATTATTTGAACTATATATTACTTCATGATTCTTTGCCTCTTCTGGCAATATTTCTACATTTAATTTTATTGTTTCTCCTTTGTTTATTGTTGTTTTATCTATTTTTACATTTATTTTTTCTATTTGCTTTTCTGGTACTTCTTTTAAATAACTTTGAAAAACATAACCTACTATTCCATTTGGAAGTTTTACTTTATCCCATAATTCACCTTTTTGTTTCCCTTTTTCAATTCTTGTCATTTGTATATTTCTATCAACTGATGTGAGAACTTCATATGAAGAAGATGGTCCTTCTCTTATATTTAAAGTTGTTTGTACATCTGCATATACTTTTGTATTGTCATCTACAAAATCACTTTCTAATATATTAAGGTTTTCTACTGGTGTTTCTGGCATATTGTTATACACAGGAATTATAAATGTCATGCTATTATTTAACATATTCATATTAGCATACCCATTATAAATTAATTTTGACTCACTATATGGTGCTAAAACATTTGTCATATACTGGTGCCAAAATAATTCTCCTCCATTATTACTTGTTACATGAAACTTTTGCAAATATATTGTATCTTGCCCAATATTTATATAACTTGATCCAATAAAAATCCCACCACCTGTTATTGCTTTTTCTTTGTTATTCCACGGAATTAAATATTTTGTTTTAGTTTGTTCGCTTGCCCCTTTTCCATCTTTAGCATATTGTAAACCATTTTTTATTGCTCCCATTGGTTCAGATGAACTTGTTGCACCTATATTATAAAAATTATATAATCCTTTATATCCACTTACAGTTCCTGAAATTGATGCATGAGATAAAAATGGTCCTACTTCTTGTTTTATTCTCGATGCCAAATGATATGGACTAACTGCAGATGTTTTACCTGCTTTTAAAATTAAGTCTGAATATTTACTATTCATAGTAACTGTATTTCCACTACTAGTAACATATTGAACTATTTTGTCATAAAACTCTGTACCATAAAGTATCTTTTCTATACCTTCTTTATTATTTGTTTTTTCATCATAAGAAAGCCCCTCAAATTGAAATATCCTAACATTATTTAAAAAATTTCTAGGGTCCATTGCATATTCTACAGCTCTTCTCGATGAATCTACCCATCCACTATCTACTTCTACATTATGTTGTCCTGGTTTTGTATTTTTCCATCTATCTGAATAAGACTTAGGAACTAAATTTTTACCAAATATGTTTTCATTATCTATTACATATTTCCAATCTAAATTTGTATATAATGCAACAAAATGCCAGTTAGGATACTTTTTTTTCAATTCTAGTAAATATGGCTTATAGCTGTCTGGAAAATTTTCTATTCCTTCCTTTTTTTCTGCTGCATCAGTATAAGTTGATATTACAAATATAACAACTAAAGTTGCAATTATAATTAATGTAATATATGCAAATGTAGATATTTTTTTATGATTATTTTTATTTTCAAATAAAATATGTTGGTTTTTAATTTTAATATTTTTCATATTCACCTTCTTTATTTATCTTAAATAATTAATTGTTTTATTAATATATTTAATTAATCTGCTCTAGCTTTTATAATTAACCTTTTGTTTGAATAGCTTGTACAAGTTATTAGTGTTATTTCTCTCCTGTCTGTATCTTGTGATATAGAACTTGTATCATCAGCTTCTATTCTGTATTTATCATAAATAGTATAACTAAATTTTCCATATTTATTATCAGATAAATAAATTTTGTCTCCTACTTCTAAAACACCTAAGTAACCAAACATATTCTTTCTTCCATAATTATGGCCTGCTATACAGTAGTTTCCTATTTCATTTGGATTAGCTCCCCAAAATTTAGATATACACACTTCTAATCCTTCTTTGGTATATTCCTTTAAAACATTTGAGTTTATATTAATCTTTGGTATTTCTAATTTGGCATCTACTTTATATCCTAAGTATTTTTCAGGAACTGGCTCTTCTAAATTACTTTTTTTATGTTTTTCTATATCCTTTTCATAATTTTTATTTTCCTCATTTTCTTCAGTAATTATTTTTATTACATTTTCTTCTGCTTCTATTTTTGTTAATTTTGTATCAATATTTTTTACTATCTTTATTTTACTTTCCTTATACCACCCATATATCATATAAAAAATAGCACTTAAAATAAAAAGTATAATAAATGCTCTTATTATACTTTTTATTTTAAGTTTTGTATTTTTTGTTTTATCTAGTCTTCTTTCTCTTCTACTCATAATAAAATACATCCCTTTAATTTACATTATTTTTGCTTATCTTTTTTTAACGTAAAATATGATATTGCTAAAGCTAATATAATTGAAGCACCTGTTAAATAAACTGTACTACCTGTTTTAGGTAATGTGCTTGGCTTTTCATTATTTGTAATATTCATATCGTTTGTACTTTCTGTTACTTCATTATTATTTTCATTTGTAATATTATTATCATTTTCCCCTATTATTTCATTACCTATTTCATTGTTTTCTTGGTTATTGTCTGGTGGTGTTGTAGTTTGAGCTTCTTTTACATTAATATTAAAAGTTTTACTTACAATTTCTGCATCTGAATTATCTCTATCAATTAATTTTAATTTTATTGTATAATCTCCAATTTTATCAAAAACACCTCTTAAATCTAATTCCTTTAATACATCTTTTCCACCAATTGCTTCTCCATCTGCATCTCCCCATCCACTTTGAATAATATCATGTTCTAATTGTTGTGCATCTGTCCCAAGTAATTTTGCAGTTGCCCCATCTGGAGTTGTAGCTTCTGCTAATATTCTTGTATGTTCATAATTTTTTCCCATTTTAGAAGCTATCGTAAGTTTCATTTCTTTTTCCTCATTTACAATCACATCTCCTGTGTATTTTAGGTCAATATTGTAATCTACATATTGTGGTTCTACGATTACGCTTTTATCAATAGGAACAGTAATGTCATCATAGGTAATAGATGCATCTGGGTTTGCCAATCCTTCTGCTGTTATACTAAAATCTGTAGGATTTGATGTTGTAACATCTTTTGCTTTAAATACTACAGACATATTATTTCTAGGGCTAGTTCCTCCTGTTTCATCAAAGAAATATACTCTTATTCTAGTTCCATTATCATTTGCTGTTCCTCCTTCTGCTGATACATATTCAAAAAGATTATTATCATAAGCAACATCTACAGTATATGAACCCATTTCTTGTCCAAAATTTACGTCTACTTTAACTGTTTCATTTGGATGCACTGTAGATTTATCTATGTTTATAGTAACATTTTGAAGAGTATCTGCATAAACTGGCAAGCATAAAGCAATAACTATTAAAAGTACAATTAAACTAATAAATTTTTTCATAAAAATCCTCCTTTTTTTATTTTTACAATATTTATTATGTTTAATTTTCTCATAATTAATTTAGAAATTATTGGACAAAAAAATAAAATATTTATAATTTCTTTTATAAATATCTAAAACAAAGTTTTCCAGATAAACAATAAATATTTTAAATATTTTCGAAAATAATATTATTGAAGCAAAAGTTTATTTTTTAATTTTGATAACTTCTGCCATCAAAAATAAGAAAGGAATAGATTTTTTTATGGATAATTCAAAATATATTTTAAATGAAATTAGTAAAGGACTCCAAATGGGAATGGACTCAATTTCTAATATTACGCCCAAAATAGGAGATAAAAATTTTAAAGACGACTTATTATACCAATATAATGAATATGGAAATCTTTTACACAGAGTAAATGATGAAATAAGTAATTATTCTGATGTTCCAGAACAACTAAATCCTATGCAGAAAGCAATGGGCTGGATGGGTGTCGAAATGAACACATTGACAGATAAAAGTAATTCTAAAATATCTGAAATGATGTTACAAGGAACAAATATGGGAATTATAGAAGGCGTAAAATTATGGAATAATAATCCTGATGCTACTGAACCTGTAAAAAACATTTTAAAGGACTTTATAACTTTCCAAGAAAATACTGTAGAAAAGTTAAAAAAGTATTTATAATTTTTAGAATAAGTACAGTTTCTTTTTTACAAGAAAAAGAAGAACAAACTATTTATAAATGATACTATGGTAAAAGTCTAAAAAAATAGAGCTTGAAAAGATTTATCTTAAGCTCTATTTTGTAGACTTTTATCTCTAAAATCATAATTCATACATTATTCTAAATTAATCATATATGCTATTATTATGAATATTTCTAATCCTTATTTTTCTCTATCTTTAATATATATTGCTAGCCCCATTAAAAATTCAGCTTTTTCTCCATATACTTTTATATCATTTATTGCTTCTTCTATTAACTTATTTAGTTTATCTTTTGCTCCTTCTAAGCCATATTTTGATACATAAGTACATTTATTTAATTTTTTATCATTTCCTACAGGTTTTCCAAGTATCTTTTCGTCTCCCTCTTCTGATAAAATATCATCCTTTATTTGAAATGCCAAACCTATTTTTTTCGCATAAGATGTTAACCTCTCTATGTCTTCTTCTGTACATTTTGCAAGTAGTGCGCCCATTCTTACAGATAATTTTAAAAGTGCACCTGTTTTATTTTCATCCATATATTCCAAGTTTTCTTCTAAAACTTGTTTTCCTTCATATTCAGTATCTATATATTCACCTGCAATCATTCTATCTACTGCATTTGAAAATTCACTAAATATCCTTATTTTTTTATTTAGATTTTCTAAATTATCATTATTTCTTGTACTATTAATTAAATTATTTAGATTATATTCTTTTTTATCATTTTCAATATTATATGTTTCTATATTTAATTTTGTATTTCTTAAATCATTTGAAATTACCATATAAGCATTATTTAACAGCCCATCTCCTGCAAGTATAGCTGTTGCTTCATTAAATTTTTTATGATTTGTAGGTTTTCCATGTCTAAAATCATCATTATCTATTCCTGGTAAATCATCATGTATTAAAGAAAAATTATGTACCATTTCAATTGCAACTGCATATGGCATGCACTCTTCTATATTTTCTTTAAATAATTTATATGTAGCTATAACTAAAATTGGCCTTAATCGTTTTCCTCCTGCCATTAAACTATATTCCATAGCACTATTCAATACTTTTTCAATACATTTATTTTTTCTTATATATTTTTCTAATTCTTTATTTACTATATCTTGGTACATTTTAAGCTCTGTTTTAAAGTCCATATTATCCTCCAATTATTTTCACATTATGCCTTTATATTAACACATCTTTAATTTTTTCTCAATATATTAAATTATAAAACATTTTTCTCTTTTAACAATACATCTTACATTTACTTTATAAAATTACATATATTTTACATTTTCATTTAAAATATATTTCGACCTGTTAAAAAATAGACAGCGACACTTGAATTACCAAGTGTCGCATATCTCTTAAGTTGTTAGCATTCAAATTTCTCCCACAGCCACAGAATTATGTTTCCTCCTAAAAAAGTTCCTAGAGCAAATAGTACAGATGCAGATACTGCATATTGCATATTACATCCTGAGGTAATAAACGTTAGGATAAACATACTTGTCCACAGTAGAAGAGAAACAATCAAGCAATAAACAACCCGTCTAAGCATAACTAAGTCCTCCTGTCCTCCATCGGACATTGAAATAAAATAATTGAGTATACATATAATTATATCACTTTTTTTAACATTTTTCAAATGTGATATAATTATGAAATTTTAGATAAAATTATGTCAATTATTAATAGCCTTTTTAAAAAAATCTCATCATCTACAATTTTCGACATACTTTATAAATAAAATGTGATATAATTAAAAAATATGAAAGGAGGGTTATTTTTGGACTTAAACTTATTTCAAAATTTAAAAAAAGACATTGAATCTAATACTACTATAAAAAAATTCATAGATGAATTATCTAACTTTTTAAAAGATACGACATCATCTGTAAAACCAAATAGTAGTAACATTAACAATGAAAATTTACCAAACACAAAGGAAAACTTATTTGATAAAGAAAATACTTTAGATGTAAAAGAATACCGAAAAGAAGGTCATTTATATTTTGTTACAGAAGATCGAAACAATGAAATTTATTTGTGGGATTTTACAGATAAGCCTAAACATGAATTTAAAGAAATAATTACTTCTGTAGAATTACAAAAAGTAGCCAAAGAAGGTGCTATGCTTCAATATAAAAATGGAAAATATGAACTCTATTCTCCTTATGGATATGATATGTTACATAACGAAAATAAATAGGAAAAATGGTTAATTGAAAAAGAAAAATATAATTAGAAATAGAAAAAATTGAAAAAAATTTAAACATTACTTTTATATTTTTATTTGCTATGCTATACTATTTTAATCAATAATGAGCGAGGTAAATGAAAATGAGTAAGAAAAAAAGTAACAATATTTTAAAAAAAATATTAATTTTAATTCTTTTTACTATTATACTGGGAATTGTTGGATATTTTAACAACAATACAGTTCATAATAATTTTATTTCAAACTCGAATATAATTTCAACTGACATTCAAAACATCCCTGCATATTCAGGAAATCCATATATCATACTAAATAATAATAAACCTTCATTTACAGAAAATGACTATACTACTAATGCATTTGAAATATATAGTGATTTAGATAGACAAGGTAGATGTGGTGTGGCTTATGCTAATATTTGCAAAGAAGTTATGCCACTTGAAACAGATGAACGAGAATCAATTTCCTCTGTAATACCATCTGGCTGGGAACAAACAGCATATGAGGGTATAATTGAAGGTAATTATTTATACAATCGTTGTCATTTAATAGGTCATCAATTAGCTGGCGAAAATGCAAACGAAAAAAATTTAATTACAGGAACTCGTTATATGAATACAGAAGGTATGCTCCCTTTTGAAAATGATATTGATGATTATATTGAAAAAAATGAAAATAATCATGTTTTATATAGAGTTACTCCTATTTTTCATGGTAACAATCTCGTTGCAAGTGGTGTGCAGATGGAAGCATATTCTGTTGAAGATAATGGAAAAGGTATTTGCTTTAATGTTTATGTTTATAATGTTCAACCTGGCATTATAATAGATTATACCACAGGTAAAAGTCGATTAGCAGAATAAATTTATGAAAAAATGGAAATTTTTTGGTATATAATGCGGATAAAGGGGCTTATCTTCAAGCATTTTCATATCCGTATCTAATTAATAATCAACATAAAAAAAGTTAAAATAAATTATAAATAATGCTAATCAATTATTGTAAATTATTTACAATTTGTCCAGCCAATTACTAGCATTATATAGAATTCTTTCAACGTTTACTATTTTATCTTTGTCATTAATACGGTAAAAAGCAATATAATTTTTAATAATTAATTTTCTAATCTGATATTTTTCAATTAAATCATGGTCAATAATAGAAAATTTATTAGGTTGGTACTCTAGAGATGTAAGCTCATCCCTTATCAAATTAGCGTATTTTTCCGCAATAGTAGGTTCTAATAATTCATATTTTATATAATGAATAATCTTTTTATAATCATTTTTGGCTTGTATAGATAATTTTACTTTATACTTATTCAATATAAAACCTCCTATTTTACTTTGATAAGATTTCACTAACTTCTGCGAAAGCTTCTTCAACAGAACATACTTTACCTTCTTCGGTGTCCTTCATACCTTCTTGTAATTTTGTCAATAATTCTTTATCATTTTTTACAATCAAATCGCTTGGAGCTTTAGCAAGTGAATAAGTAAATTTTAGGTATTCTATATAATCAATTGCTTTTACTGAGAGTTCTTCTGGTAAACTTTCAATAACATTATATAATTCTTGTTGTTTCAGTGTCATAATCATATCATCTCCTACACTAATATATTATTTATTATATCACATTTTTACTTAAAATCACTATATATTTTTATTATTATTGAAAAATGTATAAAAATTAAAATAAATTAAAAAATATTTAACATTAATAAAATACTACTTATAAGATTTTGCTAGTTTTAATTTGAAATTAGAAACTCACAAAAATTTTATTTAAGATAAATCAAAAGTGAAATTTATTTTTAAGCAAGCCTTCGAAGGCAACC
>ULPI01020351.1_pt1 | contig 10121 bp, 20 predicted proteins | sample 1953381 | NCBI WGS metagenome assembly ULPI01 (sample SAMEA4835626, study PRJEB28245) | human gut metagenome | biome: gut microbiome; material: fecal sample | place: Denmark | collected 2008
CAACCGACCCCAAAACCAAAAACTCTTTCACGTTCATATCAATTCTCCGTTAATCTGCCTTTCGGCCGTTGTACAATAGGTTTTATACGGAAGTACATTGCCATAATCAGCATATCAAGATAGTCCGGCGAATGACCCAGTATCTCTTTCATCTTCTCCTTGCTGATGATACCTTTCTTCCGCGTATCTGCGTCGATATGTGCTTGCTTCAATACACCCAGTTCATCTATGATGCGTTCTCTCTGTGCATCCGTACAGACAATACGCAATTTTCTGGCATTGATAAGTTCGGCCAGTTTGAAGGCACATTCGGATTTAAGGTTATCATACTCGGGATTGATAGGCCTCGTACCTCCGTGGAACTCCTTGATACCGTTCAGATAACTTTCCAAATAACTACCCAATCCGTCAGAGTCGGCTATCATCATGCTACGGGGTATAGAGCAGTCAATCATCATACGCTTAAGGTCTGTTTCGATGGACTTACCCGTGCTGTATTCCTGATCCAGCTTAATGTAGCACACATTTCCTTTCCAGTGGCCGGCGATGAAACGGTCACGCCCTTTCATCGCGAGGTCGGCAGAGCCGGACGAAGTGCCGGCAGGTTTTACAAACTCATTCGTGAACAGGTCGCAGATAGCATCGTAATCACATAGCGCCGTCGGGTCGTTGTCGTACTCCCAGTTACCGAAATAAAGTCGTTCCTTGGTTACCCTATCCTTCGTGTTACGCAGGCTCTCGATATAGTCCTCAGTAGCCCACGGGTTATCTTGCACAAGTGCCTGGATAAAGGCGTACGGTTCTCTTAGCTTACCTTCTTTCCATGGCTTGTAGAAGTCACGGTACAACCAATTCTTCTTGGGATTGCACGTGATAAGTATCTTACCAGGTACATTGTACACATCGTTCATATGCCGGCCGATACGAGTTTTCAAAACTTCAAATGCAAGGTAATGCACCTCTCCGGCTTCCTCAATCCATCCACCAGTATATTCTTTAGATCCCAATCGTTCATACATCGGATCCTTTACCGGATAATAGGTCAGGTCAATATAGACAATCTCGCTTCCATTGTCGAAAACTATACCGTCACTGATTGTCTTGTATGCGGTGAATCCGTGAGATTTAGCTACCTTGTTGAAAGTCACTGTTACAGACTCACGGCTATCCTTCAGATTGTTTCTGCCAACAAACCAGCGGGTACCAGGAAGGTAATAGGCACATTGCATCAGCCATTCACAGCCGAGCCACGACTTACCACCTCCTCCGGCGCCACCGTACAACAGAAACTTAGTCGTGTCATCACGAAGATAGTTGTACGCTAACCGCTGCTTTATGTTGACCTTGTTACTCATCCCTTAATTTATCAGCCTCCGGTGTATATGGAAGGAAATCGAATCCTCTGAATGCTTTACCTTGCGTAGTATGGTCTAATTCCTGCTTGTCGGCCAAGCCAAGTTTACGTGCAATAATGTTCGCATTGAAAGCTCCGACACAGGCTCCTTCGAACTGCTGGGTCTCGATAACCCTTTCTATACGCGATAAGACTTCCATAAATTCTTTTTCATTTCTTTCCTTGATGTTATACCACGTCTGGAGCGAAATGTCAAGATAGAGCACAAGTCCCGTGATAGAGTACGGGCGTTGCGTGGGTGACTCTTCTTTTTCCTTTGTCTTTCCTTTCGTCCGGTTCTTTACTACCAGCCACGGGTGCTCGTCACACCACTGGAAATATTCACACGCCGCTTCCCACAAAGCTTTAGGTTCGGCAAACAGTCTGGTTCTTCCGGTCTTGGTTCTCAGTTTCCAAAACTCGTTTCCTTTCGGTGCAGCCATAATCTAATCAATTTATTTATTGGTATATACAACAAAAGTACCGGATAATCCACAGGGGGACTACCCGGTACTTCATAAAAGCACTGACATCTTCGTGTCAGTAGATTATTTTACGTTCAATATCCCAATACTTTTGAAGTTTCCAATCGGATACGTTTGATGGTCTGCTCCAATTCCTGGATGGTTTCGTCTTTCTTCTGCAACTCCGTATTGAGGAAATAAGCGGTAAGCAAGGCGTTGTTTACGTGTGCCATGATGTTCTTCACGTTCTTGATGAAGCTATCCTGCTCGTACAAACTGAATGATGATGGGATGTCGCCAGCCGGCCCGTATGCGTTGCCATACTTCAACCTGCCTGCCGTAATGGCTTTTCGCAGGTTCTTGTTCACCTTTACCAGTTCACTTTTCAGAATCGAAAGAGCATACCTGTTTTCCTGTCCGCTGCGCAGGATGTCTTCCATTTCATTAAAGGCATTGATATAGGCGATTTTGAACTGCATGGCTTTCTTTCCGGTAAACCCCATAGCCAACAGTGTGAAGCCATCACGATTCATAAGATACATTGGCTGCTTTCGTCCGTATTTGTCTGAAAATTCAGATTCTACAAAGATGTGTCCAAAGTTGGACATATCTTTTTGATCAAGCAGAGAACGAATATCTCTTAATACGTGTCGGTGAGTTTTTCCAAAATACTCTGCCACTTGCAATGAAGTAGTTACTACTTGGTTGTTTTGTACCGATACAAGATTTTCCGTTTCGTGGAACAACGTAGATTGTGGGCTACATATACTTCTCCCATTCTCTAATTTCAAGTTCTTTGGCATTGTTGTTGAAATTTGAGTTATGCATAAAAAAGGCTGTTCGCTTCCCGTTCTCGCCAAAGAACACCACATATCGCAAAGATACATAGCCAACATGGGAATACGAACAGCCTATATCATTAGATACAATCTGTTGAATGGATATAAAAAATCCATGCACCTTTGCAATAAATAAAATGTCCTTTGGCGAAGACTTTGCAAAGATACTTAATTTTCTAAATATACAAAACGAGGCCTGTTTTTTTCGGTAAAGCCCATGGCCAAAAAGGTGAAACCATCGCGAGTCATGTAATACATAGGATCTTTTTTCGTTCCTCCATTAGGTAAGTCCCTGGTATAGAACGAGGACGAAAAATTGCGCCCTTGAAAATCGTTTGAGCACTCAAGAGCCCTAATAGCTTTTAACACATCTTTATGTGCCTTTCCGAAATATTCGGCCACTCTTAAAGATGTGGTTACTGCCTGACCATTAACAGCTGTAACAAGTTCATAAGTTTCTTCTGCTTCCTTTACGGTAAAAGGAATAGTAATTTGATTGTTTTGCTCCTTTTCTTCCTGAGCTCGGAATGAATTAAATGTTTTCATCTGGTTGTAGCGTTAGATGATGAAACAAAAAAAACGTCTCCACATAATCCAAGTTTGCTACAACCACATATATTACTGGAATATATGAACGGACTATGGGAGACGCAATATCTTCTCTCATTCCAACACATTGCTTTTGCAATGCTAATATATGTAGTTGTAGCACTGCAAAAGTACATCATTTTTCTTAAAGCACAAGAGATAAATGAAGTTTTCTTTCCCGTAAACCCCATTACAAGGAAAGCAAACCCATCACAAGTAATATAATACATTATTCGTTTCTCACCTTTGGCATCTGTATATTCAACGGGCTCAAAATTGAGCCGGTTAAATTCTTCACTACAATCCAGATTTTTAATGGCTCTGATTACATTTTTGTGCAGTTTACCAAATTTCTCTGCGACTTGCAAGGATGTTGTTACTACTCGGTCATTACTGACCATTACTAAATGTTGGCTGTTTTGTTCCTGAGTTGGGAACAGAGATAATGATGCTGCCATGTCTATAAGGTATTTTTGGCATTATAGGCAAAAGAAAACGGCTTTGCCTTTCCCGTTACCTTACACCGACAAGGGCAGTGGGCGCATTAACGCTCCACACGGGGGTACAAAGCCGCTATACTGATAATATACAGCAAACGTGCAGACATAAAAAAAGCCAGCACTTCTATGTTGGCAAACTATCGCTTGCCCTTTGTCGTAATGTAAGGTACTGCAAATGTATGAATTGTTTTTGAGAGGGCAAAAAGAAAGCGGAAGAATATGTAAAAAAGAGTCACACGATGCAAAAAAAATAACGAAATGCAAAAAAAGTAACGTGATGTATCTGTTACGTCACTTTGTTTCGTATCTTTGCATACAAATACTGAGACTTATACTGTTTATCTACTATTAAATACTACTGATATGCCAAGAACTATCTCCAAAGAAAGCGTTGAAAGAGCTAACTACAACGTTAGATGTGGACGCTCCTGCGTAACTGGAAGCAACCGGGAGGGAGTAACGGCAAATGTACGAACCTCATTTGGTAACTTCAGAATTAATGTCTCTCACAAAGCTGTTGCAAAAGCGGGTGAGGCTGCACTTCGTAAATACTCCAAGTAATGGAACGAAACTATAACTTTATTTATGAGAAGCTTGTCAAATCGGAAGATGATTTGGTCGGCTTAATAGCTTATGCTATATACAAGAAACATAAGATAGAGTTTATCACTCGAATTAAGGAAGAGGAAGGTCGGGAACCATCTCAAGAGGAATGTACCGCATTTTTCAAAGCATCCACTACCGACAGCCAACTTACCAAATATATTAATGATGCAACATCTATCCTGTCAGACGTAGTTGCTAATACCACCAATGAAGAACTGGAACGGTATGAACGAGAGATGCTTGCTGACTATGAGGAGAGGATAAAGAAGTGCCTCCCACCCTGGTGGCATAACGTAATCTGGAGCGTCATCGCATCCTTCATATTTTCAGGTATGGGAATATTCTTCTACTATTTAGGAGTAACTGAAAAACAATCAACTCCCCAGCAGATTGAAATAAAGATTACGTCCAACGATTCGATTCCAGCCCCAACAATACAAGCAAGCCCCGTTCAACCATGATCGAGGCTTTTTCATTCCCCCGGCTCTCCCAGATACGTCATAATGGCCTCATGTTGCAACGGCGTCAACGCACGTTGCCGAGGCTTGTAATGAAGCTGCTCCAGCCGATGAAGTAGGTCGGTGTTCAGTTGAATCCATCGGCGAAGCTGTGCCGATGCACTGCGCGGTGTGTTTTTCGGGAAATAGGCTTGCGCCAGTTCACTCATATATATAGCTTTCATCATTCCAATTATTAAGTCCTCACGGATGTTTGAAAACTACCCATAGGTAGTTGTGAAACTACTTACGGGTAGTCAGATAATTACCTACAGGTAGTTAACTGGTTACCTATAGGTAGTTTGTCAGCCCAAGGGATCCTCGTTGTCATTACCTCCCGGTTGCGTACTTCCTCCCGGTGTCTCATCCTCACTGCCCGACAATGCGGCTTCCTTCAAGGTCGGCACGCGTTTGAACGTCAGTCCGCCATCGCCTGCACGGGTGGCAGCCTTAATGGGCTTGCCCGGACGGAACTGGATGCTTGCACCCGTAATGTTAGACGACGTAAACTCTTTCTCTGTCAGTGTACCGTCACTCTGAAGCTGCAGCTGGAAGCTGCCGAAATTTTCCAGCCGCACAATTTTTCCCGCTGCAAGGTGCTTGTTCACCTGCTTTATCAGTGCTCGAAGGGCATTCAGCACGTCGCCGTCTGTCAGCGACGTTGCGTAGGCAATGTCTTCTGCCATCTCGTCCATTGTCACCTCTCCGCTGGCTTGCGCCTTGGCGTAGTACTTCTTCTCACCGCCCGGGTTGCCCGGCTCGCTGCTCATGTGAGCAAGGGAATAATTCACACTCATAATTTACTCCTTTCTTTTTTAATTAATACTCCGTTTGATTATCACGATGCGAAATTATCCCTAATCTTTATCACGGTGTCCGACATGACGCACTAAGACGGGAAAACTGGTAATAAATGGTAAAATTCGGTTTTATAATACATAATTTGCGTTACGGACATAAAGTTACCCGATAACCGTCACAAAGCAGTTAACGGGTATTCATAAAGCACTGCAAGAATTGTCAGTAAGATTTGCTACATATTTTATTTTTATATAATTTTGAAAAACAAAAAATGAACAAAAATGGAAACCTTACTTAAACTTTTGACGTCACTCAAAACGAATGAAAAATTAATATTAATCACTATTATTGCAAATGCTTTGATTTTATACTTAATTTGCTTTGTCGGATTCGAAGAATTCCAAACATATCAATGGTATCAACAACTTATAATTTCTAGTGCATTATCTATTTGCTATTCCGTTCCTTGTTCATATCACATCGTCTTTTTAAGTTCTTCAATAAGTGCATCGGATTGCTTAACAGCGTATTTTGCAATATCTTTTTCAGAATAAACACAAAACTTATCGTTTGATAATAAACCTTGCATTGCCGCAATGCAGCTTGTTATTCTTACTTGTTGCCAATCCGGGTAAATATTGATAAAGTCTAATCCTTCAAGAGAATACAATTTCCCGTCATTGTCTTTATAATTCCAAACTTCGTTGTACCCATCTGTAATACATCCATCAAGAGTTACTTCTATAACTTTCCCGGTTGCTTTTACTTTTGCTTTCATAACTTATTTGTTTCTACGTATCCATTTTCTATGCACCAGCATAGCATTTCATAAGCTGCGTCAATAAACTCCACTTCATTCAATGAGATAAGTAATTTATCACACCAATAGTAAGACACAAAATACCTCTGTGGATTTCTAAATACTTCCAACTGATAGTTGCGATTTCCTTTTTCTATTTCTTCCGGAAGCAAATCCAAAATATCCTGCAAGGTGAACGCTGAGACACCATACATCCATTCATATTTATAAAAATCAGGGTTATTGAAGTCAAGATTCCATCCTGTAGTCATATCTACATATTTCTCTTCGGCAATTTCTTTGGTAATGTCTTTCAGCCAGCACATACTTGCCTTACTTGTATCTAACCCAAGATCCTGCAAATGTTGCATCTGCTCAATGCTTAATACTTGCTTGCTCATAACAATTATATTTGATTATAATTCCAAAATCCAAGTTTACCTTTCACATTCAAAATAGGCTTCTCAAATAGTACCGCATCTTTCAGCACCCAGTTCCAGCAATCTTTCTCAGCCCAGACTGATGGATGGTTTTGTACGCAGTCGGCAATCACTACGCTACCAATGATAGCTCCCTTTGGAAACTTATCACATACGCAGTTGAAATAAATGTCCCTGTCTTTCCGAAGTTCATCATCCTGATTATAGCTCCATGTACGTGCTCCTTTACCAGAAGAGGAATGTATCAGCACCCTTTGGCCGATATACTTCTGAGGACACTTCCAAGTCCGGTTCTCAATGTCTTTGATACCGTGAGCGATTAGGCTCGCCCACGGCTGTTTGATGGATATTGCGTTCATTGCTTATAACTGTCATTAATCTTTTTACATTCATTGTATATGTCTTCAGGGACAACAACATATCCACCCTTATCTATTATTGGTAGTAAATTGTTTCTTCTCCAGTATATATCAAGTACATAACTAACATATAGTTTGTTTGTAGCATTAACTTTAAGACCATAGAGATATAACGCGGTTTCCTCAAGATATTTTTTTTGTAAATACCGAACAGATGCTTTTTCAAAACAAATTTCACAACCCTTAAATAACAGTGTTTCCCTAATAACATCATGTCCATTTATTTCATCGTATTTCTCAATAGTCTTTATATCTACTTTGTTTTTATTTTCTATCGCTTTCATTTCTTCTTACGTTTTAATCGTTCAAGCCGCCTACGTTCCCTTCGTCTTGCCTTACCGTCAGGAGGCGTACCGCAAAATTCCAAAGATGGTTTTTGCTCAAATGTAAGTTCATTCATTGCTGTCTCTATTTCTTCACGTTCTTTGTTTACTACAACCGTATCTATACCGTATTCTTCTTTGAGAATCTTGCTTAACTCTGTTACTTGTTCAAGGCTTACCACTGTACCATGCTCTATGTCTATGCCCATAGTGGCACACGCTGCTATTATTGATTTTTTTGCATTATTCATATTTCAATCCTCTAACAAATCTAAGAATACTCCAATCTTTCATGGCACAAATCAGCAATATCTTTCAGAAGTTCATTGACTGGCTTGTCACCCAACATAGCTTCGACACTTGTTTCGATTTTTACTTTTACCTGTTCCATTTCTCCCATCCTAATAATTTAATAACTTCTTCTGTAGGTATATCTTCATTTGTTTCATAGCCTCTCGATATTCCGTAATCGACTACCATTCTAACTTCTGCATTGGTCAAACTCCGGCCATTGACACTAAAGAAACCACTAAGATTTTTCCGCCAGGCATACTTCCTGATGCCATGCAGACTAACTGAAACTTTATGTATTGTCATTGTTCGTTCTCCTTTTTTGAGCCGTTCGACTTTTCCGAACGGTTGGCTTTGTTCTTAAATTGCTCTTAATTTGCTCTTAAAATGCTCTTAATCTCCTTCAAGGTTTTTCAATGTCTTAGACAAACCAACGTTCAGAATGGTCGAACATGTTGCTATCAATACCAGCTCAAGCACGCTAAACCCAGAAGACAACCCTATCACAACCAAAGTAATTCCTGAACCGTAAGCTATCACAAAAAGTATTTCTTTGATGATGTTTAGTATCTTCTTCATAGATCAATATCTTTCGATTACACAACGAATCCTGTTTCATTATATGGTGACATAGCCTCGCATATCTTCACTATATACTCAACATTTTCTTCATTCAACCACTCCTTGGCCACATTCCATGCAATGCTTTTACTTGGTTTGAAGTTATCAATCCGAATGCTATGATGTGATAATCTTCCCTCTGTCGGCTTCAATCCTGCACCGTGCAGTTCACATAAACCGTCTTTGTAGAAAGTACACCAATCTCCTTCTTGTTTGGCCTGTATCATCGGTATAGACATTTCAGTAACTCCCATAATGATACCTACATACCAATCCGTTGGTGCAAGTCTATCTTTATATCCTGCTTCGATAAGCTTTAGAATATCTTGTGGAGTACCCAAGCAGGGGGTATGACATTGCTGTTTACATAGCTTGCATTTACACTGGACTGGTTTTCGGCCTGTTTTTCTGATGATTCGCTGCAACGGCGTTTCATGTACAAGTAAGCTCATTTCGTTTCTCCTTTCCACCTACCCCAGCAGCCACCACATGACTGCTAGGAACAGGTAATACAATTTCATTTTCATTGATTATTTCTCCTTCTTTGAACTAATACTTCTAACCTCTCCTCACACTCTGCACACTTGCTTTGATTTCTACTTTTACTTGTTTCATAGTTCCTATTATTTTTAATAAAGGGACATACCCGAATGAAAAGAGTAAAGTGTCAAATTCTAAACTTATCATTATGAATATTGGATATGCCCCTTTTTGTTGTTATATTTGTTTTGTCAAATTCTAAAACTTAATTATTATGGCAAGTTACACCCAAATTAGTCCAAATATGTGGATTGAGGAAGATTCATGCTTCGGAAATTATTCAAAAGCTGTAGTGTATGGACTAATGCGCTCGGTTGATGAAATTTTTTCTGATACGCTGGAACTTACACCATTTTCTTCCACACCATGTATAGTGTCATACAACCATACGTTGGACGTTCCTATGTGTTGTCATAACGGGGATTTCCATCACATTTATCTCCGTTGCACCGGAGATTATTGGTGCCAATGGGTATTTCAGTTCGCTCATGAATACTGTCACCATTTGATTGGCGGTAAGATGTCCGGGGAGATTTCAGGTCTAATATGGTTTGAGGAATCTGTATGTGAACTGTCATCCATGTACCATCTTCAAAATTTGGGTCATCTTCGGGAACATATTCCAGAAGCACTTCCTCGGCGCTACGCCCCTTCTTTCCTTGACTATCTTGAAAACCGGATAAGTTGTGGGGCAGAGTACTATTCGGAAATATCCCATCAGGGATTTCTACGTAAATGGGGAAGCCATTTACAAGAGCCGAAATACGACAGAAAAATGTATTCAGCCATTGCCTCGCAAATGCTCCCTTTATTTCTTGAGAATCCTCACCTATGGAAGATAATACTTCATTTTGGAGATATGCGTCGTTGGCATTCCCTTGATGAACTCTTTCTGCATCTTCGCAATCATGCGACCCAAGATTATTCTGATTCTCTTGAAAAACTTCGTTTTTTATTACTTTCATAATCAAATCTCCTTCATTTTCTTTTTGATACACTC
>ULPI01007887.1_pt1 | contig 10091 bp, 8 predicted proteins | sample 1953381 | NCBI WGS metagenome assembly ULPI01 (sample SAMEA4835626, study PRJEB28245) | human gut metagenome | biome: gut microbiome; material: fecal sample | place: Denmark | collected 2008
TAAAGAAGAGACCTCTTTCACCAGCGTGGTTGCGTCGGTTACGGTGATCAATCCGCTTGCCTGTTCGAGACGGGCGCAAATGTCTTTAAAATTAAAGGTATGTGGCCCCATCAGCACCGGAATGGCGTGTGCCGCGGCTTCCAGTGGGTTGTGTCCCCCACGTTCAACCAGTGAACCACCGACAAAAGCAAGGTCGGCAATGCCGTACAGCAACATCAGCTCGCCCATGGTGTCGCCGATAACGACCTGAGTATCTGAGGATGGAACTTCGCCAGAAGAACGTGTGGTATAGCTTAGCCCAGCCTGACGTACGAGGTTAATGGCATCCGGGAAGCGCTCCGGATGTCTGGGAACCAGGATCAGTAAAAGATTAGGAAACTGATTTAATAACGCCTGATGGGCTGCAATGATAATGCTTTCTTCACCATCGTGCGTGCTGGTTGCAATCCACACCGGGCGATGTGGCGCCCATTGACGACGCAAGGTAATTGCTTTTGCGGCCAGCTGTGGCGTGACGGAAATATCAAACTTCAGGCTACCGGTAACGGTGACCTGGTTGCTCCTGGCGCCAAGCGTAATAAAACGAGCGCCATCTTCTTCGTTCTGTGCGGCAATCAACGTAATTCGACGCAGTAGCTTACCAACAAATTTGCCTAATTTAGCGTAGCCAGCGGCTGAACGAGCAGAAAGCCGTGCGTTGGCGATGACCAGAGGAATACCGCGCTTATGGAGTGCTGCGATCAGATTTGGCCACAGCTCGGTTTCCATGATTAACACCAGTTTGGGGTCAACTTTATTCAGGAAACGGTTCAGTGCATCCGGTAAATCGTATGGCAAATAAACGTGCTGAACGTCAGTACCAAAAGCGGATTGTACGCGCTCAGACCCGGTTGGCGTCATGGTGGTGACCGTGATCGGCAAGTCGGGATAACGATGTCGCAGAGCGCGGACTAATGGAATAGCTGCCAGCGTTTCGCCCACAGAAACTGAGTGAAGCATGATGCCGCCTGGTTTTAGCGGACGGCGGTAAAAACCGTAGCGTTCACCCCAGCGTTTACGGTAGGCCGGAGCCTTACGTCCGCGCACCCAAAGCCGTATCCAGATCAAAGGCTGAATAAGGTAGAAAAGGGCGGTGTAAAGCAATTCGAGCATAATGGTAGCTAACTTATGAATGTGCAGGGGATTCTATGTATTTAACTATGGCTTTACCATCATTTTTATCCAGGTTGTATCAAAACGATGGAATCGTCGGGCACTGTTTTAACCTGCGGCTATTTTAAAAATGCTAATGATCGTACTGACGTGGCTTAACGTCTTGTGCGGCGTGTATTTTAAGATGAATGCACTAATTTTATATCCTTTTGTTTTTAAATGTTTATTCCTTTGTTTTGTTCAAAAAATATTCGTTTCGGAATGCGTGATAATAAATGATATACTACTGCGCAATTTCAGGTAGCTAGCCGGCAGAAACGTTTCGAAAACATGGGCGGTAATCTTTGGATGTATCAGACCTGCTATGCCTGGCGACGCGATGCGGATATTAATGCATGAATATTGCTTTTTGTTTGTACAAGTATTTCCCCTATGGTGGGTTACAGCGTGATTTTCTGCGAGTAGCACTCACGGTTGCTGCACGCGGTCATCATGTTCAGGTGTTTACCCAGTCATGGCAGGGCGAACGTCCGGAAGGGCTCGAAATTATACTCGTCCCCGTCACAGCCAGAACTAATCATGGGAAAAACGAGCAATATTATCAGTGGGTTCAGAATTATTTAAGTCAGCATCCCGTCGATCGTATCGTTGGTTTTAATAAAATGCCTGGGCTGGATGTGTATTACGCCGCCGACGTGTGTTATGCGGAAAAGGTCGCTCGCGAGAAGGGCTTTTTCTATAAGTTGACGCGTCGGTATCGGCACTACTCTGCATTTGAAAAAGCGACTTTTCAACAAGGTTCCGGCACCACGCTTTTGATGTTAACTGATAAGCAACTTGTTGATTTCAAACAGCATTATCATACCGAGAGCCAGCGTTTTCGTATTCTGCCGCCAGGTATCTACCCAGACAGGAAATACAGCCTGCAACCTGAAAACAGCAGGCAGATTGTCAGGGAAAAGAATGGTATTGGTCTCGATCAGTTCCTGCTTCTGCAGGTCGGATCTGATTTCAAACGCAAAGGTGTGCCAAGAAGCTTACAGGCGTTAGCTTCTTTACCTGAGGCTATACGTCACCGCACTCAGTTGATGGTTGTTGGTCAGGATAAGGCCGATCGTTATCGTGCACAGGCCCGCCAATTAGGTATTGAAGAGCAAGTGCAATTCTTCTCGGGGCGAGATGATGTCGCTGAATTGATGTCCGCTGCTGATTTATTGCTTCACCCGGCAGTTCAGGAAGCCGCTGGTATTGTCTTGTTAGAAGCCGTAGTGGCCGGGCTGCCAGTATTAACAACTGAGGTATGCGGCTACGCAGGTTATATCAGTGCCGCCCAATGCGGCGTGGTGATCCCTGAACCTTTTGCGCAGAGTAATTTGAATACAGCACTTTTCGATGCGCTGCAAAATAATGAGCAGAGAAGTCGTTGGGCTGGAAATGCGCGACATTTTGCTGATACAGAAGATCTCTACAGCCTGGCAGATAAAGCTGCAGATATCATTTTAGGTTTCGAAAATGATTGAATTAAAAGAGCCATTTGCCACGCAATGGCAAGGAAAAGACCCGTTTACGGAAGTCACTAAGCTGGATGGCGAGGTTTTTCGCGCTCTGGAAACTCGGCGTACCCTGCGTTTTGAGATGATGGGAAAAGGTTACTTTCTTAAATATCATCATGGGACCACGCTTAAAGAAGTGGTGAAGAACCTGATTTCTCTGCGCATGCCTGTGCTTGGCGCGGACCGGGAGTGGCTGGCGATTCACCGTTTGCAAGCACTGAATGTGGATACAATGACGGGTGTTGCTTTTGGACAGAAAGGGCTGAATCCGTTAGAGCGAACCTCATTTATTATTACTGAGGATCTTTCTCCTGCCATCAGCCTTGAAGATTTTTGCGCCAACTGGGGCGTTGAACGGCCCGATTTTGTATTAAAACGGACCATTATTACCCGCGTGGCGGAAATGGTGGGTAAAATGCATCGAGGTGGGGTAAATCATCGGGATTGTTATATTTGCCATTTCCTGCTCCAACAGCCGATGCCAGCAGATGTTGCGGATATCAAACTCTCTGTGATTGATCTTCATCGTGCACAAATACGTCAGCAGGTACCACGCCGCTGGCGGGATAAGGACTTGATCGGGCTCTATTTCTCCTCTCTGGAGATTGGTCTAACGTCCAGAGATATCTACCGTTTTTTACGTGTCTATTTTTCGATGCCATTACGTGAAATCTTTCGTCAGGAAGTCAGGTTGTTTGAACAGGCTGTCACAAAAGCGCAAAAAATAAGACAAAGAACAATAAGAAAAGCGCTATAAATTACACATGAAGTTTGAGGCTATTTTATTATGAACATCGATTTCCAGAAGTTGATCATTCAAAAACATATCATCGACAGCTCGACGCATGACAAGAGTAAAAAATTAAGCGTTGCATATGGTGTCGATCGTAATTTTTTATTTGGATCCGGCATTTCTATGACCTCAGTATTAGTGAATAATCCTGATATTGATATCCATTTTTATATCGCCACTGACTATATCGATGACGACTATCTGGAAAGCATAAAACGACTGACGCAAATGTACAGTACGACCGTGACTGTCCTTGTTTTCGATAATGCGGCATTTCGTGAACTGCCGAGTACGAAAGCATGGACCTATGCAATGTACTATCGTTATTTTGCATTTGAATATTTAAGCACCGAATTAAGCTCGGTACTGTATCTGGATGCCGATGTCATTTGTAAAGGTTCTCTTCGAGAGTTTACTGAGGTTAATTTTTGTGGGGAATATGCTGCTGTCATCAATGATATTGATGAAGTGCGGATTAAATCTGGATCCAGGCTCGGTATCCCTGAACTGAGTAATGGGTATTTTAATTCTGGTGTTGTATTTGCGAATCTCAAAGTCTGGCATGAGCAGCAGTTGTTAACCAAAGCATTTTCTATATTGGAAAAACGCCAAAAAGAATTACTTTATTTCGACCAGGACGTGCTCAATATTTTGTTTGTCGGGAATGTTATTTTCCTGAGAAGAGACTTTAACTGTATTTATGGTGTAGATCAGGAACTGAAAAACAAGAATGATAAAGTTTATCAGGATTACATTACTGATAATACGGTATTAATTCACTATGTCGGTGTCACAAAACCATGGCATTCATGGGCCAAATATCCGGTGGCTAAGTTTTTTATTGAAGCATATCAGAAATCCGCATGGGCAGAAAAGTCTCTGTTAAATGCAAACACTGCCAAGTTATATAAACGTAAGTCACGACATGAAAGAGTGCAGCGAAAATATATCCGTTCTGTGCTCAGTCATGTTATGTATATAAAAAATAAACTACATAATGCACGGTCGCACTAGTTTGTTGTGCAGATAATTTTCAGATAGCATAAAAAGGTGTAGTACATGAATTTTGATTGTCATCAGTCTATCAAGGATACCATTGAGATCTTTGGTGCTCCAACAGATCATACTCCGCAGCTCAATATTGCATGGGGGGTTGATCAGAATTTTATGTTCGGAGCGGCAGTTTCGATGTCGTCCGTTTTACTACATAATCAAGATATCAGCATTCATTTCCACCTTTTTACTGATTATATTGATTTAGATTATCGGCAACGGCTTGAAAAACTAGCAAAAAAATTTGCGACTAATATAACTGTCTATGTAATGAATGCAGAAGGACTAAAGGTCCTGCCATGCGGAAATGCCTGGTCTCATGCGACTTATTTTAGATTCATTGCATTTGAATATCTTAGCGAAAAAATCGATAGTTTGCTCTATATTGATGCCGATGTAGTATGTAAGGGTTCGTTGATTGATTTAACGAACATCAAATTTGAGAATCATGTAGCTGCGGTTATTCAAGATGTTGATGATAGTCGTTCATATGCAGCTACTCGTCTTAATGTTCCAGAGTTTAATGAGCAGTATTTTAATGCCGGGGTTATTTTTGCTAATTTAAAGGAATGGAAGGCGCAACAATTTTTCTCTAAAGCATTTTCCACTCTGTTAGATAAAAATAAGAAATTTGCGTTTCTTGACCAGGATGTTTTAAATATTATGTTTTTGGGGAAAACTATTTTCTTACCACGAATTTATGATGCAATATATGGTATTAAACAAGAACTTAAGAGCAAAGATCTTTCAAAGTATAAAGAGTATATAACGCCTGAAACCATTCTGATCCATTATATAGGCGTGACCAAACCATGGAATTCATGGGCTAACTATCCTTCAGCCCAGTATTTTGTTGAAGCGTGGAAGTCCTCTCCATGGGCTGATGTCCCTTTGTTACCGGCCAGAACACCAAAACAATATAAAAAGAAATCACGGCATGAACGGCTGCAAGGAAAATATTTCGCTTCAGTAATTAGCTATATCGGCTATTTACGTGCAAAGTTACAAAGTAAGTAAAAAAACTCCCGAAAGGGAGTTTTTTATTTAGTGCAGTTTTGTTTTGAGATATTTCACATACCATTTGATAGAAGCGCAGTAATTTCCCTTTTTGGCTTCCTGACGCGAGTAAACCCGATAATCAGTAGGTCTCATTCGCGGGGCATAAGAGCGCATTTCGGTGTTCTGCCATGGTGTGAAATGATGGTAGAAAAGATAAAGTTGCTGTGCAAGCCCAGTATGTTCTTTATACCATGGCTTTCGTCCACCGGTGAAATGTATAATGCGCGGCAGGATATCTTTTTGATAGAAGAAGCTATCTTTTTGTTGGTCGTTAAACCAGTTAAACAAAAAATTCCATCGATTATCAATAAATTTGACGTTGCCATCCATTGCGATATTCAGAGCATCTTGATCAAAGTAAGGTAGGGTTTTTCCCTGTTCAAATAGTACAGTGTTTGCTTTGTTTTCGATGTCGAATTTAATCCAATTCGCGATATTAATATACAAAAAACCGGCATTGAAGTAATAACCTGTACTGAGACCCAGGCGTTTAGCATTTTTTGTATCATGGATATCGAGCGAGTCGTGGCTAACTGCGCAAATGACATTACTGATGTCAATACTGTTAATATCATTGAGTTTATCAAAACACAGAGTGTCGGCATCTAAATAGATAAAGTACTCAACTTTATCTTTCAGTAGGCGCGGAACGGCAAGGCGCATATAGGTTGAGCGGTTCAGGTGTTTGATTGCAAAGTCATTGTTATACTTTTCAATCTCCTCTTTATCAATATTGATAACCTGAATTTTATCGCTGGTTGAGCGCAGTTTATTGATTTCATCATCTGAGACGTCATAGACAAAAACGAAAAATGACAGGTCTTGTCCTGGGTTGTTCATTATGACAGACATAATGGACACTGCTACATATTCCAGATAATTAGCATCCGTACAGTAAGCAATATTGATAACGTTATTTTTGTTGTCCATTTATGCTTTCTCATTGCCTTTATCATTGCCACTATCATGAAGGACCCTATCGATAGCGTCAATCACGGCTTGTTCCGGTATCCATGTTAAATATTTTTTTGACCTGTCGAGTTCATCTCTGGAGGGCATCGGATGGTAATCACCAGCCCAAATCAACACGGCGTTATCTGACCATGGTCTCCATTGCTGATAATTGGTAGCGCCAAACAGACAGACCTGAGGTGTTCCTAATGCTGCCGCCATATGCATAGGCGCAGAATCGACCCCGATGTATAGAACTGCATGGTCGATTAACGCAGCCAACTGCAGGAAGGTTGTTTTGCCTGCCAGCGTCAGGTCAGGTGATGATTGACACTGTTCAGCAATGCGTTGGACTTGCTGCTGCTCACTTTGTGCTGGCCCACAGGTAAGGTAAACATGCAAGCCACGCTGATGCAGATGGTCAATCACATGGGCGAATTTATCATCATCCCAGCATTTAAATTCTTGTCTGGCAGTCGGTTGAATAACGACATATTTTTGTGAAGATAATGCCGGAAGTTGGGAAACTAAATAGTGGTAATCATCCTGGCGATAGTACAGTGACATCTCTTTTTTCAGATCTGCTTCGCTAAACCCAACGCCCTTTAAAATGGATAGATTTTGTTCAACTATGTGCGTGCCGGTCAGTGGTGTAACCCGTGAAAAAAGGTTGTTCCATTGTTTCTTATCACGCTCAAATGCAATCGAGGGGCGACGTAAGGAGGCAATAAGAGCGCCAATCGGCCATTGCTCGGTTAGGTTAACGATCAGGTCATAGTGATTTTTTTTCAGCTGTTTTCGCACTGAAAGATAATTTTTTACTGTATCTAAAAGGCCCTTCTTTTTCTCAATGAGATAAAACTCATTGATACTTTCATTTGCTGCCAAAATTGATTTTGTATCTTTATAAAGAAGAAGATCGATTTTAGCATGAGGATAACGAGCCTGAATGCTGGCAATAACCGGTGTTGTTAACAGAACATCACCATAAAATTTGAGCTTGCAAATAAGAACACGGTCGACTTTATCAAACATGTTAAAATCCCTTTCGAAAAAATAAACTTTTGCAAGCGGATAGTATCTTATATCGAATTTCAGAAATTGAGCGATCGATATGCGGATATTTCATCTTAAGGATTATTTTATTCTTAACGATTTTTGTATCGCAGCACGCAAGCGCATTCTGAATATCATTCAACATACTTTCGTTATAACGATAGTAGCCTTTTTTCTTACGTAAAAGTTTGCGGCCTTCCAGAAAACAATTGATGATCATTAATGTGGCGACGGTACGTTTCTCGTTATTTTGATTCGCATAGTTATACATTTTTCGCATAGCAAAGAAGATGCTGTCCGCATCGCTATCAATAATATTCTCGGTAATGCTTTTTTCATTTACCCGATAGTAATATAATTTATTCTCTATCTTTAATATGTTATGACACTTAAAATATTGAAAGGGGCAAAAAATCATGTCTTCATATCGACGATGTTCTTCGAACCGATCGTTGCCAATAATGTCGCGGTGAAAAATTTTTGTCATGAGATGCCATTGCCCGGCACGAAAAGTTGGCAACAGGGGAGCATAGTTATCATCAGCCAACATGATTTCGTGTTCGGCCAACGCATGCTTTGCACCAGGTTTATTCTGATACAGATTGTTTATATTTCGAGTTAAATTGAATTCCACGATATCATATTTTTCCTCCCGCAGTTTAGGGAGGAGAATAGTGAAATAATCAGCGCAGACAATGTCATCACTGTCGACAAAACCAATATATTTTCCCGTCGCTTGGTTAAGTCCAACGTTTCGGGTTATTGCAACGCCCTGATTTTCATGACTTATGTATTTTACGTTGTTGCAGTTCTGCTCACGATAAAATGCCTTGATACATTCTTCTGTTAAATCTGTTGAGCCATCATTAACAATGATTATCTCCACCTCATCAGTGATGCTCTGATGGATCGATGTCAACGTAGCTGTGATGAGTTCAGCATTGTTATAGGTAGGTATAATTATGCTCAGCAAATAACCTGAAGCGTTAATCATGGCATTGTTCTCTCGTTGAATTGCGAGCTCAGCATCGCTGCTACACATAACGCCAGCATACTGCTCAAGGCTTCACCTTTGGCATACAATAATAAATCACTCAAGCCATAGATAGCGATAGCGCCAGAGATGACGAACAACTGAGGATTGCGTTGCCAGTAAGCTGTTAAAAACATGGCAGTATAGAGCAAGAGTAGCACAATCACACCAGGGATGCCCTTCAGCGAAAAGGTATCAACGATTTCGTTATGCAGATGGACGTCAAGGAACTTAATCGCCCCTTGCAGCGAGTTATCTTCTACAGCAAGTCGCTGAATTTCCGAACTACGCTGTTCAAGTGACTGCCCTCCGAGATGCACTTTCCCTGCCTCAATACCTGCTCGTTGCATCGCAAGTCGCGCGCCAATAGAGGTTCTACTATTATTCTGGCTATAGGAATGCAAATCGGCCATCATGTTCTGGTAACGATTTTCAATAATTGATTTAAGCGGAATTGACGCAATTCCCACAAATAACACGAAGCCCAATAATGCCTTGAACAACATGCTCCGGTTGTGATGGTAGTGCATGAGAAACAGGCCGATGCTCAGGATCGGGTATACCAAAATCGCCGCCCGAGTTTGCGTGGTGATGATAACCGCCAGCGAGATCAAAAAATGTAACAGATACAGTGAAACGGTATGTTGCATACGCAGGTTGATGATGGCTTGAGATGCCAATAAGCTAACCAATGTCAGCGCATAAGCTGTACCAGTTTGGTGTTCAAAACCAAGTGCTACACGGTATTTTAAAGGTTCAGTCGCTCCGGCAAGTTGATATCCCGCGAAAAGGTACAAACCGATTGCTGTAACAATCACCCAGACACTAGTGATGCGGGTTTTATTGGCACACGGCGCTCGCGATGTTAGCGCGGTCATCACCAGTGCGGAAAAAAGCATCACTTTGCCACCGTTCTGGTATGAGCGGTAGGCTCCGGTAAAGGCTGAACCTGGTTGTTTAAATATTTCTACCCAAAAAATCTGCAGCAAACCGAAGAGCAGCAACATAAAAGGCAAAACCAGATTCTTTTTGTTACTGCATACATGCTTTAAGTTTTTACCTATAAGAGGCAGAGACAGAGCCGTGGAAAAAATAAATATCTTCAGCGCTTCATCTGGATTGACCAGTACCATCCCTAAAGTAGCAAGTATCCCGACATAAAATAAGAAGTATATATAATCGAAAGGATTGTTTTTTATACTATATATAAAGCGAGAAAACATGTGTTGGTGAAGCATGGTTCATCTCTTAAAGTTAAAGCAAATTATTATCAACCAGCGATGCGTTGACTAAACTAGCATCCAGATCCTGCAATTTTCCGGAATGGCTCTGTTGTGTATATTGGTTTTTCCCATATCCCCCAATCAGTCCCGGATCCGTTGGGCCATACAGCGTTATATTGGGGCGATCCAATGCGGCGGTTAAATGGCTCAGGCCTGTA
>ULPI01003689.1_pt1 | contig 10021 bp, 4 predicted proteins | sample 1953381 | NCBI WGS metagenome assembly ULPI01 (sample SAMEA4835626, study PRJEB28245) | human gut metagenome | biome: gut microbiome; material: fecal sample | place: Denmark | collected 2008
TGGCAAAGTTTCATTTAGTGCTGAGCAAATTCGCGATAATGCGAAAGAATTCATCTCTACTTTGAATAAATTGAAGCCGACTGCAGCCAAGGGTACATATATTAAGAGTATTTATCTTTCTAGCACAATGAGTGCAGGCATTAAGATTGACCCGAAATCTGTTGAAGAAATCTAATAAAACGGAGTAATAATGAGAAAGGAAGATAAAAGTACGATTATTGAGCAGATTGCTGCTACAGTAAAGGAATATGGCCATTTCTATCTGGTAGATACTACAGCTATGAATGCTGCTGCTACTAGCGCATTAAGAGCTGAGTGTTTCAAGGCAGGCATTAAGCTGATGGTGGTTAAGAATACTCTTTTCCACAAAGCTTTGGAAAGCTTGGAGGGCGATTTTTCTCCGGTTTATGGATGCTTGAAAGGAACAACTGCCGTAATGTTCTGCAATGTTGCAAACGCACCGGCTAAGTTGATCAAGGATAAGGCTAAAGATGGTATTCCTGGACTGAAGGCTGCATATGCAGAGGAAAGCTTCTATGTTGGTGCTGACCAGTTGGATGCTCTCGTAGCTATTAAGAGTAAAAATGAAGTTATTGCTGATATTGTTGCATTGCTGCAATCTCCGGCCAAGAACGTTATTTCTGCTCTGCAATCAGGTGGTAACACCCTTCACGGAGTTCTCAAAACTCTTGGTGAACGTACCGAAGCGTAAGCTTCAAACAAAAGAGTCGCAGGCTTGTTATAAGCTTGTGTGATTCAAAAAAATTATAATCAATTTATTTAGTATTAAACAATTAAAATCATACAAAAATGGCAGATTTGAAAGCTTTTGCAGAACAATTAGTTAACTTGACAGTAAAAGAAGTTAATGAACTTGCAACAATCTTGAAAGAAGAATATGGTATTGAACCTGCTGCTGCAGCTGTTGCTGTTGCTGCTGGCCCCGCTGCTGCTGGTGCAGCTGCTGCTGAAGAAAAGACTTCTTTCGATGTAGTATTGAAGAGCGCTGGTGCAGCTAAACTTCAGGTTGTTAAGGCCGTTAAGGAAGCTTGTGGTCTTGGCTTGAAAGAAGCTAAGGACATGGTTGATGGTGCTCCTAGTGTAGTAAAAGAAGGTTTGGCTAAGGACGAAGCAGAATCATTGAAGAAAACATTGGAAGAAGCTGGAGCTGAAGTTGAACTTAAATAAAATTAGCCTGTAAATCAGGTAAGTCGGTTAGGAACCCTTCGTGAAAAGGGTTCTTAACCTTTTTGTGTATATATTTAAAATTAAGTTCTACAAATCCATTAACAGATGTCTTCAAATACTGTAAATCAACGAGTTAATTTTGCTTCAACTAAGAACCCACTGGACTATCCAGATTTCTTGGAAGTACAATTGAAGTCATTTAAAGACTTTTTACAACTGGATACCCCGCCCGAGAAACGTAAGAACGAGGGACTATACAAGGTATTTGCTGAAAACTTCCCCATAGCTGATACAAGAAACAATTTTGTTCTTGAGTTTTTGGACTACTATATTGATCCGCCGCGCTATAGCATCGACGAATGTATAGAGCGAGGGCTTACTTATAGTGTCCCCTTGAAGGCAAAGTTGAAACTGTATTGTACCGACCCTGATCACGAGGATTTTGATACAGTGATTCAGGATGTCTTTTTGGGACCTATCCCTTATATGACCGATAAGGCGACGTTCGTTATTAATGGTGCCGAGCGTGTTGTTGTATCGCAGTTGCACCGTTCTCCGGGTGTGTTCTTTGGTCAGAGCGTACATGCTAATGGTACAAAATTATATTCTGCCCGTATTATTCCGTTTAAAGGCTCTTGGATCGAATTTGCTACAGACATTAACAACGTTATGTATGCATATATCGACCGTAAGAAGAAGTTGCCTGTGACAACTTTGCTTAGAGCTATCGGTTTCGAGAATGATAAAGACATTCTTGAGATTTTCGACTTGGCAGAAGACGTGAAAGTGAACAAGGCCAATCTGAAGAAGATTGTGGGCCGTAAGTTGGCTGCACGTGTGTTGAAAACGTGGATTGAAGATTTTGTTGATGAGGATACCGGTGAAGTAGTTTCTATCGAGCGTAACGAGGTTGTCATCGACCGTGAAACTGTAATTGAACCGGAACATATTGATATTATTCTTGAGTCAGGCATTCAGAATATCCTTGTTCATAAGGAAGAACCGAACCAGTCTGATTACTCTATTATATATAATACCCTGCAGAAGGACCCGAGTAACTCTGAGAAGGAAGCTGTCCTTTACATCTATCGTCAGTTGCGTAATGCCGATCCTGCCGATGATGCGAGTGCCCGTGAAGTCATCAATAATCTGTTCTTCTCTGAAAAGAGATATGATTTGGGTGATGTTGGTCGTTACCGTATCAATAAGAAACTGAATCTGACAACAGATATGTCTGTAAGGGTACTTACAAAAGAAGACATTATTGAGATTATCAAGTATCTGATTGAACTGATTAACTCGAAGGCTGATGTCGATGATATCGACCACTTGAGCAACCGTCGTGTACGTACAGTGGGAGAGCAGCTTTCCAATCAGTTCGCTATCGGTCTGGCCCGTATGTCACGTACGATTCGTGAACGCATGAATGTCCGTGATAATGAGGTGTTCACTCCGATTGATTTGATCAATGCGAAAACAATCTCTTCTGTTATAAATTCATTCTTCGGAACGAATGCTTTGTCTCAGTTCATGGACCAGACCAATCCTCTGGCAGAAATTACGCACAAGCGTCGTATGTCTGCGCTGGGTCCTGGTGGTTTGTCTCGTGAACGTGCAGGTTTCGAGGTGCGCGACGTACACTATACTCACTATGGTCGTCTGTGTCCGATTGAAACGCCTGAAGGTCCGAACATCGGTTTGATTTCTTCGCTCTGCGTATTTGCGAAGATCAATGATCTGGGCTTTATTGAGACTCCTTACCGTAAGGTTTCCAACGGCAAGGTCGATTTGTCGCCCGAAGGTTTGCTTTACCTGTCGGCCGAAGAAGAAGAAGGCAAGATTATTGCGCAGGGAAATGCACCGTTGAATGATGACGGTACGTTTATTCGCGATAAGGTTAAGTCACGTCAGGATGCCGATTACCCGGTTGTACCGCCCAGTGAAGTAGAATTGATGGACGTATCTCCGCAGCAGATTGCCTCTATTGCCGCTTCATTGATTCCGTTCCTTGAGCACGATGATGCTAACCGTGCGTTGATGGGATCGAACATGATGCGCCAGGCTGTTCCTCTGCTTCGTAGCGAGGCGCCGATTGTGGGTACTGGTATCGAGCGTCAGTTGGCTCGTGATTCTCGTACACAAATCGCTGCCGAGGGTGAAGGTGTGGTTGATTTCGTTGACGCAACAACGATTCGCATCCTTTACGACCGTACGGAAGATGAAGAATTTGTAAGTTTTGAGCCTGCATTGAAGGAATACCGCATTCCGAAATGGCGCAGAACGAACCAGAATATGACCATCGACCTCCGCCCGATTTGTGAAAAGGGTCAACGTGTGACGAAAGGCCAGATCCTGACCGAAGGCTATTCTACCGAAAATGGTGAATTGGCATTGGGTAAGAACCTTTTGGTGGCTTATATGCCTTGGAAGGGTTACAACTACGAGGATGCTATTGTATTGAATGAACGTGTTGTTCGTGAAGATATTCTGACTTCTGTACACGTTGAAGAATATTCTTTGGAAGTTCGTGAAACGAAACGTGGTATGGAAGAGTTGACGTCAGATATTCCTAACGTCAGTGAAGAAGCTACGAAGGACTTGGATGATAATGGTATTGTCCGTGTAGGTGCTCGCATCGAGCCGGGTGATATCCTTATCGGTAAGATTACTCCGAAGGGTGAATCTGATCCGTCGCCGGAGGAGAAACTTCTTCGTGCTATCTTTGGTGACAAGGCTGGCGATGTGAAAGACGCTTCTTTGAAGGCATCTCCGTCATTGAAGGGTGTTGTTATTGGTAAGCGTCTGTTCTCGCGTGTTATCAAGACCCGCAGCTCCAAGCTGGCCGACAAGGCACTGTTGCCCAAGATCGATGATGAATTTGAAGGAAAGGTTGCTGATCTGAAAAAGATCCTTATCAATAAGCTGTTGAAGCTGACAGAAAACTACACTTCCGAAGGTGTGAAGGATTATCTGGGAACCGACGTAATTGCTAAAGGCGCACGTTTCTCAGCTTCCGATTTCAGCGATCTTGATTTCACAACCATACAGTTAAGCAACTGGACGAAAGATGCGCATACCAATGAGCTGATCCATGCTTTGATAATGAACTTCATCAGAAAGTACAAAGAGCTGGATGCAGAACTGAAGCGTAAGAAGTTTGCCATTACCATTGGTGATGAGCTGCCTGCCGGTATCATTCAGATGGCGAAAGTTTATATCGCCAAGAAACGTAAGATCGGTGTTGGTGATAAGATGGCAGGTCGTCACGGAAATAAGGGTATTGTTTCTCGTGTCGTTCGTCAGGAGGATATGCCGTTCTTGGCCGACGGTACACCGGTAGATATTGTATTGAACCCGCTGGGTGTGCCTTCGCGTATGAACATCGGACAGATATTCGAGGCTGTTTTAGGTAGTGCCGGAAAGAAACTGGGCGTGAAGTTTGCTACTCCTATCTTCGATGGTGCTACGCTGGACGACTTGAATGAATGGACTGACAAGGCTGGACTGCCGCGTTACGGAAAGACAACTCTGTACGATGGTGGTACGGGTGAAGCCTTCGAGCAGCAGGCTACTGTAGGTGTGACTTACATGTTGAAACTGGGTCACATGGTTGAGGATAAGATGCATGCACGTTCTATTGGTCCGTACTCGTTGATTACTCAGCAGCCGTTAGGTGGTAAAGCACAGTTTGGTGGTCAGCGTTTCGGAGAAATGGAGGTTTGGGCATTGGAAGCCTTTGGCGCTGCCCACATTCTGCAGGAGATTTTGACAATCAAGTCTGATGACGTTGTAGGACGTTCCAAGGCATACGAAGCTATTGTGAAGGGTGAGCCTATGCCTACTCCGGGCATTCCTGAGTCGTTGAATGTGTTGTTGCACGAGTTGAGAGGCTTGGGACTGAGTATCAACTTGGAATAACTAACGTCTGCTTATCAATAATCAATTGTCAATTATCAATTATATATAAAGTATGGCTTTTAGAAAAGATAATAAGATAAAGAGTAATTTCTCGAAAATCTCAATCGGTTTGGCCTCTCCCGAGGAAATCCTGGAGAATTCGAGTGGTGAAGTTTTAAAGCCTGAAACCATCAACTATCGTACGTACAAGCCTGAACGGGACGGTCTGTTTTGCGAACGTATCTTCGGACCCGTCAAGGACTATGAGTGCCATTGTGGTAAATACAAGCGCATTCGTTATAAAGGAATTGTCTGCGACCGTTGTGGTGTTGAAGTAACCGAAAAGAAAGTTCGCCGTGAACGTATGGGACACATCCAGTTGGTAGTGCCTGTTGCACACATCTGGTATTTCCGTTCATTGCCTAATAAGATCGGCTATTTGTTGGGATTGCCCACAAAGAAGCTCGATGCCATTATTTATTACGAGCGTTATGTCGTTATTCAGCCAGGTGTTTTGTCTGACGAAGTAGCGAAATACGATTTGCTTGAAGAAGGCGAATATTTGGATCTTTTGGAGAAACTGCCTAAGGAAAACCAGTTCCTTGAAGACTCCGATCCGAATAAGTTTATCGCCAAGATGGGTGCCGAGGCTATTTACGACCTGTTGTCGCACATCGATCTGGATGCTCTGTCTTACGAACTGCGCCACCGTGCAGGAAGCGATGCTTCGCAACAACGTAAGACTGAAGCTTTGAAGCGTCTTCAGGTAGTAGAATCGTTCCGTGCTTCGCGTGGACGCAACAAGCCCGAATGGATGATTGTACGCATTGTCCCCGTCATTCCGCCCGAACTTCGTCCGTTGGTTCCGTTGGATGGTGGACGTTTTGCAACTTCCGACTTGAACGACCTTTACCGTCGTGTTATCATACGTAACAACCGTCTGAAACGACTCATTGAGATTAAGGCTCCTGAGGTGATTCTGCGTAATGAAAAACGTATGTTGCAGGAAGCTGTCGATTCATTGTTCGACAACTCTCGTAAGTCAAGTGCAGTGAAGACCGACGCTAACCGTCCTTTGAAGTCTCTTTCCGACAGTTTGAAAGGTAAGCAAGGACGTTTCCGTCAGAACTTGCTGGGTAAACGTGTCGACTATTCTGCACGTTCGGTAATCGTTGTAGGTCCGGAACTGAGAATGGGCGAATGCGGTATTCCTAAACTGATGGCTGCCGAGCTTTACAAACCGTTTATCATCCGTAAGCTGATTGAGCGCGGTATTGTGAAGACTGTAAAGAGCGCCAAGAAGATTGTAGACCGCAAAGAGCCTGTTATCTGGGATATCCTTGAGCATGTGATGAAAGGTCATCCGGTGTTGCTGAACCGTGCCCCGACACTGCACCGTCTGGGTATTCAGGCATTCCAGCCGAAGATGATCGAAGGTAAGGCTATTCAGTTGCACCCGTTGGCTTGTACGGCATTCAACGCCGACTTCGACGGTGACCAGATGGCTGTTCACTTGCCTTTGAGCAACGAGGCAATTCTGGAAGCACAGATGCTGATGCTTCAGTCGCACAACATCTTGAATCCTGCCAACGGTGCTCCTATCACAGTGCCTGCACAGGATATGGTGCTTGGTTTGTATTACATCACCAAGTTGCGTAAGGGTGCCAAAGGCGAAGGCTTGACTTTCTATGGTCCCGAAGAAGCGCTTATTGCCTATAATGAAGGTAAGTGCGACATTCACGCTCCGGTAAGTGTCGTAGTCAAGGATGTGGACGAGAATGGAAATATCGTCGACAAAATGATGCATGATACTTCTGTAGGACGTGTTATTGTGAATGAGATAGTACCTGCTAAAGCCGGTTATATCAATACGATTATATCTAAAAAGTCACTTCGAGATATCATCAGCCACGTAATCAAGGTTTGTGGTGTGTCCGAAGCTGCCGACTTCCTGGATGGAATCAAGAACCTGGGTTACTACATGGCCTTCAAGGGTGGTTTGTCGTTCAACTTGGGCGATATCATCATCCCCGAAGAGAAAGAGGCCTTGGTACAGAAGGGATATGAAGAGGTAGAGCAGGTGATCAATAACTATAATATGGGTTTCATCACCAATAACGAACGCTATAATCAGGTGATTGATATCTGGACACATGTCAACTCAGAGTTGTCCAATATCTTGATGAAGACCATTTCGAACGACGACCAGGGATTCAACTCTGTATATATGATGCTGGATTCCGGAGCCCGTGGTTCTAAGGAACAGATCCGTCAGCTGTCCGGTATGCGTGGTCTGATGGCCAAGCCGCAGAAAGCCGGTGCCGAAGGCGGTCAGATTATCGAGAACCCGATTCTTTCGAACTTTAAGGAAGGTCTGTCCGTGTTGGAGTACTTCATTTCTACACACGGTGCCCGTAAGGGTTTGGCCGATACAGCCTTGAAGACAGCCGATGCCGGATACCTGACACGTCGTCTGGTAGACGTTTCTCACGATGTGATCATCAACGAAGAAGACTGCGGTACGCTTCGTGGATTGGTTTGCACGGCATTGAAGAACAACGATGAAGTGATCGCTACTTTGTACGAACGTATTTTGGGACGTGTATCTGTGCACGACATCGTTCATCCTACTACAGGTGAGCTGATTGTTGCCGGTGGTGAGGAAATCACCGAAGCCATCGCACAGAAGATCGAAGATTCTCCGATCGAAAGTGTCGAAATCCGTTCCGTGCTGACTTGCGAATCGAAGAAAGGTGTTTGTGCCAAGTGTTACGGACGTAACCTGGCTACCAGCCGTATGGTACAGAAGGGCGAGGCTGTCGGTGTCATTGCAGCGCAGTCTATCGGTGAACCGGGTACACAGCTGACACTTCGTACCTTCCACGCCGGTGGTACGGCCGCCAATATTGCGGCCAACGCAAGTATCGTAGCCAAGAACGATGCCCGTCTGGAGTTTGAGGAACTTCGTACGGTCGATGTCGTTGACGAATCGGGCGAACCGGCTAAGGTGGTTGTAGGCCGTTTGGCTGAAGTCCGCTTTGTTGATGTGAACACAGGTATCGTGCTTTCAACGCACAACGTACCTTACGGTTCTACCTTGTATGCCGGCGACGGCGAGCTGGTCGAGAAAGGCAAGCTGATTGCCCGTTGGGACCCGTTCAACGCCGTTATCATCACCGAAGCTACCGGTAAGATCGAGTTCGAAGGTGTAATCGAGAATGTAACATATAAAGTAGAATCGGATGAATCTACCGGTTTGCGTGAAATCATCATCATCGAGTCGAAGGACAAGACGAAAGTGCCTACCGCACACATCATGACCGAAGACGGTGAACTGATACGTACTTACAACTTGCCGGTGGGTGGTCACGTTGTTGTGGAAGACGGCCAGAAGGTGAAAGCCGGTGAGGTGATCGTGAAGATTCCGCGTGCCGTAGGTAAGGCGGGTGATATCACGGGTGGTCTTCCTCGTGTGACCGAGTTGTTCGAAGCACGTAATCCGTCCAATCCTGCCGTGGTTTCCGAAATCGACGGTGAGATTACGATGGGTAAGGTAAAACGTGGTAACCGCGAAATTGTCGTTACTTCCAAGACGGGTGAGGTGAAGAAGTATCTGGTACCTCTGTCCAAGCAGATTCTGGTTCAGGAGAACGACTATGTACGTGCTGGTACTCCGTTGTCCGACGGTGCCATTACTCCGGCCGATATCCTGGCCATCAAAGGTCCTACGGCCGTACAGGAATATATCGTGAACGAAGTTCAGGACGTATACCGTCTGCAGGGTGTGAAGATCAACGACAAGCACTTCGAAATCATCGTACGCCAGATGATGCGTAAGGTCGAAATCGACGAGCCGGGCGATACCCGCTTCCTGGAACAGCAGGTAGTGGACAAGCTGGAGTTCATGGAAGAGAACGACCGCATCTGGGGCAAGAAGGTGGTTGTCGATGCAGGCGATTCGCAGAACCTGCAACCGGGTCAGATCGTAACTGCCCGCAAGCTGCGTGACGAGAACTCGATGCTGAAGCGTCGTGACATGAAACTGGTTGAGGTACGCGATGCCGTTCCCGCCACTTCTACTCAGATTCTTCAGGGTATTACCCGCGCCGCATTGCAGACTTCAAGCTTCATGTCGGCTGCTTCCTTCCAGGAAACGACGAAGGTGCTCAACGAAGCTGCCATCAACGGTAAGGTCGACAAGCTGGAGGGTATGAAGGAGAACGTGATTTGCGGTCACCTGATTCCTGCCGGTACAGGCCAACGCGACTTCGAGAAGATCATTGTTGGTTCGAAAGAAGAATACGACCGTATGCTTGCCAACAAGAAGACTGTGCTCGACTATGCAGTTGACGAGAAAGTAGAGGAATAATCTACCAACAGATATATAGTAAGAAAGGAGATGTGTCAAGGTTGGCACATCTCTTTTTTTTGTCCGTCCGGTACGAAGCACTCCACCGAAGCCGATGAGATTTTCTCATTTTCGCTCCGTTCCCCCCTCTCCTTGGGAGAGGGGCCGGGGGTGAGGCTCCACCCAATACCCGTTCCCATACTTCGTATGCACCCTGCGCCCCAACTGCGCCAACAGCCGGGCGAACGACGTACACGAACAGTCCTTCAGCGCAGCAGGATTCTTCTTCTTCACTGTGGCATAGATTTCGGCGGCGGACATTAATCTTGCACCCTGCTCGCCCGGCTCGGCGAAGCGGAAGCAGGAGCCGACCAACTCTTCGGCGGGCGTAACGCGATAGAACGGACGGTTGGCTTGCTGGATTTCGTTTTCCTCTTCCTTGCTGAACCAGCAGCGTTCGCCGTTCTCCACCTCGTGCAGCAGCTGGGCATAAAGTTGTTTATAATCTATCGGCGTGTTGCAGTCGATGGGGCGTTCCACCTCTACACAGATGAAGCGACGGCTGCCCGAAAGGTCGGTCAGCAGGTC
>ULPI01019764.1_pt1 | contig 9796 bp, 7 predicted proteins | sample 1953381 | NCBI WGS metagenome assembly ULPI01 (sample SAMEA4835626, study PRJEB28245) | human gut metagenome | biome: gut microbiome; material: fecal sample | place: Denmark | collected 2008
CAGAAGTATACCGCACCGTTGCGTTTTATGGCGTCTACTACGGCAGGCTTGCGTTCTCCCTTTCCTATCATTGCGGATAACCCCATATCGAGCAGCAGGGGAGCGTAGGGGTCCATTCTGCCGGATGTCGTAGGACCGCATGAGCCTATTGCCATACCTTCTTTAGTGCCGGTCGGACCTGCGTAGTAAATAGCCGCACCGTCTATTTCAAAGGGCAGTTCGCCGCCTTCGTCGATAAGCTGTTTTATACGCTTGTGTGCGGCGTCACGGGAGGTGTATACAGTACCGCTCAGCTCTATCTTGTCGCCGGCTCTGAGCGTTTTTGCCTTTTCTTTAAGTTCGCTTGTGTTAAGTTCCAAGTTTGTACTCCTGTTCGCATTGAATTTATTATGCCGGAAAGCGTACACTTCCCGGCATATGATATTTACTTTTGATTAAAGGTCGAAGAATCCCACGTTATCCGAGCTCATCTCGTCGTCATCGTCATTGTCGTTAAGACCTTCCATCATCTTGAGATCCCACGAAGGATCGTACTGTGCCGTGTTGGTGGTCATATTGTCATTAATTCCTCCGAGCATTGATGAATAATCGGACATATCAATCTTTTCTTCCTTAGCGGAAGCTGCGGGAGCGGTAGGATCGTCAAACGAAGAAGTCATTCCGTCATCGTCCGTCTGCTTTTGTGCAGGGGGAGGAGTGATCGTCATGCCGTTCATCTGTGCTTCGAGATCCTTCCAGGGATCGTTCACCTTTTCTTCCTTGCCGGCAACACCCATTGAACGACTTTCATTCAGCTTTTCCTTAGGTTTATCGCCGCTACGGTCGACAGCCCGTTCGGTCTTAGCTGCAGGAGCAGGCTCTTCTGCGAGCAGGTCGCTGAAATCATCGGCTGCAGGAGCAGGCTCTGCCTTAGCTGCGGGAGCAGGAGCAGGCTCATCTGCAAGAAGGTCGCTGAAATCATCGGCTGCAGGAGCAGGCTCTGCCTTAGCTGCGGGGGCAGGTGCAGGCTCATCTGCAAGAAGGTCGCTGAAATCATCGGCTGCAGGAGCAGGCTCTGCCTTAGCTGCGGGAGCAGGAGCAGGCTCTTCTGCAAGAAGGTCGCTGAAATCATCGGCTGCAGGAGCAGGTTCTGCCTTAGCTACGGGAGCAGGAGCAGGTTCTTCTGCGAGAAGGTCGGTGAAATCATCCGCAACAGGAGCAGTATCGGCTTTGGGAGCAGATGCTACAACAGGCTCCTCTGCAAGCAGATCGGCTATATCATCTGCCGCAGGAGTTTCCTCAACGAGCAGATCGCCGGTATCTACGTTATCCGCAGAAATGTCATCGTCACCCGAAACTATCTCAAATGAGCTGAGCAGACCGTTGTTGTCTGTCAGCATATCGTCGTCATCGTTATTGTCCGTCTGAGCCGGCATATCCAGCTTAAGCTCGAAGCTATACGGCTCGATTTCCATAGGAGCGTAGGCGTCAAGCTCGCTCTCGTCAAGTCCGCCGATATTTTCAAGCTCGCTCTTTGCGTTGATAAGCTCCTCATCATCGGACAGCTTTTCTTTGGGAACGTCAGCCGTGTTATCAGTGGCTGTTTCTGTCTGTGAGGCTTCTTCAACAGCCTTAGCGAGTACATCGTTCACAGCCTTTGTATCTTCAACAGCCTTTGCTACCGCATCGTTTACGGCATTCGCTCCGGCAAGTGCCTTTTCAACGGCTTCATTTACTGAGGCGGTTATGCCGGCAAGAACAGTCTGAATATCTATTGCGGGAGCAGCCGCCGCACCTAATGTAACGCCGTTTGCGAATGTGTCCGCCTTTTCAAGCACAGACTGCTTGTAATCGTATGTTTTCTTTACTGTATCGGCAAAATATGCCTTTGCGGCTGTGATAATCTCGTTCGCTTTGCTCTGAGCGTCATTTATTACAGCGTTTGCATCGGCATTTGCTTTTGCGGAAATTTCTGCAAGCTGAGCGGGGTCAATCGTTCCGCCGCTGTGCTTTGCTTTATCTATTTTTGCTGCCGCCTGTTTTTTGAATTCTGCGAATTCTTCTGTCAGGGCAGAGTATTTGTCCTGCATAACGTGCAGTTCTTTTTCGGTCTGAGCCAGCTTGCGTCTTTCGTCAAGAACCTGCTTTCTGCTTTCAAGGATCTGTGCGTCAAGCTCAGCCTTTTTCTTTTCAAGCTCTGCTGTAAGCTCATTGTTCTGACCTTCATTCGTCTGCTGTTTTTCTTCGAGTGCTCTTTTCAGCTCTTCATTTTCTTCCTTAAGGGCTTTACGCTCTTTGTTGTGCTGTACTATGTATGCCATTACTTCGGCTTTGTCGAAGCCGAGCGGAGAGGTTTTGAATTCGCCGTTTGTAGATGGCGATTTTTTCTGTTCTGCCATTATTGTACCCCCTGAAAAATCTGGTTATTGTTATTATACCAAAAATTATTCATTAATTCAATAGCGAATTGTAAAGTTTTATCAATTACCCAAAAATGAGAACCGCTATTGGTGATTTTAACGAAAATTTGCTATCGGCTATTGTATTTTATTGAACGGTAGTGTATAATAGTATAACAACCTTAAAATAATTTCGGTTTTTAAAAGATATTAACGAAAGGACTGATATTGATGATCGACAAAACTATGCCGTTTTCGCTCAAGGATGAAAGAGAAAACGAGATGAAGGAAATACTGACAACGGTTTACGGTGCGCTCAAGGAGAAGGGCTATAATCCTATAAATCAGCTCGTCGGCTATATTCTGTCCGAAGATCCTACCTATATAACTACATATAACAACGCCCGCAGCCTGATCCGTCATATTGATCGTGACGAGCTTTTGCAGGCAATGGTCAAGACTTATCTCGGCAGCTGATGAAAACCGCCATTTATTTCAATGAATTACAACCGCTCCTTTACGGATACTATATCTGTAAAGGAGTGATTTTTTTGCACAGAAAAATATCTGCCGCAGTATTTACGGTATTGACGGCAATGTCCATGTGCGGATGCACGTCCGATAAGAATACTGTCGGACAAAGCACCGGACGTAACGGCAGGGGAGGCAGAACGCCTGCCGAAACGGCTTTTCTGACAGACGGCAGTGAAAAGGTCTGCTACGGTCAGGGCTATGAAACCGATAGCGATAACCGCCCTGTAGGAGCGACACAGGCGCAGGAAAAATACGGGTCATACGGCGGAAGATTCATATTCGGCAAAGATGACAAGACAATTTGCCTTACGTTTGACGAGGGCTATGAAAACGGCTGTACCGGAAAAATACTGGATATTCTGAAGGAAAAGAAGGTTACGGCAACGTTCTATGTGACGCTTGATTATGTAAAAAGCAGTCCTGAGCTTGTGAGCCGTATGATAAACGAGGGTCACGAGGTCGGAAATCACAGCTGTACCCACCCGTCACTGCCGGATATAAGCGATGATATGGTGTTTGAAGAAATACACGGACTTGAAACTTATATTTCCGATAATTTCGGCGGATACAAAACCGTTACGATGCGTCCCCCTCGAGGAGAATTTTCGGTCAGAACATTACGCATTGCCAAAAATATGGGTTATGATACTGTGCTGTGGTCCTTTGCATACAACGACTGGAATACGGATGCTCAGCCCGACAGGGATACGGCATACAGGCGAATAACCTCCGCAACGCACAACGGGGCTGTATATCTTCTCCATGCGGTATCCGAAACAAATACGGCGATACTGCCCGATGTCATCGACTACTGGCTTGATAACGGATATACGGTAAAAAGCATTTCGGGATAAAAAAAGAGCATCGGCACATAATAATGCAAGCCGATGCTTTTGTATCACCGCAATTAACACAAAAAAGAAAACGCTCCCGCAGGAGCGTTACGTTAAATCGTTATTCTCAGGAAACAGCGTTTAACTTCTTAGCAAGCTGAGATTTCTTTCTAGCTGCAGCGTTCTTGTGGATAATACCCTTTGCTGCTGCCTTATCAACTGCTTTAACTGCAACCTTAACGTTGTCAGCATTAGTATCAGCGTCAACCTTCTTCAGAATAGTCTTAAGAGCGGTCTTGTCAGCCTTATTGCGAGCCTGCTTTGTAGCAGATACTAAAACTCTCTTCTTGGCAGATTTAATGTTAGGCACTTACGGCACCTCCTTTATACAGATCTACATATAATCATAGTTATATTTCACAATACGCTTTATTATAGCACGTCCAAAACGAAAATGCAATACTTTTTTACGATTTTTTTGAAAAAATTCTTCGGGAGGAAATTTTATGCGGCTTACGGGAAGAACAGATATGGCGGCGGAGTTTGTAAAGGGCAAAAACGGAATAAGATGTGAAAGCTATGAGCTTTACGGAGAAAAGATAACCGAAATAATCGTTTCCGAAAAGGAAACTGCTCTTTTTAACCGCCCCTGCGGTAGATATTTTACCGTTGACAGTACGGACGTTCCTTATGCGGACGGTCAGATCCATGCGCTGTGTACGGTGCTTAACAAGCTCCTTCCGGAAGGAAAATGTCTTGTCACGGGGCTTGGAAACCCGTCTGTAGCGTCTGACAGTCTTGGCTGGAGAGCGGCAGGCAGGGTACTTGCGACCTCGCATTTCATAGAAAGTATGCACAATGCGGACGGAATAGGGAATGTGTCGGTAATAAGGACGGATGTTTCGGCAAATTCCGGTATAGACAGCGTCTTTCACGCAATATTCTGTGCGGAGAAGATAAAAGCGGACTATATTGTAGCGATAGACAGCCTTGCGTGCAGTGAGCCGGAGCGCCTTTGCAGGAGCATACAGGTCACGGATACCGGCATAACGCCGGGCAGTACCGCAGGCAACAGGAACCGTCTTGACAGAGCGGCGGCAGGCATACCGGTAATCGCTGTAGGCGTTCCCACCACTATGGAGTATGAAAGCGATAACGACAGATTTTTTGTGACAAGATATGATATAGATGCCGAGATAAGCAGGTACGCACATATAATATCCTGTGCGCTCAACCGCAGTCTGTGTCCGTCACTGTCATACAGCGACATATCAATGCTGATGAATTATTCCTGAATAATTGCGGAAAATGAATCATAAGCTGTAACAAGAAAAATCCAACCGAGAAAACACTTGGCGAAAGGAAAGGCTTATGAGAGGCAATAAAAACAAAGGTATTGTAAAGGTTCTTGGCATAGGGCTTACGGCGGCGGTATTATCGTTTACCCTGACGGGCGTAGCTGAAAACGCCGTAACCGGAGCGGTAAGCGGCAAAAGCGTTTCAGACGGACTAAGACAGCTTACCGCACTGAGCGTTATGCTTGCTGTTCCTGTAAACGAATTTGACGGCAGGGATGAAGATACGGTTTCGTCCGAGCCTTGCACAGAGAAACCGGACAATGAAACAAAGACGGAAAAGCAGGAGCAGAAAGCGCCTGCGACCGATAATCCGTCAAGCAGTACGCAGGATATTTCCGGTGAAACACTGGTGCCGGTCGACGCTCCCGCCGATGTAAAAACACGGCTGATTTCCGTCAACATAAGAAAGGACAAGGACGATCTTACACAGTATACGGCAAAGGACGGTACGGTCAAGGAAAAGCACTACGGGAAGATAGGCGGCGACAATGTAATAGACCTCGAAAACGGTCAGATAAGAAACTGCACCAAGCTGCCGTCAGAGCTTATAGGTGCTGAGGCTGAGAAAAAGCCTTCTGTCACGCTGTCGGACAGCAACGAACCTCAGGTGCTTATAATACATACGCATACGACCGAAAGCTACGAACGTGACAGTGACGGATATTACGATACCGATTATGACGGCAGATCGCTTTGCCCTGCAAACAGTGTTGTGGGAGTAGGGGCGGTGCTTGCGCAGACGCTTGCTGATAACGGAATAAGCACGCTGCACGACGGAACGGTCTTTGACGATCCCGTTTACAACTACTCTTATTCAAGAAGCAGGGAACGAACAGAGGAGTTGCTGAAAGAGTATCCGTCAATAAAAATAGTGCTGGACATTCACCGTGACGGAATAGCGGACGGAGATGTGAGAATAGCTCCCGTTGCAGAAATCAACGGCAGAAAAGCGGCACAGATAATGATAATATGCGGATGTGACGATGGCACGGATATATTGCCGGATTATATGGATAACCTCCGCTTTGCGTCATACTTGCAAAATGCAATAGAAAAAGATAACAAAGGCATAACACGGCCTATGCTTTTCGATTATCGGTTTTATAATCAGGATCTGGCTGAGGCTTCACTGGTTATAGAATTCGGAGCGTTGGCAAACGATATTGAGCATGTGCGATACTCAGCCGAGCTTGCAGGCAGGAGCATTGCAAATTTGCTGAAAAATTATGAACAATAAAAAAGCATACTGCCGTAAAAAGCGTATCGGAAAGATTATGATAAGAATCGGAACACAAGCGTTATAAACAGATAAACCGCCCGGGCATTAAATCCGGGCGGTTACTTTTATGGAGCTTGTGACGGGACTCGAACCTGCGACCTGCTCATTACGAATGAGCTGCACTACCAACTGTGCTACACAAGCATATTTATTCTGATATATTTACACACATTTTCCGTTTTCCGAAATTGGACGCTTCACAAGTCAAAACATTGTATAATGCACAATTAACACTTGAAAAGAGCGAGGCAATGTGGTAAAATAGATATGGTCATATTTCGGAATACAGTTCCAAAATGACTATATTATTATATCGTATTTTTGATTTGTTGTCAATAGCTTTTTGACGGAAACGAGGAAAATTTGATAAAAAAAACATCTGTGGCAAGGTGTATCGGTGTAGTTATCGGCGTACTGCTAATTGTTTTTGCGGTATTTCTCGTAGTTACATCAATGCTGTTTTCATTCGGCGGCTCTGCTGCACCGGATATTTTCGGATATAATGTTTACATAGTGCGTGACAACGATTTCTATCAGCTTAAGGCAGGCACAGCCGCTATAGCGCAGAAGGTGTGGCCCGACGAGGTAAACAACGGCGAGCTTATAATATATAATCGGTTTGAAAACGGCGGAGCACAGCTTGCAAGGGTAAATTCCTCCACGCTTAAGGAAGGCGTTATGAGCTTTGATGTTGAAACTCAAGGCGGAGAAAATATCACAATATCACAAAGCCAGCTTGTTGCAAGAGTTAACTATTGCAGTGATTTCTGGGGTGCTGTTATCGGATTTGCAATGTCGCCGTTTGGCGTTATGGCTATCGCTATACTGCCGTGTATCGCAATAGTAGCATTTGAGATAGTGAAGTTCATTATGTCAAAGCGTCCGGTACCGCAGGTGGAAACAGTCAAGTTGCAGGAAGAAGCTCCGGTGTATGTTCCCCCTGAAAGCGAGGAACATAAGCTGTCAAAAGCAAACAAGGCCGAAGCTAAAAAGGCCGCTATGCCGTCTTTATCCGAAAACGTAAAAGTGCCGCATAATCGGATTCCCGACAGCTCTCACGGTAAAACGGATGATTTCACGGAGCATTTGCGCAGTAAAAAGAATATAGCGGCAAGTGCCGATAACATAAAAGACCGAGCGGATTTTTCCGCCGGAGCAAGAAAAAGGCTGGAATCGGACAGAGCAGAGCAGCAAAAGGAAAAGAAAATTGAAGCAGAAAATATAAAAAACGAAAAAGCCTTGCCCGAAATGACGGAAAAAACGGGTACGGCTGAAGTAACGCACGGCGGCTCCGAGCCTGATATATCGCTTGTGTTCAGAGATGACGAGGACAAGAGATATGATATAGACGATATTCTTGCCGATATAGAAAAACGGCATCATTGACGGGCAGAAAAGCAGAAAGAAAAGTAAGAACGAAAGAGAGCACTAACAATGAATAAAAAATCAGATACTGTGAATTCAGAGCTTCGTGACAAGCTGTTCATCGTACTGGCATTAACCGGCTGTGTATCAAATATAGCGGGATTTACCGCAAATGCGGTGATATTCGGATTTACCACGCAGACCTTATTCTGTGCGGCTTGCGCACTTGTAATTATAGTATCGTCACTTGTCGGTTTCTTTACCGGAAGAACCTATGTCGCTACGTTTATAATACTTCTTGTGCTTGGGTTTGTCGAGTTCCCGATGTTGTATATTTCATACGGTGCAAGTACGGCAGTGTATATGCTTGTTGCGGAAATCGGTATTATTACTTTTATGAAGCCGGTGCACAGAGTTATAATGGGGGCGGCGGTGTTCGTTGCAGATATAGCCGCATTTGTTGTCAGAAGCAAATTTCCTCAGCTGAATATGGTTAATGATAATAAGGAGCTTGACACGCTGTTTTCATTTATAATAGCGTTTATAGGCATAATGGTTGCGGTCGCAATAGTGATAGTACAATTTGAACGTCAGGCAAAACAGCTCAGCGAAATGGGCGAGGAGCTTACGCTTGCTGTAAATACCGATCCGCTGACTGAGATAAGAAACCGCCGTTATCTTATAGAATATCTTGAAAATCAGCTTTCGCAGGACGAGAAAAAGAAACACTGTGCGGTGCTTATCGACCTCGATCTGTTCAAGTCGGTAAACGATACATACGGACACGTTTTCGGTGATAATGTGCTTAAACATTTTGCGTATGCGGTCAAAACAAATATCGGAGAAAATGACCTTATAGCACGATTCGGCGGAGAGGAATTCATGATTCTCTTTGATACGGATAATATCGAAACTGTTATGACGGTTATGAAGCGGATACGCAAAAGCTATTCGGAGTTTTCCGAGAAAGAAAAAGGAAAAGAATTTACTTTCAGTGCAGGCGTGGCTGTGTACGGAAGCAGTAATTCGATAACCGAGATATTCACAACTGCCGACAAGCGACTTTATAAGGCTAAGGCGGCAGGAAGAAATAAGATAATGATAGATTGAGAACTTTGGTACCCTACCGTTTCGTGACGGCAGGGTATTTTATATTTAGTGAAGTGCGTGAGGCTGAATATATGTCTGAAAAAATAACAGGAAAATATTAACACGATATTTTCAAAAAAGATTGATCATACATTAATTTTAAGATTTGATAAGACTATATTGCCATTCTGACTTGACAAAGCATCAAGAAAATTGTATTATAAATTCAGCACATTAAATTGTTACTATATAAAAATAAATGGGAGATATTATGACAGTACCTGTAATAGTAGAAATAATTTTCAGGTTCATACCATCTGCTTTGCTTGTATTCGGATTTATCGAAATCAATCTTACAGCTAAGTATAATAAGTATATTCAGTTTATCGCAATAAATACATTGTATTTGTTTGCGGGTCTGTTTGGGCAATATATGAGAGAAAAGTACAAGCTTGAATTTTTCGATTTTGTGCTTGCAGTAGCACTGGTTCTTATTTACAGTATATTTTTTCATACCGATGCGGTCGGATACCGTATTTTCATAGGAACGCTGGTCTACCTTTCGCTGATTATATTTGATACCATCACAACTGCTGTAATATTCGTCATATTCCCGGAATTTTCGTTTGACATCGGACACTTAACATATCCTGCACTGCTTTTTGTGGATATTGATCTGATTATATACGGCATTCTGATGTATTTTGAACATTGCATTATCAAAAGAATACATGACAGAAAATCTATCAACAAGCGTGCAGTGATTTTTATGTTTTTTCCGGAAAGTCAGGTGTTGATTTTATGCGTGATAATGAAGCTCATTATGGCTAACACCGATAATGCAACACCGGAAATTATGTATTTCACACTGATTTGCGTTGTGATCTGCGTAATCAGCGATATATTGTGTTACAGAGGCCTTATTCAGAATTCACAGCTGTACGAAACGAAAATGAGAAA
>ULPI01007413.1_pt1 | contig 9707 bp, 9 predicted proteins | sample 1953381 | NCBI WGS metagenome assembly ULPI01 (sample SAMEA4835626, study PRJEB28245) | human gut metagenome | biome: gut microbiome; material: fecal sample | place: Denmark | collected 2008
CGTTTTTTATGAAAAATAATCAATAACAATGGGTTATTCTACCCGTTTTAATCTTGGTTTTGTTAGGTTTTTTCTTGTCTCTGGCAGCATTTGATAAGACAATTGACGTTAGAATCTTCTGGTTTTGCGAGCGGGGTAGTTTACATTTTTTAGAGTCTGGTCGTGCTCTGGTAGCTGTAAAGCCAGGGGCGGTAGCGTGCTTTTTAAAACTACTCGTACAGTGTTTTACCAATGTTATAGGTAGAAAATCTGGTAATGCCCTACCAATCTTTAAATGGTATGAATATGAAGAAAAAATTAATAATTATTGGCGCCGGTGGCTTTGCTAAGACTGTAATTGATAGTTTGGATCATGAGAAATATGAAATAAAGGGATTTATTGATACGTTTAAAACTGGCGAACATCAAGGGTACCCTATTCTGGGTGATGCCTTAAATGTTATAAATGAACCTAATCAATATGTATATTTTATCGCAATTGGAGACCCTGATTACAGAGCATTATGGATGTGTTTATTAGAAAAAATGCAACTTTCAACTATTAATGTAATTGATAAAACATCAATAATATCTGAACGCTCAAGACTTGGTACTTGTATTTATGTGGGCAAAATGGCTATTATCAATTGTGATTCTGAACTAGAAAATGGCGTAGTTGTAAATACAAGAGCACTTATAGAACATGGAAATCATATATCTTATTGCTCAAATATTTCAACCAACGTTGTTTTAAACGGTGATGTTTATGTTGGGAGTAAATCCTTCATAGGTAGTTGTACAGTCATTAATGGACAGCTTAAAGTAGGAAATTCATCAATTATTGGTTCTGGCTCAGTCGTTATTCGTGATATTCCTGACAATGTTGTTGTTGCAGGGACTCCAACAAGATTTATTAGAAAAAGGTGATTTTTATGTCGAATGTTTATATTGTGGCTGAAATTGGTTGTAATCATAATGGTGATTTTCAATTAGCTAGGAAAATGGTAGAGGAAGCAAAAAAAGCAGGAGTTGATGCTGTAAAATTTCAAACATTTAAAGCTGATCAACTTATATCAAAGTATGCACCTAAAGCTGAATATCAGATTAAAGTAACCGGTAATGAAGAGTCGCAGTTAGACATGACTCGTAAATTAGAATTGCCATATGATGAGTTTGTGAAGCTGGAAGAATATGCAAAAGAGCTTGGGTTAGATGTGTTCTCTACACCATTTGATTTTGATTCAATAGATTTTCTAGCTTCCAGAAATCAAAAAGTTTGGAAAATACCTTCAGGTGAATTGCTGAATTTACCGTACTTAGAAAAAATTGCCAGATTACCAATCGAGGACAAAAAGATTGTGCTATCAACTGGCATGGCTACAGTTGAAGAGATTAAATTAGCATTAAATGTTTTTTCTGATAACAACATTACTCCAGATAATATTACAATATTACATTGTAATACAGAATATCCAACTCCGTATGAGGATGTGAATTTAAATACTATTTCTGGTTTTAAGAAAATATTTCATAAATATAATATTGGTTTTTCTGATCACTCGCCAGGTTATTTTGCGGGTATTGCATCGGTGGTATATGGGATTACTTTTATTGAGAAACATTTCACTTTAGATAAAAATTTTGAAGGGCCTGACCATAAAGCATCTGTTACGCCGGAGGAACTAAAATTACTATGCGACGGTATACGTGCTGTTGAAATTTCCCTTGGTAGCTTTGATAAATTGGTAACTAATTCCGAACGGAAAAACAAAATAGTAGCTCGTAAATCAATTGTAGCTAAATGTAAAATAAAAAAAGGTGAAGAATTTACTGTAGATAATATTACTACAAAACGGCCAGGTAATGGAATTAGTCCCATGCACTGGTATAAAGTTATAGGGCAAAAAGCTGAAAAAAATTTTGAAGAGGACCAGTTAATTGTTCATTCTGGCTTCAGTGAGCAAGAGGTATAAAATATGGCCTTAAAAAAAGTTGCTATTATACCTGCTCGTTCTGGGTCTAAAGGGTTGCCTAATAAAAACATATTAATGCTATTAGATAAACCTCTTCTTGCTTATACGATTGAAGCCGCTATAGAAAGTAAAGAGTTTTCAAGAGTTATTGTTTCTACAGATTCTGCTGAATACAAAGATATTTCTATGCAATATGGGGCTGAAGTAATAATAAGGGATGAAGCATTAGCCTCTGATACATCAACAACATTTATGGTGATAAAGGATGTTTTAGAAAAGACAACTGGTTTTGATTACTTTGTTTTATTACAACCCACATCGCCATTTAGATCTTCTGTTCATATACAGGAGGCTATTTCTCTTTTCGAAAATTCAAGTTATGCCGATTATTTAGTCTCAGTCGTAGAAACTGATAAGTGTGCGGACTTAATTAAACCATTAGATGGTGATAATAGTTTACGGTATTTTGATGCTGATTTTAGTAATTATAGGAGACAGAATAAAAAAAACTATAGTCCTAATGGCGCTATTTTTATAGCGAAGATAGAACCATATCTTAAACAGAAGCATTTCTTTGGTGAAGCTAGTATAGCTTATAAAATGAATAAAGCTGACTCTCTTGATATTGATGATAGGTTAGATTTTGAATTTGCAATAACCATAATGAATCAAAAGAACAAAAAAAATGATCTTCATAGAAGAATATTGCAAAGAATAGAAGATAAAAGCGCTATTTTTAATCAGAAAACACCTGTGACATTAATCGGTCATTCAATTTTTGATTTTTGGGATGTCGAGTTTTTGAATGGACAAAAAGTCAATAATTTAGGCATTGCTGGGATTAATAGTGAGCAGTATTATAATTATATTTTTAAAAAAAATTACATAAAATCACTTGGTAAAAGTGTTATTCTTCTTTTAGGCACAAATGATATAGTACTTAATGAATGGAGTAATGCATATACAATTTATTGGGTTGATGAAATTGTGTGTAAAATTAAAGATATTAACCCAGAAGTATGTATATATCTATTATCAGTACCTCCAGTATTGGGGCGGATAGATAGAAGTAATAAGACTATCCAAGATCTAAATTTAGCGTTGGAAGAACATTATAGCTCGATTAAAGGGGTAACTTGGATACCATTATCTCAGAATTTCTATGATCAATACGGAAATTTAAATAAATATTACACATATGATGGATTACACTTTAACAAGACTGCATATATACAACTTCAAAAAGAATTAGAAGAGAAATTGGAATGAAAAAAAAACTATTATACGTTACTGGTTCTAGGGCCGAATACGGGATAATGAAAAGGTTATTACAGAAAATCGTAGATAATGGAAGCATTGAGCTTTCTATTGTAGCTACAGGAATGCACTGTGATCCGAAATATGGAAATACTTATCTAAATATTATAGAAGACGGATTTAAAATTGATAAATTAATAGACATAAATATTGATTCATCGACAAATAGCGCTGTAATATCTACAATGAGCCGATGCCAAGAAATATTTGGTGTTTTTTTCGAAAACAATCAATACGATGCGGTTATGATCCTTGGTGATAGATACGAGATGCTACCCATCGCGATTGCCGCGGCAATGCATGGCATTCCTATTATACATCTTCACGGTGGGGAGCAAACATTAGGAAATTATGACGAGTTTATACGACATTGTATAACTAAAATGAGTCACTTACATTTAGTTTCAACCGAGTGCTATAGACGAAGAGTAATACAACTTGGTGAGGAACCTTCATCAGTAGTTAATATTGGAGCACTTGGTGCTGAAAATGCATTATCGTTACCTATACTTGACAAAAATGAATTAGAAATAAAATATGGAGTGTCTCTTGATAATTATTTTGTCGTCGCATTCCATCCTGAAACATTAACATCCCAGTCGGTATATCAACAAATTACAGAGATAACAACAGCATTGGAATTAGCGCACAAAAATCACCAATGTAGCTACATATTTATTGGTTCTAATTCTGATACTAATTCAGATATTATTACAAAGCATCTGGTCAGCTTTTGTGATCGTTTGAATTTCAAATATTTAGTATCTATTCCCACGCAAGACTATTTAGGGTTATGCAAATATTCTTGTGGTCTTATAGGCAACTCATCTTCAGGGCTTATTGAAGTTCCTTCTCTTGGTATACCAACAATTAATATTGGAGACAGGCAAGCGGGTAGAATAAGAGGAGAGACAGTTATAGATGTTAAATGTAATTGTAAAGATTTAGCTTCTAGTATAGATGAAATTGTTTTAAGGGACAATAAATCATATTTAAGCTATAACAATCCCTACTATAAGAAAAATAGCGCGGAAATAGCGCTTTCAACTATAAATTCGTTTATGAGTGGAATCAAAGAAAACATGCCAGCCATCAAGCAATTTTATGATCTTCCCTTATATAATGATCAAATAAAACCATGAAGTTTAATCATATAATTAATATGGGCTAATATGGAACTTGTCAGTGTCATTATAGCTGCTTATAATTGCAGAGATACTATTTTATCAGCAATTCATTCAGCATTATCTCAAACCTATCAGGATATTGAGGTTATTGTTTGTGATGATTCATCCACAGATGATACATGGTCTATAATTAAAAAAATTAAAGACCCGCGAGTTATTTGTACTACAAATATCTACAGTAAAGGGGCTGCAGGAGCGAGAAATTCGGCGCTAAAAATAGCAAATGGTAGTTACGTAGCTTTCCTTGATAGTGATGATTATTGGACTCCATCTAAGATAGAAAAACAAATTTCTTTTATGGAAAAAGAAAATCTTTCTTTTTCATATAGTAACTACTACATTGTAAAAAAAGAAAATATTTCAGGTGTCTTTCTTTCTCCACCGAGTATTACATACAATGAAATGTTGAAATGTTGTAATATCGCATGCTCTACTGTTATTATTGATAAGCGCAAACATTGTGATGTTACATTCCCATATATAGCTAAAGAAGATTATGCATTATGGTTGCGACTTTTATCATCAGGGGCTAATGCTTTAAATACAAATTACATCGATTCATATTACAGAGTTCATGACAAATCGGTTTCTGCGAATAAACTTAAAGAATTTAAAAGACAAGATAATGTCTTGAAATTTATTGGGATTAAAAATCCAAAGCGAATTTTTTATTTATTTTACTATGCAGTCAATGGTTTAATTAAACACCATTTATATTACAAAAGGAAAAAAAATGCTTAAGGTGTGTTTTATTGTCGCCGATATTACATGGACTGGAGGAATCGAACGTGTTCTATCAAGTCTTGCAACCTGTATTCCTGATGAAACTACAAAGCTAGAGATTGTCAGCCTCTATCGCACATATAATAATACATATTATGACTTCCCTGATAATGTGACTATAAAATATATTAATGATAATGTTGAATACGAAGGCCGGCCAGGTTCATTATCCAGATTAATTAAGCATCTAAAATCAGTCTTAAAATTAAAAAAACATTTAGATTCCGCAGGTTATGATATTGTTGTTGCACACAGTTTCCCATCAGCATTTCTCAATTTTTTCTCCAAAAAGAAAAATAAATGGGCAGTTGTTGAGCATGTGAGTTTTTCATATTATAGCCCATTACTCAGAAGCATTCGTAGATTTATTTATAAAAAATATGATGCTATAGTCCTATTAACAGATAAAGATGTTTCAAAATTCGAAAGCGAAGATGCAAAAGTTTTTGTTATTCCAAATCCAGTAAGTTTTACATCAGTAAAATGTGCTCCATTAGATCATAACCGAATAATTTCCGTCGGCCGTTTGGAAAAACAAAAAGGGTATGATCTTCTCTTGGAGGCTTTTGCAATTATATCAAAAAAATACCCTGAATGGGAACTTGCTATATATGGTCAAGGTACAGAGGAAAAACAACTGAAAAATATTATTGACCGGTTTAATTTGACAAATGTTAAACTTATGGGGCTGTCGCAAAATATACAGAAAGAATACTATAATTCATCTTTTTATGTTATGTCATCGCGATATGAAGGATTCCCTATGGTCCTCTTAGAGGCCATGACATGTGGTTTACCCTGTGTATCATTTAATTGTGAGACTGGTCCTGCCGATATAATTGATGACGGGATAAATGGCTATCTTATCGATAATTTCGATGTTAATTTGCTTTCGCAAGCAATGGAGAAATTAATACTTGATGAGCATTTAAGGCTTCAAATGGGGCAAAAAGCGCTTAACAGTGTTAACAAATTTTCATTGGTAAATATCAATTGCAAATGGAAGGAATTATTTCAGGAGTTAATGAGTGAAAAATAATATTTATATTTGTAAAACAACATGGGAGATTTTTGTTTCGATTCTTCTTGCTCATGATATCTATCATCATAGAGGGAAGAAGTCAAAGTTTATAATTGAAATTGCTGAGGAGAATATACCATTTATTGAGAAGTTATCTGCATTTGAATTTGTATCTGAAGTTATTCCAGTTAAACTTTCAGCAAATAAATATATCAGGGCACTATTTTTTCATTATCGGATAAAGATATTTCTTCCTAAAGTGCTTGATAGATTTCTTGATAAAGATTGTCGGGTAAATTTATTTATTGATCAGGGAGTGTTTGGGCAATTTTTTTTAAAAAACAATAAAGAAGTATATTTGTATGAGCATGGGAATGGTAATTATTGTGTTGGGGCATATCCGAATCATAAATGGATAAAAAAACTGTTGGGTATAACTGAAGGATACGGGCGTCATAATTTAATTAAGGAGGTCTATCTTCAATATCCAGATAAAGCCCCTAAAGATATTAGGAATAAGGTTGTAGGATTTTCAATTAGGAAATTATTCTCTAGCCTAAATTCTAAACATAAAGAAAGTATATTTAGCTTCTTTGGAATCGATAACATGCAATCATCTAATGATGTTATCCTATTAACCCAACCTATTAGCGAAGATGGATTCTATTCAGAAAATGAAAAAATAGAGATCTATAAAAATATAATCAAAAAGCAAGACCTAAATGAACAAATGAATTTGGTCATCAAACCTCATCCGCGAGATATGACCGATTATAAAAAACATATTCCCGGTATTACGGTTCTATCCCGCAATTTTCCAATGGAAATATTAAATTTCACAGATATACGTTTCTCCAAAGCTATAACAATATGTTCAAGCGCTGTATATAATTTTGAATATGATATAACTGTTGATTATCTAGGAACAATTAAGTATCCAAAACTTATTAAAGCTCTTGGCAGTCTCCCTGCGCAATATGTCAAAAAAGAAAATTACAGAGACATTCAGTACTAATAAAGGTTGTGTATGTTCCCATATATGTTATTCTACTTTTCATTATTAATGATAACGCTTTTATCCTTATCATTACGAAAATATGAGTGGTATTTTTTATTATTTAGCTTCTTCATCTCGATTCTATTTATTGGATTAAGAGTCAATGTTGGCGCTGATTTTACAGAGTACACTAGGATTTATGCTCAATCCGGAGTGACAAATTTTGAGTTGGGATTCGATCTCATTTTTAACTTTTTCAAGGAACTCGATTTTGAGTATACCTCAGTTTCACTTGTGATATTTATTATCACTGCAATATTTTTCATATTTGCTATTAAAGAACAAAAATATAAAACTTTAATTTATTTTTGTTTTTTGCTTTTTATGTTTGTTCCGATAACCTCGACTATTAGACAAGGCTTAGTAATTCCATTTTTTACAATATGCTTACTAAACACAGAAAGAGCTAAAGTATATTTTTTAAGCATTCTGGCGGGGTGCTTTTTTCATTATTCAATTCTATTTATGTTATTTTTCTTTTTTATAAGACATGTAAAACAATCATACCAGCGAACTTTCTTGGTTTTACTTATATTTGCTGTTCTGAGTGCATTTAACGTTGTCAATTATATGATATTGTTATTGCAATATATTCCAAATTTAGGAACAATTAGCAGCAAGCTTTTAATGTATACTCAGCGATATAAAGTTGAATTCTCATTGACATCATTTTCGTTTAAGTTAGCTGGTCTTTTATTTTTAAGTTTATTCATGAACTACATTAAACATGATAAAAAACTATTGTGTTGCTATAACTTATATTTTATTACCTTGTGTCTATTTATCCTTTTTAAAGATAACTCGGTTTTGACAAACAGGTTGACTTATGCAACCAATATATCATTAGTGGTGTTTTTTTCAGTCTTGCTTCCTTATATAAAGAATTTTCATCAAAAAGCCATAATCACAACATTATTTGTGATGTATTTTACATTTAGTTATTTTAAGTTTGTTGCGACAGATTTAAGGCATTCAGTAGAACCAGCGTACTTACCTTATCAAACATTGCTTTTATAGTTTTTGAGAATTATGATGAAGTTAAATAATAGATTATTCTATTTTGCCATAGAATTGGTTAATAAGGCTGTTCCATTTCTTTTATTACCTTATATTTCATCTGCAGTGGGAGGAGGCGTATATGGGAAAATTGAAATCTTTACCACTAACTATATTATATTATCTTTTCTTTTTACATTTGGCTTCGAAGGATGGATGAACTCAAATTACTATAAAATGGATTTGGACAAATTTAATACGGTAATGTCTTCCTTTTTTATTGTGGGTTTTATAGTTTTTTTGTTGCTGGTTTTGATCGGTTTATTTGTCTCATCTAATTTCATTTTTCTGATTTTTGTCGGCTATTCACAATCCTTACTTAATTTGACAGCCATTTACTTAAGGCTTAAATCAAAATATATTTCTGCTGGTGTCATTTTATTAATATCTTCTATTTCAAATGCACTTTTGGTTTTTCTTTGTTTTCATTATTGGGGCGCGAACTATAACGCAAGGATTGATTCATTTTTATTTTCTGCAATTATTTGTATAATTCTTGTAGTTATGACAAATTTTTATTTGGAAAAAATAAAAATAAAAATAAGTTTTGAATTTCTTAACAAGGAAATAATTTTATTTTGTTTGCCTTTATGTTTGTCTATGGTATTTAATTGGGCTAGAGGGAACGTTGATAAATATTTCATTAGTACATTTATTGATTATAAATCATTAGGTGTTTATGCTGTTGCATTTCAATTGGCATCAGTTGTTAATGTTATAGGCGTTATACTGAATAGAACACTTCAAGCTGATTTGCTACGAAGTATGGCACAAGGCTTTCAGGGAACAAAAAAAATTATTTGTGTTTTCCTTTTTTCTATCTTATTTATTTCTTTCTTTTATTTTGTTGGAATGGTTTTTGGTTTTCGCTATATTTTTTCTCCTGAGTTTTTTGCTGCCCGCAGTTTGCTTTTTTCACTGACAATATGCTTTGTATTTTTATCTATTTCTTCTTTTTTGATTAATTTTATGCTTTTCTTTAATCAGCCAAATATAATTTTACTTCAAACTGTAGTGATTACAGTTGTTCATGTCGCGATATCTTTCATTTTGGTTAAACATTATGCACTATATGGGGCGATAGCTACACAATTGTTTACCGCAACTTTTTCATTATGCTCTACGATCCTAGTATGTTATTTTATGCGAAAAAGAAACACTCGGGGTTTTTAATTTAGAATGACTATTCCATGATATTATTTTATATTATGTCGAAGTTTCAATCATAACAGTCCACACCTGACAGGAGTATGTAATGTCCAAGCAACAGATCGGCGTCGTCGGTATGGCAGTGATGGGGCGCAACCTGGCGCTCAACATCGAAAGCCGTGGTT
>ULPI01018744.1_pt1 | contig 9694 bp, 6 predicted proteins | sample 1953381 | NCBI WGS metagenome assembly ULPI01 (sample SAMEA4835626, study PRJEB28245) | human gut metagenome | biome: gut microbiome; material: fecal sample | place: Denmark | collected 2008
GATCTCAGAGTTGACGAGCAGGAGCTTATCCGCCGTCTTACGAATATAAAGACGAGAGGTATAGCCTGCCGTCCGGGTGAAACGGTAGCGGAAATAATTGCCGAGCGTGAGGTGTACTACAACCGCTACGCAGATATAACAATAGATTGCCTTAACACCACGGCAGAGCAGGTGGTAGGGATGATTATGGACAGGATAAAGTAATTCTGATTTTACGCTACAAAAAGGAGGAACTATGTCAAAGTTTGATTACCTGATAGTCGGAGCAGGGCTTTTCGGCTCGGTTTTTGCCTATGAAGCAACACAGCGTGGCAAGAAGTGCCTTGTTATCGACAAGCGAAATCACATTGCAGGCAACATTTACACCGAGAATATCGAGGGGATAAACGTCCACAAATACGGCGCACATATATTCCACACGTCAGACAAAGCGATATGGGAATATGTGAACCGCTTTGCCGATTTCAACAACTTCATCAATTCCCCGATAGCGTCCTACAAGGATGAACTTTACAATCTGCCGTTCAATATGAACACCTTCAGCAAAATGTGGGGAATAAAGACACCCGCCGAAGCAAAGGCGATAATAGCCGGTCAGATAGTAAATCTCAACATAGGCGAGCCGCAGAACCTCGAGGAACAGGCGCTGAAGCTGGTCGGAACGGATGTTTACGAAAAGCTGATAAAGGGCTACACGCAAAAGCAGTGGGGCAGACCCTGCACCGAGCTTCCTGCGTTCATAATAAAGCGTCTGCCACTCAGATTCACCTATGACAACAACTATTTCAATGACCGCTATCAGGGCATAGCGATAGGCGGATATACTCAGATAATCGAAAAGATGCTCGCAGGCTCTGACGTTAAGACAGATACCGACTATTTCGAATTTATCAAGGAAAATCCCGACATAGCCGAAAAGACCGTTTTCACAGGACAGATAGACGAATTTTTCGGTTACAGATACGGCGCACTCGGTTACCGCTCGGTACGGTTTGAAAACGAGATACTCGACACCGATAACTATCAGGGCAATGCGGTAGTAAACTACACCGACAGGGAAGTGCCTTACACGAGAATTATCGAGCATAAGCACTTTGAATTCGGCAAGCAGGAAAAGACGGTCATCAGCCGTGAATATTCAGCCGAATGGCAGCCGGGCATTGAGCCTTACTATCCGATAAACGACGAAGCAAACAATGCTCTTTACGAAAAGTACAAGACCCTCGCCGCTACCCGTCCCGATGTAATCTTCGGCGGCAGGCTCGGACAGTATAAGTACTACGATATGGATAAGGTAATTGCCGCAGCGCTTTCTGCAGTAGATGATGAGTTTGGCAAGTGATAAGCGACAGAATAAAAGCCGATAGACCGTGAACTTTTTTCACAGCCTATCGGCTTTTTTGCAACAAACAATAAAAATAACGGTCACATTCTCTTTCGGGAACGTGACCGTTATATTATTTATAAGTTAATTTAAGGGGAATCCTAAATTACTTCTTGTCAGCGATAGCTGCCTGAGCTGCTGCAAGTCTTGCGATCGGTACACGGAAGGGTGAGCATGAAACGTATGTCAGACCGATCTTGTGGCAGAACTCAACAGATGAGGGATCACCGCCGTGTTCGCCGCAGATACCGATGTGCATATCGGGACGTGTAGCCTTACCGAGCTTGATAGCCATTTCCATCAGCTTGCCAACGCCTGTTTGGTCGAGCTTAGCGAAGGGATCGTTCTCGAAGATCTTAGCGTCATAGTAAGCGTTAAGGAACTTGCCTGCGTCATCACGAGAGAAGCCGTATGTCATCTGTGTAAGGTCGTTTGTACCGAAGCAGAAGAACTCAGCTTCCTTAGCGATTTCGTCAGCTGTAAGAGCAGCTCTGGGGATCTCAATCATTGTACCAACTTCATACTTGAGGTCAGCGCCGGCTTCCTTGATAACAGCGTCAGCTGTTTCAACAACGAAGTTCTTAACGTACTTGAGTTCCTTAACATCGCCAACCAGAGGAATCATGATCTCAGGAACGATTGTCCAGTCGGGGTGATTCTTCTTAACGTTTAATGCAGCCTTGATAACAGCCTTAGTCTGCATCTTAGCAATTTCAGGATATGTTACTGCAAGACGGCATCCTCTGTGACCCATCATGGGGTTGAACTCGTGGAGAGATGCGATGATGTTCTTGATTGTTTCAACAGACTTGCCCTGAGCCTTAGCGAGAGCCTCAATGTCAGCTTCTTCTGTAGGAACGAATTCGTGCAGAGGAGGATCAAGGAATCTGATTGTTACGGGGCAACCTTCAAGTGCTTCGTAAAGAGCCTCGAAGTCAGCCTGCTGCATAGGCTCGATCTTAGCGAGTGCAGCTTCTCTTTCTTCAACTGTATCTGAGCAGATCATCTCACGGAAAGCGGCGATTCTGTCAGCTTCGAAGAACATATGCTCAGTACGGCAAAGACCGATACCTTCAGCACCGAGTTCTCTTGCCTTCTTAGCGTCAGCGGGAGTATCAGCGTTTGTTCTTACCTTAAGAACTCTGTACTTGTCAGCCCAAGCCATGATTCTGCCGAATTCGCCTGCGATCTGAGCGTCAACAGTAGCGATAGCACCGTCATAGATGTTACCTGTTGTACCGTCGATAGAGATTACGTCGCCTTCAACGAATGTCTTGCCGCCAAGCTCAAACTTCTTGTTAGCTTCATCCATGTTGATTGCAGAGCAACCGGAAACGCAGCACTCACCCATACCACGAGCAACAACGGCTGCGTGTGATGTCATACCGCCACGAACTGTCAGGATACCCTGAGCAGCCTTCATACCTGTAATATCCTCAGGTGATGTTTCAAGACGAACCAGAACTACCTTTTCGCCTCTATCAGCCCACTCTACAGCGTCTTCAGCTGTGAATACGATCTTACCGCAAGCAGCTCCGGGAGAAGCGCCGAGACCCTTACCGATAGGTGTAGCGGCCTTAAGTGCCTTTGCGTCGAACTGGGGGTGAAGAAGTGTATCAAGGTTACGGGGATCGATCATAGCAACAGCTTCTTCTTCTGTTCTCATGCCTTCGTCAACGAGGTCACAAGCGATCTTCAGAGCAGCCTGAGCTGTTCTCTTACCGTTTCTTGTCTGGAGCATATAGAGCTTACCGTGTTCAACTGTGAACTCCATATCCTGCATATCTCTGTAGTGGTCTTCAAGAGTCTTGCAAACTTCTGTGAACTCCTTGAAAGCCTCAGGGAACTTCTGTTCCATTTCCTGAATGTGCATAGGTGTACGAACACCTGCAACAACGTCTTCGCCCTGTGCGTTTGTTAAGAACTCACCGAACAGACCCTTAGCGCCTGTAGCAGGGTCACGAGTGAATGCAACACCTGTACCGCAGTCGTCACCCATGTTACCGAATGCCATAGACTGTACATTTACGGCTGTACCCCATGAGTAAGGAATATCGTTGTCACGTCTGTATACGTTAGCTCTGGGGTTGTCCCATGAACGGAATACTGCCTTGATAGCGCCAATCAGCTGTTCCTTAGGATCAGAGGGGAAGTCTTCACCGATCTTAGCCTTGTATTCAGCCTTGAACTGACCTGCAAGCTCCTTTAAGTCGTTAGCATCAAGCTCAACGTCCTGTGTAACGCCCTTTTCAGCCTTCATCTTGTCGATAAGCTCTTCGAAGTACTTCTTGCCGACTTCCATAACTACGTCGGAGTACATCTGGATAAATCTTCTGTAGCAGTCCCAAGCCCATCTTTCGTTGTTTGACTTTTCAGCCATTACTGCAACAACGTCCTCGTTAAGACCGAGGTTAAGGATAGTATCCATCATACCGGGCATAGAAGCTCTTGCACCTGAACGTACAGATACGAGCAGGGGATTTTCCTTATCACCGAACTTCTTGCCTGTGATACCTTCCATCTTTACGATGTATTCGTTGATTTCAGCCATGATCTCATCGTTGATCTTACGGCCGTCATCGTAGTACTTTGTACAAGCCTCTGTTGAAATTGTGAAGCCCTGGGGTACGGGAAGACCGATGTTGGTCATTTCTGCAAGGTTTGCGCCCTTACCGCCGAGAAGCTCTCTCATTGTAGCATTACCCTCTGAGAAGAGGTAGCAATACTTATGTGCCATTGGGGGGTTCCTCCTAAATTATTATTCCGGCCGTTTGTCTGAATTTTCCTTTTCTGCGGAAACCTGCAGAATTACAGACTTCTCAGCCATACAATAAGTATTATAACAGATTTGATTCTACTTTTCCAGTGTTTTTTAAAATTTTTTTGTTTTTATGTACCGAAAATGAAGAAAAATTTTTGTAAAATGTGACTAAAGCGTGTTTGGCTGTCGGCAACGGTGGTATATCGGTATCGAATCGTGTTATACGATAACAGAAAAAGCAACAAAAAAAGCTGCGGCGAAACATACATTTTGCCGCAGCTTTAAATTCAAATCCGATCTCAATATTTCCGTACATTCTGTACAGCCATCATTGCGAGCACTGCAACAGTATTATAAAGTGTGATAACACTGGGCGTAAGCAGGGTCATTTCTCTTAGCAGTACCATTACAAGCACCAGAAGAAGTCCGAGTGCGGACGAACCGAGCATAATCGCCTTTGACAGCGAGAAATCACGGACAAGATTCTTTGCCGCCATAATTGCTCTTGCAAACGAGGTGAACGTACCCGAGCAGGAAAGTCCGCCGTTTCCTCTTGAGGTGTACTTAGTGCTTTCGCTGTATTCCTCGTGTGCCTCGTGAGGAAGCACCTTTACGAGTGACGGGTCAAGCTCGAATATATCCGCAAGGCTTTCTGCCGTTACAAGAGAATCGGTAGTATGAACAAGCACCGTTATGCCTCTTGACTGAAGTGTCTTCAGCGTTGACTGTATTTCGGGATTTGCCGTCATGCCCACAACGAACATTGCGACTATATCACCGCTTACCGCAAGATATACAGGCTCAAGACCTTCCGGACAGTATTTGCGTTCATTCTTCTTGTTCGGCAGATCTATGTTGTGCATTTCCATAAGCGCCCTGCCGCCGAGCATAACACGCTTTGTTCCTATCCAGCCCGTAACACCGCAGTTATCCTCGTAAATGCAGTTATCGACCTTCTTGAGAAGTTCCTTGTTGCCAAGAGTCATATCATAGAACGGGTATGACAGTATACCGTCCGTATGTATCGCAAGGCTTGCCGCCATAAGTATAGCCTCGTCAACGCTGGTCTTGATGATTGAGTTCTTCTTCTGCCAGCGTTTCAGCTTTTTAATCTGTACGCTTCCTGCGGGGAACAGCGTCTTTGCGTCTGTCATTACCGTGTTTACATCGGAAAATTCGATTGCCGCATCATATCCCAGCAGTGCCGCATTGCATTCGCTGAGCTTTTTTGAGGCACGGGAAAGAGGTCTGTTCACAACGAACAAAAGCGAGAACGGCGTTACTGTCAATATGGTGGCAATAGCCGCAGAGATCGCCCAGTAAAGCGGATTTTCGGCTCCCGATGTGGCAAATTCACTGCCAAACGGATTTATGAACGCCAGTATTCCTGCCACAAGTCCCGCAACAAGCGAGGCTATTATCAGCTTTATCGACATTCTGTCCGCCTCGTCGTCGCAGTAGCTCGATTTCAGAAAGTCTGTCAGAAATTCGGTTTTACGCATTGCCGCAATCACAGGGATCTTTTCGCCTGCCGCTCTTGTAAGTGCGGAGGCACGTTCCTCACCGTCGATTACCTGTGCATAATATTTCTGGCTGTCGCCCGATATGAATTTGAAATTACGCTTTGCACGGGAAATCATATATATCTTTCCGATTGTATTGAACATAAGACCGACCAGTGCGGTTGAAAGATATATGAACGAGTGACCGAGCTTGAACGTCTGTACGTCAACAAGCGAGATAACTCCGCCGATCAGCGACAGTACCGATGTAAAAGCGCATACCGAGTCGCAGTCGGCTTTTCCGGTCACCAGTTTTACAGCGCCGTTGCTTATTGCTGTCGAGCATATCGCAAAGCCGAGTACGCCAAGCACAAGATAAATGTATATCAGCGAGTTTACATCTCCGGTCGTGCCGTTTATGAAATTGAACGCAGAGCCGAGTCCCAGCTTTGCGAACAGGCTGAAATCGTTCATTGCGGCGATAATGACGCTTATCATCGTTATGACCGTAAGCATACCGAGCCTTACCTTAAGCCCCTTGTGGCTTGCACATAGATCAGCCCATATCTGACCTGTGCTGTCATAGTCCTCAAATTCTTCCTCAGGCTCTGCTTGCTCTTCAGCTTCGGGTACCTCGTCCTCAAGCACAAAGTCTTTCAGCTTGTGCTTTTTTGCAGCCGCAAGCTCGGCCTGCTTTTCCTCCTCCACAGCGGGATTTTCTGTCGGAATAGTGCCTGTTGCCTCGATTATCTGCTTCTGATAGTCGATGTTCAGCGGATGCGGAAGCGTGGTCCTGTCGCCGTTTATTGTGTTGAGCGTTATCGTGCGGTATGCCTTGACATTTTCCTTGCGTTGCTGTGCAAGATTCCTGTTCAGCTTCTCTATAAGATTATCGGTCGATTTCTTTCCGTGATATTCCTTTACGGGAGCATCGTCGCTTTTCGTATCCGAAACCGCTTTTTCCGAAACGTCTGCGGTATCGCTTATTTTTTCGGCAAGAGAGGTCTTCTGCGGCGCTATGGCTTTCAGATCGTCGCCTGCGATGCCCTGCGTGTTGCCTGCGTACATACCGCTCAACTCCGCAACGGAAACAAGCTCCTTTTCCTTTACCTGCTCGTTTACCTTTTCCTTGACCTCGAGAGGATTCACAAGTGCCAGCATATCGTCGGGGTCGGAGTTCTCACGCTCCTTTTCAAGCATCATTCTGCGTTTTTCCTCGTCGCTGACGATCTCCTTGCGGATCTCGTGAACAGGCTCGGTAGCTTTTTCGTTTTCAGCCGGCTTTCCCTGCACGGCTTTTTCGTTTTCCGCCAAAGCCTTTGCTTTATGCTCGTCAATATCAATCTCACTGCTTGCGTCCGCTATCATAAAATTATCGGTTTCGCCAAGCACTTTATCGACATCGCTCTGTTCGCCGGTTATTTTGTCTATATCCGAGTTGTCCGTACTGACGTTATCTTTCCTGCTCTCATAAGACGTTGCTTTTGATGCTTCCTTAGAGCCGTCCTGAGCCTCGTTTATATATTCTGCGTCAACATTTTCCGTGTCGCCGTCCTTTTCACGCAGATATACGCCGTCCTCGCTTCCGTCAAGTCCTTCTATTATTGCGGTTGCGCTTATGTCGTGATGACGTGGGGGCGTATCATCTCCGTATGATCTGCCGGTATTGTCCGAGCTGCCGCTTTTCTTTGCGTCAAGCTCTGCCAGAATATCATCTATTGAATAATCAGCCATATCATGAGCGTCCTTTCATTTCTTATTTTCCGGTCGTGCCTTTATCTGTATTTGACCGCCTCGTACATCAGTATGCCTGCGCAGACCGAAGCGTTGAGCGAATTCACCTTGCCGAACATTGGGAGCGACAGCACAACGTCACAGTTTTCCCTTACGAGTTTTCCAAGCCCGAAGCCTTCACTGCCGATAACGAGTGCCAGAGCACCCGACAGATCTGCCTTGTCTATGGGAGTTCCGTCCGCCTCCGCACCGTATACCCAGACTCCGTGCTTTTTGAGCGTTTTTATGGTATCAACAAGATTTGATACCCTTGCTATCTTTATCCATGCCGCCGCACCTGCCGATGTTTTGAAAACGGTAGGATTGACGGTAGCACTGCGTCTTTTCGGAATGATAACACCGTCTGCACCTGCCGCCTCGGCTGTACGGATTATCGCACCCAGATTATGCGGATCCTGTATCTCGTCACATATAATTATAAAAGGCGGTTTGCCCTTGCTTTCGGCATTTGCCAGAATATCCTCGACCGTGCAGTATGAAACTGCCGATAATGCCGCCGCAACGCCGCCGTGCTTGTCGCCGCACAAGGCCTTCAGCTTATCCTCGCCTGCGTCCTTTACGACTATGCCCTGCTTTTTGGCAAGTGCGATGATCTGATTCATCCCCTGCGCACCCTTAAGCACAAAGACGGTGTCAATCGGCTTTTCGGCTTTGAGAGCCTCCGTGACCGCATTTTTACCGTATATAATTTCTTCGTTTGAAGCTGTTCCCATTATGATACCTCTGTAATTTCCTTGTATATGCATACAGATATGCAGATTAATTATAACACAAACCGACCTTTTTTGCAAGCAAAATAAAGGCTTGGAGCGACCTTTCACAAATTTTTCACAACGTTTATTGAAAAAATTGCTTAATTATTTTTTATCGTGATGAAGATAATATTATTGTCGGATATTTTCCGACAGCCGAAAGGAGAATAAAAATGGATTTTAAACGTGATGAATCGTTGCAGAAAAGGAAAAACACGGGCTACAGCGACACCGCAAGGATAATGAGAAGGGCGCTCGGAGTAACGGCGATGAGAGGCTCGGATTTTGATCCCGACGGAAGCTATACCGGCGTATGCGACAATATTTACGAAAAACCCGTGCAGGATGCAGACGATTTATAATTAACGCTTGAAATAAGCCTTCCGTTGTGGTATGATATTTCTGTCCATCACTAAATTTATTATCACAACGGAAGGTGTTTTTTTGTTACATACTGAGCAGGACAAAAAGCAGATAAAGATAATTACGCTCGGTGAGCTTAATCGCCGTGCGGAAGATATTGATACATTCATCAAAACCTCCGAAAAGCAGTATTCGGATAATATAGCGGCGGCGGCAGACAGCATAGCGCAGTGCCACAAACAAAAGCCGCTGGTGCTTTTGTCGGGGCCGTCCGGTTCGGGCAAAACCACAACGGCATATCGCATAGCGGATGCGCTTGTGAAAAAGGGCATTAAGGCGATAGTCATATCTATGGATGATTATTTCGTGCCGGGAGTTATACCGCCCGATGAAAACGGCAGGGTAGACCTTGAAGCGCCTGCAAGGGTCGATTGCGAGCTTCTGAAAAAAGATCTGCGTACTCTGGCGGCAGGCGGCGAGGTAAGACTGCCTAAATTCAATTTTGCCGATAATTCAAGACAGCACGGCAACGCAATACGCTGTGACGGCAATACGGTAGTTATAATAGAGGGCATCCATGCGCTCAATCCCGATGTTACGGGCAAGATGCACGACAGCGCAACGTTTATCTATGTCAGCGTCCGTACAAGAATAGCCGATGAAAAGGGCGGACTTCTCCACCCGTCAAAGATACGCCTTATCCGCAGGCTCTCCCGTGACAAGCTGTTCAGAGGAAGGGATTATCACAGGACGATAGAACAGTTTCCCAGCGTACAGCGTGGCGAAAGCCTTTATATAATGCCGTATAAGCACCTTGCGGATTTCGATATAGATACATTCTTCCCGTATGAGCTTTCGGTATACCGAAGCGTGCTTGCGAAGCTCTGCGACAACGATTTTGACGAATGTATAAGACAGGTCAACCGTTACAGCGAGCTGCCCAGATTCCTGTCGCTGATAAAAGAGGTTCCGCCGGAGGCAGTCCCCGAAAATTCGCTTATAAAGGAATTTATAGGCTGATATAAGGCTTTGCACATAGCCGTCCGAACGTATCGGATGGCACAGACTGTTGATAAACCTATATTCTTAATAATACGGATAATACGGGGTTTGGGGCGTAGCCCCAAGCGGGGTGAGG
>ULPI01016678.1_pt1 | contig 9691 bp, 4 predicted proteins | sample 1953381 | NCBI WGS metagenome assembly ULPI01 (sample SAMEA4835626, study PRJEB28245) | human gut metagenome | biome: gut microbiome; material: fecal sample | place: Denmark | collected 2008
AAAAGGCAGCCCCATCGCAAAATAAACAGTAGGAACCCATGAAACAGGGTAAAAGGCTTTTCTATTCATTAATAAGTGTTTTATCGGTTAACGATTTTAATACATTTATATATAATACAACCGAAGCCGATAAAATACTAACCGGCACACGTCACTTTTTTATTAAAAAGTATTTCATTTGCTTTTCATCTCTAAAATCACTATCAAAATTCCGTTCGGATAAAACCGTCAATATAGAAAAAAGACTATCAAAAAGCAAATAACATCAGTCATAAAAAACATCCTTGACCATCTTATGAACAATACTGCATTTCCCTCCCCAGTTCCACCACTATATTTGCACCGGCAAAACCAGAATAAGAACAAAATTCATACAGTAAAACCATGAAAACAAGAAAACAAGTAAAAGTGCTATTAATCGTACTTATAGGAATATTTATTCCCTACCCACAAAAGACACACTCCCAAAATTACGTCCCTATGAAAGACGATACCAAAATGGCGGTCAAACCGAAGATAGAAATCAAAGCCTATTCTTTCCACCTAAAACAAATCCGTTTGTTAGACAGTCCGTTTAAAACAGCAATGAACGCTGACAGAAAATGGTTGATGGAAACCCTTAAACCCGATCGTTTCTTACATCGTTTCCATGCAAACGCCGGACTACCCACTAAGGGAACCATTTATGGCGGTTGGGAAAATACCGATCAAAGCGGTTTTTCATTCGGACATTACATATCTGCCCTGTCCATGTTATATGCAACCACAGGAGAAGAAGACATTAAAATACGTCTTGATTATTGCATTTCTGAACTGAAAAGATGCCAAGACAAGCGTGGGACCGGTTATGTGGGTGCCATCCCCAACGAAGACAAACTGTGGGATGACGTATCCAAAGGAATTATTGATGGACGCAATTTTAATCTGAATAACGTATGGGTACCATGGTATAATCTTCATAAACTATGGTCAGGATTAATAGATGCCTACATTTTTGGTGAAAATGAAACAGCCAAAACCATTGTTATTGCACTTACCGACTGGGCATGCGACAAATTCAAAGATCTGACTGAAGAGCAGTGGCAAAATATCCTTACTTGTGAACACGGTGGTATGAACGATGCCTTATATAATGTATATGCCATTACAGGAGATACCAGACATTTGGAAATAGCCAATAAATTTTATCACAAAAAAGTATTAGATCCACTATCGAAAAGAAAAAATGAATTAGCCGGACTGCATGCCAATACGCAAATCCCCAAAGTAATCGGCACTTCACGTTCTTATGAACTTACCGGCAACCAAGACCATCATACTATATCCAGTTACTTTTGGCACACGGTTACCCACGAGCATTCCTATTGTATTGGAGGTAATAGTAATTACGAACATTTTGTAGAACCGGGGAAATTATCGGGAGAATTATCGAATAAGACAACCGAAACCTGCAATACCTACAACATGCTCAAGCTCACACGCCATCTTTTTGCATGGAACCCTTCCGCAGAACTGATGGATTTCTACGAACGTGCATTATATAATCATATTCTTGCTTCACAAAATCCCGAAACAGGAATGGTTTGCTATTGTGTTCCGTTGGCAGCCAATTCACAAAAGAACTACTGTAACGCTGAAAACAACTTTTGGTGCTGTGTAGGTACAGGATTTGAAAATCACGTAAAATACGCTGAACAGATATACTCACACAATGAAAATGAGCTGTATATCAACCTATACATTCCTTCCGAATTGGACTGGAGTGAGAAAAACATGAAACTGAAACAAACAAACAATTTTCCGGATACTGACAACACAACCATTACCATTACAGAAACAGTACCCCAGACACTGACTTTTCATGTACGCTTTCCCAACTGGGTGCAATCCGGATATAGCATAAAAATAAACGGAACAGAACAAGTATTCAACAGTACCCCCGGTTCATATGTGTCTATCACCCGAGAATGGAAAACAAATGATAAAATAGAAATTAATCTTCCCAAGACCCTCACTAAAGAACAGCTATTAGGAGACAAATATAAAACCGCATTTCTCAATGGTCCTATTGTATTGGCAGGCAAAACAGATATTACCCAAACTCCCCCCGTCTTTATTCGCCATGAGAATAAAAACATTTCTGACTGGATGACTCCAGGTACCACCCCCGGTAATTTCTGGGGCAAAGATGAATCAAATAAAGAGGTTAATTTCCTACCTTTCTATAAAATGCATAATACTCGTTATACAGTGTATTTCGACTATTTCACTCCTGAAGAATGGGAAAAAAAACGTGAGGAATACAAAAAACAACAGGAAGAAGAAATGGAATTGGAGCGTTTGATGGTGGATTATTTCCGAGCCAATGAACAACAACCGGAAATAGATCACAATTTTAAAGGAGAAAATGTGAACAAAGGAACAGGCATTTCCGGTGGAAAATGGTGTTCAAGTAAAGGAGGTTATTTTTCTTTTGAGATGACAGTAGACCCTGATATCCCCGTCGATCTGTCGCTTATGTATTGGGGAAATGATGGCGGTAAAACCAATCAATTTGACATTTTAATAGACGGTGAAATAATTGCATCTGAAAGTTTAACAGCCAGAATCAAACCTAATGAGTTCTTCCGTATTGCTTATCCTGTACCATTTCACTTGACAAAAGGAAAAAACAAAGTGGTTGTAAAATTACGAGCTATCAATTCCAATAACACAGCAGGTCCTATTTATCACGCCAAAATATTTAAAAAGAAATACATGGCTGAAAAGACAGTAATCATACATGATTATTTGTTACCTAAAGAACCCTACCTGATTGAACACAACTTTAGTTTCACCGGTAATAAAAGAACTGGTATTAACATGGGACACCCTTGGGTGGATGCCAACCAAACAAATGCAAGCATATCATTCGATATGAAATGCTCGGCAGATAAAGCCAATATTTTACAACTAACCTATTGGGGTGGAGAAGCTAACGAAAGAAAATTCACTATCCTCATAGATAACCAAGAAATAGGCAAGCAAGAATTATTGCAAAATAAGCCCAATGAAATATTTGAAGTTCTCTATCCAATAGCAAAAGAACTGACAATGGGAAAAAGCCAAATAACAGTCACCCTAAAAATGACACAACGAGCTGCTGGAGGATTATACTATGCATATACATTTTCGGGAGGATCAATAACTGATATACATACAATAGAAAAGGAACGTCAAGTTCCTTTCTCTGTTAGTAACAATAACTCGTATATCACTATCACCAATCATTCCGGACAGGATTTTACAGGAACAGTCACACTGATCAACACAACAGGTGTTATTTTTTATAAAGAAAAAGTTCATATACAAAAAAACATAACCTTAAAAGAGAAAGTCGGTAAAGGGCTTTTTTTCGTATACCTAATTACCGACAATGAAAAAAAACAGCAATGTATAAAAATTGTGATCTAATTTTTATCTATGATATTGAGTGAACAAAAAAACAAAGCCCGTTCAATGTACTTTCAAACGGGCTTTTATTCTTATTTACTTTCACTTTGAAGGTTTAGAACAGCCTTCTTTAATCCACGCCCGATAGCTTCCAGAACAATATCTCCCGGTTTATCCGTCGTTTGGACAATGGCCGTCATCATACCGCTGAAAACCTTCATTTTCGGTAACTGGAAAGATTCCAACGACGCCGGATTTCCATTGGCTCCCGCACAATAAACACCTGCGCCTTTCACTTTAAAACTGATTTCATCAGTTGCATCCGGACAAAGATTTCCTTCCTTATCCACCACTCTCACCGTTACAAAACAAAGATCTTTCCCATCGGCTTGCAAGAGAGTTCTATCCGGAACAAGTTCTATATGATGTGGTGCACCGGCCGTATGTATTTCTTTCTCTGCAACAGCCATTCCATTTTTATCATAGGCAATAACTTTCACAGTACCCGGTTCATATTTAGTATCCATCCACATCAAACGATAACGCTGCTGGCGTTTCAAATTCATCATAGAAACAGAATCGGCACTGTTGTGAACCGTTACAGATAAGTCTTTAGTACGCTTTCCCTGACTTTTTCCATTTATAAATAACTCTGCGGAAGGATAATTCGTATACACGAAAATCGGAGTTACCTCTCCTTCACGGCCTTTCCAGTTCCAGTGAGGTAAAATATGCAATGTCTCCTTTTCCTTATTCCAGTGGCTGCGATACAGATAATAACGGTCTTTTGGCAATCCCGCCAAGTCGATAATCCCGAACAAAGAAGAATGACTTGGCCAGTCCGTATAATAAGGAGTAGGTTCTCCCAAATAATCAAAACCGGTCCACACAAATTCACCGATACAATATGGCAAATCCTCATGCTGGATAAAGTCGTCTTCGGGTAAATTAGACCAGCCACAATGTTCCACATCATAAGAGGAAGCCTGATGGTCATCATACTTTTTCATCCATGCACGCACTACCGGAAACTTATATACCCCCCGTGAACTTACCGTAGAAGCAGTCTCGCTACCCAAGATTATCTGTTGGGGAAGCTTCTTATAAGCTTCCGGATATTTATGAGGACGGTAATTGAAACCGGCAACATCCATTACAGCAGCCATATTATTATTTATTACAGCATCCGGTGCATCCATCCCCTGTGTTACCGGACGAGTAGGATCTTCCCGATGACAGATATCCTGCAAATAGCGTGATAGTTTCGGCCCCTGATCTCCGTTCCACTGATCCGGAACTTCATTACCGATACACCACATCACCACACTCGGATTATTACGATAATGCCGTAATACATTTACCAAATCCTTCTCTACCCATTCATCAAACACTTTATTATAGCCATTCTCACACTTGGCTGCCTTCCACTCATCGAAAGTCTCCACCATAAGCATCATTCCCATCTCGTCACAAGCCCTCACAAGCTCGGGTGCAGGCATATTATGAGAAGTACGGATTGCATTACATCCCATATCTTTCAATATGCGTATCTGACGACGAATCGCCGCATCATTCACGGCAGCCCCCAAAGGCCCCAAATCGTGATGATTACAAACACCTTTAAACACTGTTTTTTTTCCATTCAGAAAGAATCCTTTATTCGGAATAATCTCTATAGAACGAATACCGAACGGAGTGACCGATTCATCCTTCACTACATTGCCTTCATAAACTTTCGATTCTGCCGTATATAAATAAGGGGCATCCGGAGTCCAAAGTTCCGGCTTTTCTACTACAAATTCCTGAGAGAACGTTTGACCGTCAAAGTCAGTAAGTTGCTTCTCCCCCTTACAAACGACACTTCCAACCGCATTTTTTATTTCAGTGACAATACGATAAGACGAAGATGATTTTCCTTCCGGCATCACCAACGATGTATTCAGACGTACCCGTGCAAAATCATTTTTCACTACCGGCGTAGACAACTGCGTCCCCCACATGGGAATATGCACATCTTCATTTACAATCAAATGTACATTTCTATACAGTCCTGCACCCGGATACCAACGGGAAGATTCCACATCATTCTCCAGACGTACAGCCATTATATTTTTTCCACCGGCATTCAAATACGGTGTCACATCCAAATAAAAAGTATTATAACCATATGGCCAATAGCCGGCTTCTTTCCCGTTGATATAAACTCTGGCATGGCTCATAGCCCCATCAAATACCAGAGTCGCCTTTTTGCTTCTATCGAATGCAGGAACTTCAAAGTCCAACCGATACCAACCCACACCTACGAATGGCAATCCGCCCGTACGTCCGGCATGCTCCATGGCCTCTTTCTGCCCGTCTTGTGTTATAGCCACCTTTTGCCGGTCATTCTGAATACTGAAAGGACCATAAACAGCCCAATCGTGAGGTACCGTTACCGACTGCCAACGGCTGTCATCATAATCCAGTTGACTGAAATCCGTATGATCTGAACGAATAAATTTCCATCCTTTTTCAAACGTATACCGTGTACGCGTTGGTCCTGCAACACCGGCAGCTCGTATTACTTCGCAATTGGTCAAATAGAGTAATGTTAGTGCAACAACAAATAAAAATTTCTGCATGGTATTCAAATTAAAAGTAAAGAATAAATCTATTTTGAGACAGGCAAATATATACAAAATCAGTTCAATCATCCTAATTTTCAAAACACAAAATATTAGAAATCAACTATTTTAAGAACTGTCTATAAAATAATCACTTTTAGGTTAGTACTACTCGCTTTACAATTGTATTATATAATAAAGGAATTATCAATAACCCATTAAATTACTACTTATGAGTTTATCGAAGCACTTTCACAGAGTACTATCCGTATCTCTATGCACACTCCTGTTAAGTATGACTTCTTGTCAGGAAAAAGGAAACAAAGATCAATGCTCCCTCATCCCTCAACCGAATGAATTAAAAACGAACGCGGGACATTTTGCTTTCAATCAGTCTACCGTTTTTTACGTATCTCCGGAATTGGACAAAAACAGTCTTTCCATTATTGACTCATTCGCTCAGAATTTGAATGCAATATCCGGATTTCAAACGACATCCCAACCTTTGGAAGGAACAGAAGCCCTCCCTAAAAAGAACATTGTTTTTAAAGCCAACAAAGACATAGTCCCGGAAGGGTATGAACTAAGTATTCAACCTGATGCTGTTATAATACAGGCCTCCGACCGTAGTGGTATTTTTTATGCTATACAGACATTAAAGCAACTGTTACCGACAGCTATCTATGGAGATCAGCCAACATCGGATGCTCAGTGGACGTTACCTTGTATGGAGATAAAAGATGCTCCACGATTCGGATATAGAGGCTTGCACATTGACGTAGCCCGCCATTTCTTCCCCAAAGAGGAAATGAAAAAGATACTCGACCTTATGGCCCTCCACAAACAGAATACATTACATTGGCATCTGACAGACGACCAAGGATGGCGTATTGAAATAAAAAAATATCCCCGATTGACAGAAATTGGAAGTATCCGTAACAAAACCATGATACGCAAAGAGTGGGATAATTATGACACGACTCCTTACGGCGGGTTTTATACTCAGGAAGATATAAAAGAAGTGGTAAAGTATGCAGAAGAACGTTGCATCAATATCATTCCGGAAGTCGATCTCCCGGGACATATGATGGCAGCATTGGCAGCCTACCCCGATTTGGGATGTACGGGTGGACCATATGAAGTATCCGGTCAATGGGGAGTACGTGACGACGTATTGTGTCCGGGAAAAGAGAAAACCTTTACTTTCATAGAAGATGTATTGACAGAAGTAATGGAATTATTCCCCTCGGAATACATCCACATAGGTGGTGACGAATGCCCGAAAGTCCGTTGGGAAAAATGCCCGAAATGCCAAGCACGTATTAAAGCCGAAGGATTGAAAGCGAATGACAAACATAAAGCGGAATTCTTCCTGCAAAGTTATGTTACGGCCCGCGTAGAGAAATTCTTAAACGATCACGGACGTAAAATAATCGGCTGGGATGAAATTCTGGAAGGAGAACTGGCCCCTAATGCAACAGTAATGTCATGGCGTGGAATGGACGGTGGAATTGAAGCGGCACGCTTGAAACACCCGGTAATCATGACACCTAATAATTATGTATATCTGGATTATTACCCCACAATGAACACACAGGATGAACCTTTGGCTATCGGTGGATACAATCCTGTGGAGAAAGTATACTCATTGGAACCTGTTCCGGCTTCACTGAATGAAGAAGAACGTAAATACATTATCGGTGCGCAAGGCAATCTGTGGACGGAATACATATTAAGCAATGAGCATCTTGAATACATGCTGTTACCTCGTTTGGCGGCATTAAGTGAAGTGCAATGGACCCAACCGGAAAACAAGAATTGGGAACGTTTCCTCGGAAATCTTGATCATATTCTGGCTATATATAACAAGATGGGTGTGAATTATGGAAAACATATTTATGAGATAGCGGCAAAATACGATGTACCGTCTTCGGATGGCACAGTGGAAGTTACATTGAGTACAATGGGGGATGCCCCGATCTATTATACATTAGACGGAACAGAACCGACCGAAAAGAGCACACGCTATAATAAACCTATCAAAATTACAGAGAATTGCGTATTGCAAGCTACTGCCATAAGAGAAAATGTCAAAATCAGAACTTTCAAAAAAGAGTTCCAATTCAATAAAGCTACCGGCAAAAAAGTTACTTTAGCCACTGCCCCCACAGAAAAGTATACATTTGCCGGAGCTTCTATACTCACAGACGGATTACGCGGTGATTTCAACTATAGCACCGGATACTGGCTGGGATTCTTCGATGAGCCGATGGATATCACGATCGATCTTGGAGAATCGACCCCTATATCTTCTGTAAAAATAGGTGTTATGATACAGGTTGGAGAATATGTTTTCCCACCGACGAAAATCACAGTATGGACTGCTACCGGCAAAAACGGTGAATTTGTAAAACAGGGAGAAACAAGTATTCCTCTGGCTACAGCCGATATTAAGGACGGGTTGGCAGAATACAGTTGCCAGTTCAAAGAAGTGGAAGCTGACCGAGTAAAAGTATTAGTAAACACAACTTCCTGCATACCCGATTGGCACGGTGCCCGGACAGAAAAGGGACATCTCTTTGTAGACGAAGTTATCGTAGAGTAAACATCTGATAATCAATCAAAATAAAAGTGTACACTTTTGACATGCAAAGGTGTACACTTTTATTATATAAGAATATAGACTTCTGCCTGATAAAAGTGTATACTTACTTAAAGCCATTCATTTATGCGATGCTCTCGTTGTATAAATCAAATATCAGAGAGAAGTTTATATTCCATTTTCATTTATTGAAACAGCTATTCTACATCTTCAATGCTTTGATATTCCTAATATATAACCCATTACATATGCTTCTTATACATTGGGAACAAACCAATACTACTTTATTTCAGAAATAAAAAATCCCTCAAGATGGTGAAAATAACACCAATCTTAAGAGATCTATTAAGGAATCAATGGCTAAATAAAAAATTTATTTCACCGCTGACAAATAAACATCTTTACCTTCTATCTTATATTGAAAGTGCTTCGTTAAAGACAGAACTGCCAAAATATTATTAATGTCATTATCCGTATGAAATTCGCAGGTAAACACTTCCTTTTTTAATTGTTCATCCTGAAAATGGAAACTAACATCAAAATGCTTTTCCAAACAACTGGTAATATCCACAAATGCGGCTTTATCAAAGGTTAGTTTTCCATTTATCCACAAAAGTACATCCCGCGCTCTGGACGAATCTACAAGTTCAGACTGTAATGTTTTGGAATTAACATTAAGCATCTGTCCGGGCTTCAAAATAAGACCTTCCTGTTCCCCTCCGGGTATATCAACACAAACCGACCCTTTCAACAAAGTAGTAACCACTTTCTCTTCTTCTGCCCGGGCACGCACATTAAATTTAGTACCCAATACTCGTGTTTGTATATTCTTACTGCTAACAATAAAAGGGGAATCGTCATTGTGTACCACCTCAAAATACGCTTCACCAACAAGAGCGACTTGCCTTTTCTTACTCCAAAAAGAATTTCTATAAGACAACTGAGTAGAAGAGTTCAGCCACACCTTAGAACCATCAGGCAATACGAACTGAGCACGCTGGCCGGCTGGAGTCGCCACAATATAATTCGAAACTTTATTATTTAATGTTATATA